>Ga0265327_10000435_pt1 | contig 75785 bp, 40 predicted proteins | sample 41621metaG_FD_202089 | JGI IMG/M metagenome (GOLD analysis project Ga0265327, IMG submission 202089) | Rhizosphere microbial communities from Carex aquatilis grown in University of Washington, Seatle, WA, United States - 4-16-21 metaG | ecosystem: Host-associated > Plants > Roots > Rhizosphere...
TTAAAAAGATTTTAATTGCAATTTACAAATTTAAATTATTTTTGCTTTTATCCGAAATTGTGTTGATAAAATTAAAAATATTAATTTTGCAGAAAATAAAATTTATAGGATTTAATTTTTTGAAAAATAAATCAGAAATTCTGGTCTAATAAATAAGATATGAATACATACAAACTGGGAATCGATATAGGTTCCACAACGGCAAAAATTGTTTTGCTCGACAATGATGGTGCAATTGCTTTTTCGGAATACGTCAGGCATAACACCAAAATTAATGAAACACTGCTAACTCTTTTACTAAATATTCAGAATAAATTCGGCGATGTACAAATACAACCTGCGCTTTCGGGTTCAGCTGCTATGGGTATTGCAGAAGACGTACACATTGCATTTATTCAGGAAATTATTGCAGCCACGACATTGGCAAATATAAAATATCCGGGCATAAAAAGTTTGATTGACATTGGCGGCGAAGATGCAAAATTGGTTTTGTTGAGCAATTTTAAAAAGCCGGACATTCGTATGAATGGCAGTTGTGCCGGTGGTACAGGCGCGTACATCGACCAGATGGCAACTTTGCTAAATGTCTCGATTGGCGAACTGAATGACATGGCGTGGCAGTCAACAAAAATTTATCCGATAGCTTCGCGTTGCGGCGTGTTTGCAAAGACCGACGTTCAAAATCTGATAAGTCGCAAAATAAATTTGCCAGACATTGCTGCTTCGATTTTCGAAGCCGTCGCCAACCAGACAATCAACACACTTGCGCGTGGTGCGACGATTGAACCGAACGTTCTGTTTTGCGGTGGTCCGTTGACTTACATCAGCTATTTGCGTGAATCGTTTTCGCGTCTGTTGAAAATAAATGTCGAAAATATTATCATTCCGCAACATTCCGAATTGTACATTGCCTGGGGAACTGCCGTTTCTGTTCCTGAAACGCAACAAGCATTATCCATTGTCGAGTTAATTGAAAAAATTGAAAGTCAGCAAAGAGTCAACACCGACAATAATTGCCTGAATGCGCTTTTTGCAAATGAAGAAGAATTTGCTGCGTGGGAAAAAAACCGCCATATTATTTCTATTCCCGAAAACAAAGTTCAAAACGGCGAAGAATGTTTCCTTGGCATTGATTCCGGCTCTACCACAACAAAGATTGTCGTTACAAATGCAAGCGGCGATATTTTGTATCATTATTATAAAAACAGCAATGGCAAACCGTTGGAAACTGTTGTTGACGGATTAAAGGAATTTGTTGCGGGACTCGAAAAAGAAAATAAAACCATCCGGATAAAAAAATCGGCAGTTACAGGTTATGGCGAAGAATTGGTAAAGTCGGCGCTGGGAATGGATTTTGGAATTGTCGAGACAGTCGCACATTTTATTGCTGCACAAAAAATTGAACCAAGTGTTTCGTTTATTCTTGATATTGGCGGACAAGACATCAAAGCAATTTACGTACAAAACAATACCATCACAAACATCGAAATCAACGAAGCATGTTCTTCCGGTTGCGGTTCGTTTATCGAAGGTTTTGCAAACACGCTTGGCTACGAAATGGGCGATTTTACAAAGATTGCCACGCAATCGAAAGCGCCTTATGATTTGGGTTCGCGTTGCACGGTGTTTATGAATTCGAAAGTCAAACAAGCATTGCGCGATGGCGCGACGGTCGGCGATTTATCTGCGGGGCTGGCGTATTCTGTCATAAAAAATTGTCTGAACAAAGTGCTGAAAATAAAAAGTTATTCTGACATTGGCGACAATATTGTTGTTCAGGGTGGTACGTTCCGCAACAAAGCAGTTTTCAGAAGTCTGGAAGTTTTGTCTGGCAAAAAAATTGTTGTGTCGGACAAACCTGAACTGATGGGCGCGTATGGTGCGGCTTTGTATGCCATGAGCGAACATCACATAAATACTTCAGCAAAAAATAGTTTTGTTGGTTTCGATAATCTCGACAATATTAAAAATTATTCCATCAAACATTCTGCTTGTAAAGGTTGTACAAACAATTGTCATATTACGGTTTATAAATTTCCTGACGGTGGTGTTTGTTTTTCGGGAAATAAATGTGAGAAACATTTCACCAACAACGCGGCTGCCGTTACAAAAGGAATAAATGTATTTGATTACAAACGTACAATATTATTTAATCCACCGGCGATTGACGAAAATTCTAAGAAAATCCGTATTGGTATTCCGCGAATATTGAACATGTATGAAAATTATCCGTTCTGGGCAACCATGTTTACGAAATGCAATTTCGATGTTGTCTGTTCCGACGAAAGCACGCAGGCGCTGTACAAAAGCGGCACCGGTTCAATCATGTCCGACAATATTTGTTTTCCGGCAAAGTTAGCGCACGGGCATGTCATCAATCTGATTGAGAAAAAAGTGAACCGCATCTTTTTGCCATTTGTGGTTTACGAGCGCAAACAACATTCCAAATCTGCCAATAGTTTCAACTGCCCGATTGTTACCGGTTATTCCGAAGTGTTGAAAGGAATTACTTTGCTGACCGATCCGTTTGGAATTCAGTTTGACTCACCATCCATTAGTTTTGACGACGACAAATTATTGCGCAAAGCATGTTGGGAATATTTGAAAACTTTCGGCATTTCGAAACGCACATTTAACGACGCTTTCGAAGCAGCAACAAAAGCTCAGGACGATTTTAAAATGTCGGTTCAGTTAAAGAACAAAGAAATACTCGATGACGCATTGGCAAACGATAAGTTAGTGGTGCTGGTTGCATCGCATCCATATCATCTCGACCATTTGATTCATCAGCAAGCGTCGCAGATTTTATCAGATTTGGGCGTCAATGTTATTAACGAAGAATTGATTCCGGGTGTTGACAACGATGGATTTGACACTTATTTTTCTGTCGCGCAATGGGAGTATCCAAACCGGATGTTGCAGGCTGCGTGGTGGATTTCGAAACAAAATTACAACATCGGTTTGATTCAGTTAAATTCTTTTGGTTGCGGTCCCGACGCATTTATTGTTGACGAAATAAATGATTTAACAAGACGCAAAGGAATTTCTTACGCATTGGTGCGCATCGACGAAATTTCGAGTCCGGGTTCAATTAAACTCAGGTTGCGGTCGTTGGTTGAATCGTTGAAACTTAGAAGCGAAAGTCAAAATAAAATAAATGCTGCGAAGTCAGACATTTCTAAAAAAATTGCAACCTTCGAAAAAGAAGACAAATTCAGAACCGTACTTGTTCCTTGGTTTTCCGATTTTTATTCGCCATTAATTCCGGCAATCGGAAAACTTACCGGATACAACGTTGTCAATATTGCGCCGTCCAATCAACAGTCAATCGAATATGGTTTAGATTATTCAAACAACGAAATCTGTTACCCGGGTACATTGGTTGTTGGCGACATTATCCGCACGTTGAAAAGCAACGAATATAACCTTGACGAAATTGCAGTTTGTATTTCGCAAACCGGCGGACAATGCCGTGCGTCGAACTATATTGCTATTATTAAACGCGCAGTCGTCAATGCAGGATTTGCGCACGTTCCGGTTGTGTCGCTGGGGTCGTCTAAAGCAATACAAAATCAGCAACCCGGTTTTGCACCAAAATGGTTGAGTATTCTTATGCCTACTTTTATGTCTGTTCTTTTTGCTGACGGACTTTCGCGCATGTATTACACGACTGTATGCCGCGAAACGCACAAAAAAACTTCGCTAAAATTGCGCGACAAATATCTGAAAATGGCGGCTGTTTTAATTGCTGCCGGTGAGCATAATAAATTGTTGAATCTGCTGAAAGAAGCAATCCGTGATTTCAATGCCGTTCAGGTTGAAGATTTTGACGTGGTAACTGTCGGCATTGTCGGTGAAATTTATATTAAGTACAATTCTTTCGGGCAATTTAATGTTATCGATTGGCTTTGCGAAAATAATGTGGAAGTTGTTGTTCCGCCGCTGGTTGAGTTTTTTATGCAATCGTTTATTAACGACGAAGTACGCAAAGAAGAAAATCTGATGCACTCCAGTTTTTTTGCATTTATCGACAATTTCCTCGAATGGCGCGCAAACCATCATATTGCGACTTACGAAAAAGCTCTGCAAAGTTTTAAATACTACCGTCCATCGCACGATTTAAGACATAGCGCCAAACTTGCGTCGGAAATATTAAGCTTAAACAACCAATATGGCGAAGGTTGGCTGATTCCGGCAGAAATTGCGTCGTTTGCAAAACAGGATATTCAGAATGTTATTTGTATGCAACCGTTCGGTTGTATTGCCAATCACATTGTCGGCAAAGGAATGGAAAAGAAAATTAAAAATCTTTATCCTGAAGTTAATCTTTTATTCCTCGATTTTGATTACGGCACCAGCAAGGTAAATGTTTTGAACAGACTGCATTTCTTTATACAAAATTTTAAGAAAGTAGAAGTTGTTTCTTAAAATAAAACGCCGGCTTGTCTTACGACAATGCCGGCGTTTTACTTTGTTTAAACTTTTGGCAAAGTAAACCTGAATGTGCTACCTTTTTCAAGTACGCTTTCTACCCAAATTTTGCCACCTTGTTTTTCAACAAACTCTTTGCATAAAATTAATCCAAGACCTGTGCCGCGCTCTTCATTTGTGCCAGATGTAGAATATTTGCTGTCGATACGGAAAAGTTTATTCAGATTTTCGGGAGCAATGCCAATGCCATTGTCTTTTATAGCAATTTCTAACATATCGTCTTTGTCAATTACAGAAATATTGATTGAGCCATTTTCGAAGGTAAACTTAATAGCATTGCTAACAAGATTTCGGATAACGGTATTAATCATATTTTTATCGCCATAAACTAAAGTATCGTCAGGAATATTTGTAGTAATTTTTAATTTCTTGTTTAACGTCTGCGCTTCAAGCAAACCCAAATTATCTGAAAAGCGTTGATTCAAATCAACCGGTTCAGGACTATAATCAATTTTCCCGGTTTGCGAGCGCGCCCATACCAAAAGATTTTCGAGTAAATCGTAAGCTTGTTTCGACGAATTTTTAATTGTATTTAAAAACATTTCAATTTTTAGTTGGTCGTAACGATGGATGTTTTGAAGCAACAAATCTGAAAATCCAAGAATTGAATTGAACGGATTTTTTAAGTCGTGCGCAATAATGGAAAAAAATTTGTCTTTCGTAGCGTTTAGTTGTTCGAGTTTTTCGCGCGATTCGTGTAAACAATTTTCTGCCCATTTGCGTTGAGTAATATCTACAACAACGGCGATGTGCGTTTTCGGTTGCGTTTCGTCGGTCCACATTGGCGAAACGGTAAGTTCTGTCCAGATAACTTTGCCATTTTTGCGAACATGACGTTTTTCCATTGTAAATTCATTTATTTTTCCGTCAATCAACATTTTCATGTTGTCAAGGTCTGCTTGCAAATCTTCGGGAAAGGTTATACTCTGAAAATTTTGTTGCAAAAGTTCAGTTTCAGTATAACCAAAAATTTCGCAATGCCGTTTATTGACGCGCAAAAAATGTCCTGTAATACTGTCAACCAAAGCAACGCCCACAGCCGCCTGTTCAAACAAAGTTCTGAAACGGCGCTCGCTTTCCTGTTGCGCCATTTCGGCATGTTTACGTGCAGTAATGTCATCTTTAACAGCTATAAAACAAATTATTTCGCCATGTGGATTTTTTACCGGTGAAATAATTGCTTCTTCGTAGTAAAGTTCACCATTTTTTCGTTTATTTATAAATTCGCCTTTCCAGCTATTGCCCGATTTAATTGTGTCCCAAAGATTTTTATAATAACTTTCGGGTTTGTCGCCGCTCTTCATTATTTTGGGATTCTCGCCAATGGTTTCAGCGATAGTATATCCGGTAGTTTGTTCAAATTTTTTGTTTGCATATTGGATTCTACCATCACAATCGGTAATAATTATTGTACTTCCGCTTTGTTCGACAGCATTCGAAAGTATATTTACCTGATCTTCTATTTTTTGTTTATTTTGCGACTGTAAAAATTTGGTATAAGCCTTGTCAACAAAAACAGGAAGGTCAACTTTAAGATTCGAATTTTTATGAATAAATTCGTACGCACCGGCTTTCATTGCACTTACAAAAGTTTCGATACTTTGGTCGATAGATATAAATACAAAACCGTAATTAAATCCAGAATCTGTCAGCTTTTGAATAAGTTCAATACCGTTTATTCCGGGTAAATAATAATCGACAATAACAACTTCAATACCTGAATTTTTTTCTGATAATAAATCGAAAGCTTCTTGACCGTCGATTAAAAATTGCACATTATATTTATCACTTTTGAGATGCGACGCGACATAATCCGCCTGACTTTGATTGTCTTCAACCAAAAGAACATTTATTTTATTCATTGCAGAAAAATTAAACCATAGATATTTATTCTAATAAATCTCCGGATATTTTGCCGGATTGTATTTATGCATCAATTCATAAATTGTTTCGAAAACATCTTCGGCGTTTGGGTTCGAAAAATAATCGCCGTCGGTTGTATATGCCGGACGATGTTCTTGTGCTGTTAAAGTTTTTGGTTCGACGTCTAAAAAATAAAATGCGCCTTGTTCTTCGACGACTTTTTGCATCATAAATGCAGTCGCGCCACCGGGCACGTCTTCGTCAAAAAAAACAACTTTGTGCGTCTTTTTAATTGACGCCAAAATTGTGCCATTAACGTCAAACGGCAACAAAGTTTGTACATCAATCAATTCGACAGATATGTGAAATTCTTTTAATTGTGCAATTGCATCCTGCGCAATTCTGACGCAACTTCCGTAAGTTACTAATGTAACGTCAGTACCAATATTTAAAATTTCCGGTATTCCTAATGGCGTTTTAAATTCGCCAATATTTGCAGGTTGACGCTCTTTTATGCGATAACCATTTAATGGCTCGATGACCAACGCAGCATCGTCTGACTCCAGCAAAGTATTGTAAAAACCGGCTGCCTGCGTCATGTTGCGCGGAACGCAAACGTAAATGCCGCGAATGGAATTTATGACCATGCTCAACGGCGAACCTGCATGCCAGACACCTTCGAGCCTGTGACCACGTGTGCTGATAATAAGTGGCGCTTTTTGTCCGCCTTTTGTGCGCCAGTGAAGCGTCGCAAGATCGTCGCTTAATGTTTGCAACGCGTATAAAATATAATCGAAATATTGTATCTCAGCAACCGGACGCAAACCGCGCAAAGCCGCACCAATTCCTTGTCCTATAATTGTTGTTTCTCTAATTCCTGTATCTGTTACACGTATTTCGCCATACTTTTTTTGCAGACCTTCCATACTTTGGTTGACGCCGCCAATATAACCAACGTCTTCGCCAAAAATGACAAGCATTGGATATTTTTTTAACAAAAAGTCCCAGTTGTCTCGCAATATTTCGCGGCCATTTACCATTGGCAAATTTTCGTTATATTCTGGTTCAACGCCTTTAGTATTTAAAGCAGCTAAATTTGACGCGCTGTAAAGATGTGTGCTGTATCGGTCGTGATTAATTTTGTAATTTTCTGTCATCCATTTTGTCAACGCATCTTGCAATGGTTTGCGCGTCGGGCAATCGATGCAAATATGTCGCAACAACTTTTTAACCGCACTGAAATTGTCTTTACGTATGGGTGCAAAGATTTTTTTCAAGTCGTTCTTCATTAGCGTAACTTTGTCGATTTTGTGATTGCGGCACATACAAGTTTTTTGGTCTTCAACAATTTTAATAAGAGCATCGCGATCATTTAAGATTGGTGTTTGAAAAACTTTACGTGCGTTATCATGTGCATGTTTTGCGCGTGTTGCGGCTTCGTGTTCAATTTCGTTAAGTTCAGTTTCTTCGGCAAAACTATTTTCCAAAATCCATTGACGGAATTTCGTATTGCAATCGAAATCAATTTCCCATTGCAAACGTTCTGGCGTTTTGTATCTTTCGTGCGAACCTGAAGTTGAATGTCCTTGTGGTTGGCTCATTTCGGTGATGTGAAAAATGACAGGAATGTGTTGCTCGCGGCAAATTTGTACACCTTCGCCGTAAATCCGGCAAAGCTCGGCGTAATCCCAACCTTTGGCTTTATAAATTAAATATCCGTCGTTTTTGTCAGCCGATTTTTCGAAACCTTTTAATAATTCCGAAATGTTTTGTTTTGTGGTCTGATATTTTATGGGGACAGAAATTCCGTAACCGTCGTCCCAAATTGACATTGCCATTGGGACTTGTAAAACGCCGGCAGCATTTATCGTTTCCCAAAAATGACCTTCGGTTGTGCTGGCGTCGCCAATTGTACCAAATGCGACTTCGTTGCCTTGCGTTGAAAATTGTGTGAATTGTTGAATGTCGTTGTTGTTCCGAAAAAGTTTTGACGTCCAAGCCAATCCAAGTAAACGCGGCATTTGCCCGGCAGTTGGCGAAATGTCAGCCGACGAGTTTTTTTGCATCATCAGATTTTTCCATGTTCCGTCGTCGTTTAAACTGCGTGTTGCAAAATGATTGTTAAAAACACGTCCTGCATTTCCGGGATTTAGTTTGACATCTGTTTCGCCATAAAGTTGTGCGAAAAATTCTTCGGGTGTATAAATTCCGGCAGCCAACATAAATGTTTGATCGCGGTAATAACCTGACCGCCAATCGCCATTTCGAAAATTCTTAGCCAAAACAATTTGTGCTAATTCTTTTCCGTCGCCAAAAATTCCAAACTTAGCTTTGCCGGTCAACACTTCTTTGCGTCCCAAAATGCTAAGTTGTCTGCTTAAAACTGCAATTTTATAATCGTTTAATATCTCTGATTTATCGTAATTTATCATAGTTTACATTTTCAAACAATTTTGTAAAAAAATTATTTGAAAGTATGAATAATTATTGAAACAATTAAAGATTTAGTTGTCTTTTTAGCAAAAAAAAAGATGACGATAAAAATTATCGTCATCTCTCCTATCCATAACGGATATTTTAAATAGGTTAATGATGTCAACCTCCTACTAAAAACCTAAGACTGAAATATGTTTTATTTAGTTATTACGAAAGTAAGATGTTTTGTTTGCCCAAAAGGTTGCGTGGTGTTGATACAATAATTCGAAAATGCGATAATCTAACAAATTTCCTAAAAAATGCTTTGTGCAATATTTGTTTATTTCGAAATACCATTGTATTTTTGCTAAACAATTGCTAAAATCCAATGGTAATTTAGCATAAAAACTGTAAAAATCCAATGGTATTTAAACATGAAAAGAGAAATTGACGATACTTTACTCGAATGGAAACTGCGCAGTAACCGGAAGCCTCTCATTTTACGTGGCGCGCGGCAAGTTGGCAAAACTTATTCGGTCGAATTATTTGCTAAAAATAATTTTGACAATTTCGTCAAAATAAATCTGGAAGAAAAACCTGAATTACGCAAACTATTTGACACTAATAATACACAGCTGATATTAAACGAAATATCAATAATGTTAGACGCAAATATTGAAGCAGGCAAAACTTTATTTTTTATTGACGAAATACAAACTTACCCAAAAGCAATTCAAACGCTACGCTATTTCTACGAACAAATTCCCGGATTACATTTAATAGCAGCAGGTTCTCTGTTAGATCACACACTTAATGAAATGCAATATTCAATGCCTGTTGGACGTGTGGAATTTTGTTATATGTATCCGATGAATTTCAACGAATTTTTATTGGCAAACAGGCAACACAAATTGGTCGATTATATAACGCAATTCGATTTTGCAATGGAATTTAGTTCTGTTATTCATCAAAAATTAGTCGAATATTTAAGATTATATTTTTTTATCGGCGGCATGCCCGAAGTTGTCAAATCTTATGTAGAAACTAACAAATTTAATGGAATTGAACGTATTCAAAATAATATCATTACATCGATAAAATACGATTTTTCTAAGTACGGAACTAAAAAGCAACAGGAATATTTGATCACTATATTGGAATATGCCGCAACTAATGTCGGGAAAAAAATAAAATATGTCAATATCGACCGCGAAACGCGCTCAACACTTCTAAAGGATGCTTTTCATAAGCTTGAATTAAGTAGAATCATTCATTTGGTAAAGCACAACAATTCAAATGGAGTACCGGTTATCGCCCAAACTAATAACGATATTTTTAAACCTCTTTTTTTCGATATAGGTTTAGCCAATCGTTTATCTAACATCCAATTAATCGAAACAGAAAAACTGATTACTAAAAATGAAGGCGCGTTGGCTGAACAATTTATTGGGCAGGAATTAATTACGCAAACAAAATCATTTATCGATTCAAAATTATTTTATTGGGTGCGCGAGGAAAAAAACGCCAATTCAGAAATTGATTACATTTATCAGCATAATAATAAGTTATATCCCGTCGAAGTAAAATCCGGTAAAACCGGAACTTTAAAATCGTTACACATTTATTTGTCAGAAAAAAAATTGACTACCGGTATTCGTTTTAATCTCGATTTACCGAGTGTGGGCAATTTTAATATTTCGATAAAAAATGCAAAAGCCAGCAAGATATTAAATTACAAGTTAATTTCACTGCCATTATATTTATGTTCGCAATTATCAAGTATTTTAGATAAATCTGATGATTAATTTCTAAAACAACCATTTGTAAAAAGGAAAAAAAACAGAATTGAAATATCCGGGAGAACCGTTTTGAAAACCTTTGTCGAGTAAATCATCAATTTCGGGATGCTGGTGAACGCCAGGGAATAGAAACGGCGACTGAAAAAACTTAAAACTTACGGGCGTTACAAGAATATCCGAAACAAATATTGAAACGATTACCAAGAATGGAAAAAAATCTTTTGTCATAATAATTCCAACGCCGCCAAAACTTGACGCAGAAAAAATTGCGCTGGCTATTATCAACAATCGTATCAAATTCGACCATGTTCGCAAATAAAAAGTGTCGGGCATAGTACGTGTAATTATGCAAATAAATTCAGCTATTAACGAGCTGATTATTATGCCAAAAATTATCCGCCAGCATGTACTTTCAAAAGGAACAAATATTATGGACAAAATAATCGCGATAAATTTAACAATTTTGGTTAAACGATGCACAATTACTGCTTTGCGGCTTCGATGCAGAATGATTGTCTTTTTAACCGATTGATAAGATGCCTGATGATTTAATGCGCCTTGGTTATGCAACTTTATATTTTTCAGTTTGAACATTTTATAAGTAAAAGACACTCCATCGGCTTTTTTTTCTTTGCAGAAAAAACAATTTTCAGTTGCCGGTTGTCCTTTAATGCTTAACTCGAAAAAGGAAAAATCAAATTTATCAAACTTGCCTTCGTCAAAAAAACTCTTGCTATTTTTAATGACATAAACCATTACCCAAATTCCGGCGCCCCAAAGTGGAACGGTTAATATCAACGATGGTATCGTTTTTTCACTGTACTTTATCGAATACAACACCGGGATAACGGCAATAAGCAACCCTGTTACAACAGTCATATATTTAATAAAGTAGCGTGTAAATAGAACCAAGTTGTAAAGTCCTTGCTGACGAAGTCTGGCATCTTCTTTTGCCCGTTCGTATTTTGCCTGTTCTTCTTTGGTTCTTTTCTTTTTTATAACGGTAGGTCGCGCCGAAGCTTTATAAACGGCTTTAATTATTGGCGATCTGGTAAGTTGAATATAAGCGTCTTTAATTTCGAGAAAACGCTCATGCGCATCCGGCGCCTTATTGACGTCAGGATGATATTGCAAAACAAGCCGGTGATAGGCACGTTTAATCTGCTCCTTCGATGCATCAGGTTCGACACCTAAGATTTTATGATAATTTTTTAGCATCGAAATTAATTTTGGAAATCGCATTCAAATTCAGAAACGTTATCTTTCCAGTCAGCAACTTTTAGTACCAAATGATGTTTGCCGGACGAAATCGAATCGAGCGCATTTACACGGTGATAAATCAAATTATTTTTCGGATCATACTCAAACAAAATCCATTTACCGTCAACATAACCGTCAAATGATTTGATGCCCGAAAGATAATCATAAATTTTAAACGCCAGATAAGCACTTCCTTTCGATTTTTTGCCTGCCGACAGCGAAACCGGTTTAATGGTCGGCGGAATTGTATCGACCGTAATTACGAAACAACCGAAAGTATTGGGATTTGCGGTTATAAAATTATTTATCCAGACGCCACCTTCCGAAATCAGTCCGGTCTTTCCGGTAACTTTTGCAATCAGCGCTTTTGACCGCAAATGTTCGGGAACATTAGAACCGTCAATAGACAAAGTATAGCGTTTTGCAATTGGCACAGCTTCGGTGTGTACGCAATGAATGTCAGAAAACGTCTTTTGTTTTACAGTAAAATCTGCTTTGCTGTAACGAAAATCAATTGAATCGAAAAAACAATCGACCGGAAAAATTATTCTGATGTCTGGACGAATAAAATAATTTTCGCGATTATAAGCAAAATTATTTTTGTTCTCGACCACATAATTTCTGTACAATTTTTTAGATTCCGGTTGTTTACTTTTAGCATTAAATTCCAGCGTTGTAACATTGCCTGCAACGTCAGAAACCAAATATTTAACCTGATGAATTTCGTTATCGTTAAAATCGTAAAAGCCGTTATTTATAATATTTCTGTAAGCAAGTAATTTATTATTTGGCGCGACGCAGGTTTTCTGAATTCCTTTGTTCCATTTCAGACCAAACAAAAAATCGATATGACTATTTATGTTGCGGTTTTGGTCAACGCCAAGCCGGTCAAACCGGCTTTCGTAAATCAATTCGTTGTCAACAAAAAGCTGAACATCATAAATGCCAATCAAACTTTTTGAGTTTGTCGTCATGTCATTTGCAATCAAACCAAAACCAGTTTTACCCGAAACGTCAATTGCTTTTTTTCCTGTCAATACATATTTTCCGTTTTTGCCGGTTATTGCTACCTTGCTCCTATTCTTGCCCGAATATACAAACAATCCAAATATCTTTGGCGGAATATTATCGGCAACATCATGGTTGTAAAGAAAAGGATTGATATAATCGTTCGTTATAGAATCATGCAACTCAAAATGCAAATGCACGCCGTGCGACGCGCCTGTGTTGCCGGAAAATGCAATAACTTGTCCTTTCTTCACTTTAAATTGTTCCTGTTCGGGAATTAATACGATGTCGAAAGTATGTTGCTCATATTGTTTGGCGCGCACATATTCGGCAATTGGCGGTGCAAACGCTTTTAAATGTCCATAAGTCGAAATAATACCGTTACGATGACTTATAAATAATAAATTACCGTAACCATAACCCGATACTTGAATCTTACAAACGTAACCATCAGCAACGGCATAAATATTTTTTCCCTCGGTTCCCTGTGTGCGATAATCAATACCACCGTGGAAATGATTCGGTCTCAACTCAGCAAAACCAGCTGATATTGAAACCGGTAAATCGACCGGCGTCAAATATGTAAATTCGTTTACAAGTTTTTGCGCCAGCGTATTACAAACTGATAGCGAAACAAATAAACACAACAAAATAAATCTATTCTTTAACAAATACATAGTAAAAATTTTATTCAAAATTACACTAAAGTTTTTTAAAAAATTGCATGAGTGAAAAAAATTATCTACATTTCGACTTGAAAAAAAAGGAAAGTTTAATTGGATTTTGGTAAAATAATTATCTTTGCATTACATTTGATTAACGATGGCTGATGAATACAAAACATTGATAACGAGTTTGCAAGAGAAAGTAGTAAAAATAGTATCTGCCTACGAACTATCAGAAAATGAAAACGAACGTTTAGAAAAAGAAAAGCGGCAGTTATATAAAGAGCTTGCTGTTAAAGAAGAAGAAATACGTAATTTAAAAAGTCAGATTGAAAATTTAAAAATGACGAAAGCGCTTTTGACAACGACCGAAAATGTCGATGAAACCAAAAGCAAAATAAATAAAATAGTACGGGAAATTGATAAATGTATTGCTCTTTTGAACCGGTAATTTTTTGATTGTGTTTTGCGACATAGAAATAATGAAAGAAGAAAATGTCAGATAAATTGACAATAAGATTAAATATCGCCGACCGGATTTATCCGATGACAATCGATGTTGACGATGAGGAAAAATTCAGAAAAGCGGCAAAAATATTTAACGAGAAAATATTGCAATACAAACAGCGTTTTACTGATAAAGACAATCAGGATTTTTTGGCAATGGTTGGTTTGCACTTTGTAACACAACTATTAGATACCGAAACAAAACATGACATTGCACCCGTATTAGCAAGTCTGACAGAATTAAATAATGACTTGGATTTATGTATTAAAAACAGCAAAATAAACGTTCTTTAAATAGTTAAAGTTTGACAAAATTAAATTTGAGCAATTTAAAATTAATATCTAATTTTACGCTCAAGGTCAAACGTTACGACAATATAAAAATATTGCCCGCATTGTGTCTTTAATGGTTTGAAACTCAACAGTATCACAATCAGGAGTGCGGCTCGATTTATTAAGGACAGGCCTTAATCTCCACTTGTTGGAGATCGTTTTTCGAAACGACGTTGGAAGCCCGAGATAAGTTGGCGTTCTCCGCCCATGTCGAATGGGGTTTTCTAAACAGTTAAGATTATGATGCGGGCTTTTTTATGTTCTTTTTTAATTAAATATTCTTGCCTTGCAGCGCAAACTGCCGGGTATTTATATATTTTCCCGGACGTGAAAATGTCCGTTTTTAAGTTCTTTATTTATTTTAATTTAACAAAATATTACTCATGACAATTACAACTATAGTAGTTGCGGTTTTAGCTTTAATAATAGGAGGAGCAACCGCATGGCTTATCAAAGAGAGGCAGTTAGACAAAAGCACGAAAGACAAAATTAAAGACGCAGAATTAGAAGCGGCAATTATTGTTAAAAACGCAAAAAATGTTACAAAAGACGCCGAAGCAGAAGCCGAACAAATTAAAAACGAAGCAGAAATTATCAAACGCGATAAAATTCTTCAGGCAAAAGAGAAATATCTGCAACTAAAAACAGAGTACGACAAAAACATTAACGAGAAAAACAAAAAGCTTGCTGAACTCGAAAACAAACAAAAACAACGAGAAACAATTTTAAATCAACGCAAAGAAGAATTACAAAAGAAACAAAAAGACATTGAAGTTGAGAAAAAAGAAATTGACACATCAAAACAAATTTTAACCACGCAACTCGAAGTTGTAGAAAAGAAAAGTACAGAATTAGATAAAGCCTTGCTCAAACAAGTTGAAAAACTTGAAGCCATAGCCGGTATAACGCGCGATGTAGCAAAACAGCAACTTATCGAATCGCTCAGAGCAGAAGCAAAAACCGAAGCAATGTCGTACATCAATGACATTATGGACGAAGCCAAACTCAACGCCAGCAAAGAAGCAAAACGAATTATCATACAAACATTGCAGCGCGTTGCATCCGAAACTGTAATTGAAAATTCTGTTACAGTATTTCACATCGACAACGACGAAATGAAAGGTCGCATTATTGGACGCGAAGGCAGAAATATTCGCGCACTCGAAGCCGCTACCGGTATCGAAATTGTTGTTGATGACACACCGGAAGCAATCATCCTTTCAGGTTTCGATCCAATCCGCCGCGAAGTTGCACGTTTGTCATTGCACCAATTGGTACTCGACGGTCGTATCCATCCTGCACGCATCGAAGAAGTTGTTCAAAAAGTTCAAAAACAAGTTGAAGACGAAATTATAGAAGTTGGAAAACGCACCTGCATCGACTTAGGCATTCACGGTTTACATTCAGAGTTAATTCGCATTGTCGGCAAGATGAAATACCGCTCGTCTTACGGTCAAAATCTATTGCAACACTCACGCGAAGTTGCAAACCTTTGCGCCATCATGGCGACAGAATTAGGTTTGAATGTTAAAGCAGCACGCCGCGCCGGTTTGTTACACGACATCGGAAAAGTTTCGGAAGACTCGCCAGAATTGCCACACGCAATTTTAGGAATGCAGTTGGCAGAAAAATTTAACGAAAAACCTGATGTTTGCAATGCCATTGGCGCTCACCACGACGAGGTAGAAATGAATACACTCATCGCTCCTATCGTTCAGATTTGCGACTCAATATCAGGCTCACGTCCGGGCGCACGTCGCGAAATTGTTGATTCGTACATCAAACGCTTGAAAGACCTGGAAGACATGGCGCTCGCTTACCCTGGTGTACAAAAAACTTATGCAATACAAGCCGGAAGAGAATTGCGCGTTATTGTTGGCAGCGAAAAAATATCGGATAAAGAAGCTGAAACAATGTCTTATGAAATCGCAAAAAAAATTCAGACCGAGATGACATACCCGGGTCAGATAAAGATAGTTGTTATACGCGAAACGCGAGCAATCAGCGTCGCAAAATAAACTAAGAAAAGCCACGTTTTAAACGTGGTTTTTTTATGACTTTAAATATTAGAACTTATGAAAGAAATACAAATGGTTGACTTAAAAGGTCAATACGCAAAAATAAAAAAAAATATCGACCAAGCCATTGAAGGTGTTTTGAATAATGCAAACTTTATCAAAGGACCAGAAGTCGCTCAATTTAAAAAAGAACTGCAAACATATCTGCCAATAAACCATGTTATTCCATGTGCAAACGGAACAGATGCTTTGCAAATTGCACTGATGGCATTGGGTTTGCAAGCGGGTGACGAAATTATAACACCAAATTTTACTTTTATAGCGACTGTCGAAGTCATCGCGTTACTTGGACTTAAACCGGTAATTGTTGACGTCGAACCCGATACTTTTAATATCGATCCAGTTGCAATCGAACGCGCCGTCACACAAAAAACTAAAGGCATTGTACCGGTTCATCTATTTGGTTTAAGCGCCGATATGAAAAAAATTATGAAACTCGCCAAAACATACAACCTGAAAGTTATTGAAGATACCGCACAAGCAATATCTACGCATTACACCAACGGCGACGGAAGTTTTAGTCGCGTCGGTACAATAGGACATATTGGTTGCACATCATTTTTTCCGTCAAAAAATCTGGGATGCTATGGCGATGGCGGCGCAGTTTACACGAATGATGATTTGCTTGCAGAAAAAATGAATTCCATTGCAAATCATGGAATGAAAGTCAGGTATTATCATGACGACATTGGCATCAACTCGCGCTTAGACAGTATTCAGGCTGCCGTTTTGAGTGTCAAAATAAAATACCTCGACATGTATAATCACTTGCGTCAAAAAGCTGCAGCGTTTTACGACGAAGCATTTAAAAATCAACCTGAAATAACTGTTCCATACCGACCTGAAAATTCTACACACACTTTTCATCAATATACCATCAAAGTTCACGAATCAAAACGCGATTTGCTAAAAGCTTATCTCGAATCGAAAAATATTCCGGCAATGGTTTATTATCCTGTGCCGATGCATCATCAAAAAGCGTTCAAACATCTTGGCTATCAAAACGGCGATTTTCCGGTAACCGAAAAATTGTGCAAGCAAGTTTTGTCGCTGCCAATGCACACGGAATTAGACAATGAACAACTCGAGTACATTACAAGTAATGTGTTGAATTTTTTTAAATAATATTGAAAATATGGACTCCAATACAAAAGAATATTTTGCCCACGAAACTGCGGTAATTGATGAAGGTTGTAATATTGGAAAAGGAACAAAAATCTGGCATTTTACACACATCATGTCAAATTGCATTATCGGAGAAAATTGTAGTCTTGGGCAAAATGTAGTTGTGTCTCCCGAAGTCGTACTTGGCAATAATGTTAAAGTACAAAACAATGTGTCGATTTATACAGGTGTAATTTGCGAAGACGATGTTTTCCTTGGACCGTCGATGGTTTTTACAAATGTAATTAATCCTCGAAGCGCAATTATTCGAAAACACGAATATTTAAAAACGCTGGTTAAAAAAGGCGCTTCAATTGGAGCAAACGCAACCATTGTTTGCGGTAATACAATCGGCGAATTTGCTTTTATCGGTGCAGGGGCAGTTGTTACAAAAGAAGTGAAACCTTACGCATTGGTTATTGGCAATCCAGCCCGACAAACCGGCTGGATTAGTGAGTACGGTCATAAATTAACTTTTGACGAAAACGGAATTGCGGTTTGTCCAGAAAGTAAAGCGAAATACAAACTCAAAAACGGTTTTATCTGTAAGCTAGACGATTAAATTTTTAAATCAAAATAAATGAAAAAATTTGCATTGATTGGCGCGGCAGGATTTATTGCCGTCAGACATTTGAAAGCAATTAAGGAAACCGGCAACACATTAATTGCGGCGCTTGATAAATTTGACAGCGTAGGAATTATGGACAGCTATTTTCCGGAAGCCGATTTCTTTACAGAATTTGAACGCTTTGATCGCCACCTCGACAAACTTCGCAGAACAGAACGGAAAATCGATTTTGTTTCGATTTGTTCGCCCAATTATCTGCACGATTCACATATCCGTTTTGCACTTAAACAAGATGCACACGCAATCTGCGAAAAACCATTGGTACTTAACCCTTGGAATATTGATGCGCTCGAACAATTCGAAAAAGAAAGCGGACGCGAGATTTATAATATTCTTCAATTGCGTCTGCATAAAAGTATCATGGAGTTGAAAGAAAAAGTTGCAAACGGTCCGAAAGATAAAATTTATGACGTCGATTTAACTTACATCACATCGCGTGGACGTTGGTATTATATCAGTTGGAAAGGCGACGTTCAAAAATCAGGTGGTATTGCGACGAATATTGGCGTTCATTTTTTCGACATGCTGACCTGGATTTTTGGAGATGTAAAAGAAAACATTGTGCATGTTTCGAAACCCAATAGCGCTGCCGGTTTTTTGCAGTTGGAGCGCGCTCGCGTCAGATGGTTTTTAAGTATTGATTATAATGACATTCCCAACGAAATTAAAAAGACAGACCAACGCACGTATCGGTCGATAACAATTGAAGGAAAAGAAATTGAATTCAGCGGCGGTTTTACCGATTTGCATACACAAAGTTATATTGAAATTCTGAATGGCAATGGTTTCAGAGTTGGCGAAGCTCGCAAAAGTATTGAAACGGTTTTTACAATACGCAACGCAACGCCTGTAGGCTTGAAAGGAGATTACCATCCGTTTATACATTAAAACATTTATCATTTAACAATTATCAAAATGATAAATGATAAATAAAAAAAAGCTGCCAAAATTTTGACAGCTTTTTTTTATTGCAAAATTAGTAAACCAATACCCAAGAATCAAAACTTTTCTTTCGCAGTTTTTCCATTCTCTTCAATCCGTCTTCCAATTTAGCATACATGTCGCTATAAATATAATAGCTCTTTTTTGTTTTGTTATAAATGACAATACCTTTAATGTCGTTCTTTCTCATCTTTTCGACGACAGGAGGAACTGTATTCCAATCTTGGAAAGTATGAATAACAACATAATTGCCATGTGCAATACCTTTGCTCATAACCAAAACGCTGTCGGTACGATAAGCTTCCATCATTGAATCGCGTGTTTTGTTGTACGAATTTAAATCCCCACGAATCTGACTCAATTTCTTGTTGAATTCCAAATCCCGTTTCAGATCTTCATCTGTTTTGGTAAATGGTGGACAAGAATTATCGTCAGTAACTTGTTTTTTAACTTCGTGAGGAATTTTCCAACGTACCACAAATTCATACGTTGACGCATTCAATAAAGCCACATTGCCGGTATATCCTTCGTAAGCGTAACCAATTGTAAGGTCTTTTACGTAAACGCCAAAGGATAAAATATAACTTTGCGAAGTACGATATCCTGCACTCAACCAAAAGGTATGGTTAACATCACCAACAAGAGAAAAATCGAATTGCATTGGAACATAGGTCAACGTCCGCATTAAAATAATGGGTTCCAGAGTCAGATGGTCTTCCATTGCTTTAAATTTATAAGAAACCGAAGCCAAAATATCCTTCTTCCAATCGTAATTGCTTTCGAAAAGTTGTGGCATAGATAAATTAATATCGAGTGCATCGTTCCAAGAATAACGCATTCCAAAACCGGCAGCCAACGTCATGTTTTCGTAAGCATCTGCCATTTTTAAAGCATCGCTAATTTGATCAGGGTCTTGTTGGACGCTTATTTTTGATCTGTCAATTGTATGACTGTCAAAACCAGCATTGATTCCAAAAGTAAGATTATTTTTTGTATCGAACATTACTTTGTACGAATAAACCAAACTTCCGGAGAAAGTACGTTGTAAACCTCTGTTATCACTCGAAAACATAGCGCCTAATCCCATTTGATTTCCAAGTGGGGCGTGTATTCCAAAATCGACTGTCTGCGGAGCGCCATCGAAACGTGCCCACTGATTACGTGTATCTAAATAAAAAGTAGGGACGCCTTCGGAGCCTGCATAAGCCGGATTAACCAAAATCATATTGTTGTAGTACAAATTATTGATCGAGGTTGTTTGTGCTATACCACTATTTAAGATTAAACTTAAAAGTATTATGCCTGTAAACTTGATTAGTATTTTCATATTTCTTAGCATTTTATCGTTATCTTAAAAGAGTTATATAACCAGTATATGTTACCCAAATACTTTTGAGAACATAATAATATGTGCCTTCAGGACAAGCTTCTCCTCCGTCGGTTTTGCCATCCCAACCAGCCCAATCTCGAGGAATATTAAGACTATAAACTTGTTGTCCCCAACCATTATAAATAGTCAATGCTGAGTTTGAATCTGCATATACATTCGGGTCATTGTCAATAGTCCAATGATTGTTTTTTGTCGAGCCGGGAGTAATCAAATTGTAAGCGCCGGGTATTGTTTTTACCGGTGGCTTAACGTGAATATGAATCGAGTCGTGCAATATGCAACCTTCGCGTTTTGGTCCAGCAATACCGATAAATTTATAAGTTGTTACCGGAAAATATACCAATGAATTAGTCAAAGGCATTGTGCTTATCATAACAGTGTCCACTACCTGGTCATGATTTTTTCCAAGATACAGCCCGGTTTTTGTAGCCCAAACATATTTCTCTTCACCACTTAAAGTAACTTGAGCTGTATCGCCTTTAGCAACGTAAATATCATTTGTTGGAACAAACGTTAAAGCAAATTCCTTCATCTTCATAATTCTTACGCTTTTCGAGCTTGTACAACCATTTAATGTGTCAATAATACCAACACGTAAATAATTATCGGGATATCCTGGATATGGCGGACATTGAATTTGAACACTGTCATAATTCATTCCTGGCGTTGACCATATTTTAACACAATTGTTTAGATAATATGTGTTCAATTTTAGTGTAATAGGCGCATTTTCGCAAGCGACAACAGGATCTAACAAATTATTAAATTGTATGACCGGTGCATTATGGACCAAAACTAATTTCTCATACGGAATTTCATTTTGTTGATCAACACCGTTTACTTTCAAGTCTAATGTTACACCGTACCAAATATCATGGTCAGTTGTATTCCAAAATCGTTTCCCGTATTCTTTAAGACTTGGATAATTAACCGATTCGATAAGGACTGCCGTATTATTTTGCTTGTCATATTTATTAAGCGTCCATTGATAGGAAATCGCTTTACCTGTGCCTTGGTACCTTGAAGCATCAGTTTGGTTGTAAAATATTAATGTGTCGCCACTGCAAATTGTTGCCGTGTCCACACTAAATTTTGCAGTATAAAGTTGAGCATGTGCATCTATCTGATAACCTAATAAAAATATGAGTGCTAAAAGATAAATCAACGAAGTAATATTTTTTTTCATAAACTACAATTTTTCTGTTTCTAAATATGGTCGTTAATAAAAAGGCATCCGGTTTTTACAAACCGGATACCTAATTTACGATATTAGTGATTAATCACGATTCGTTTAACCTGAACACCATATTTGGTAACAATTTCTACCATATAGATACCGGTGTTTAAATTGGAGAGGTCAAAGTTTTGTGTAAATGTTTTGCCATTTACTTTAAACTCTTCAGAGTGTAATACTTGTCCGTTTACATTCATAACTTTTACACTGAGTACATCAAATTCTGCACCTGCATTGTAACTCAGTTGGAAGTTACCATTATTCGGACTTGGATAAACATTCACACTTACTTTGTTCTCGATTGTATTTATAGCAGTCGGCACAATCCATACAACTTTTGTAACCGGAGCTATTGTACATGTATGATTTGGATCAATAAGTGTACCATCGGTTAATGTCAAAGTAACATTATATGGGTGTGACTTTGCAATAGAATCGTATTTATACAATGGATTTTCGGTATATGCACCATTACCATCACCAAAATCCCAATGATAAGAAGTGTTCGGTGTAGTATTTTGTGAATAGTTTACAAATTTAACTACAAATCCAGCTTGAGCAAATCTGAAATCAGCAGTTGGAGCTGAAATAACTTTGATTGTATCAGAATATGAATAGTTGTTAAACATATAAGTAATCAAATATGTACCAGCACCAACTGATGGATCAAATACTGCAGTAGGCGCATTCGGGTTAACTGTCAAACCAGGTGATGCCAAGAAGAAACCTGTTGACATACTTCCGGTGAGTGTTATCTTAGCTGAATTGCTACAAACGATTCTTGGAGTAGGCATATTGAGAATCGACAAGGTCGGTTTAACAATAACTACAGTACCACCAACTTTAGAAACGTTTCCTGCACGGTCAACACCGATTAAGTTATATGTTCCAAGACCTAAGCCTTTTGTCGATACAACTACTGCGCCCGCTGTTGCTGTTGGAGTTGCGCTTGCAAGACTATTTGCTACTGCATTTTGTAAATCGGTTTGCGTAGTGTAAGTTACATCAGAACGTACCAAGAATACTATACCCGGTTCAGAAATGGTAGCATTTACTAATTGATTACCTGCATTTTCAGAAACTTTCGTTACAACCGGTGCACGGTTATCAAATATAACATTGATTGTATTTACTTGATGGTTTACGTTACCAACAAGGTCAGTAAATGAACCAGCAATTAATGTAATTGCAACATTACCTGAATCGAGTGGCGTAACATTGAAAGTAACACTTCTGTTATCGGCTGCAATAGCCCAGTTTGAAATTCCATAATTTACAGTAACCGGACTTTCAGTTACTGAAATTGAAGTTGGAAGTAAATTCGTAACCGGTTCTGTGAAACTTACTGTAACAGGTATGCTCATGTTTGTATAAGCAGGAGCAGTCGTTGTTACAGATGCTGCCGGTGGAGTAACATCTGATGAATAAGTAAATGCATACATTGCAGAAGTTGTATTGTAGTTACCTGCCATGTCGGTATAAGAATTTGCATTGATTGACAATGACACTGCACCGTCGATACCCGGAAGTACATTAAATGTAAATGTATTCGGATCAGCTGAAGGTAATAAACTTGCAATTGTGCCATTTGTGATAGTGAAATCGTTTACCGAAAGGGTCGTAGCATTAATCAATTTACTAAATGTTATCGTCATTGGAACAGTTTTCAAATTGGTCAAACCGTTACTTTGAACACCAGTTGAAGCTATTGTAGCCATAGGAGCAACGCGATCAAGTGTAATTGTATAAGATGCAGAAGCGACGTTTTGGTTACCCACGATGTCAGCAGCTACAGCTTGAGGAATACTTAGTACAAACGTCTTCATTTCGCCAACGTTACAAGTTAATTGTGCTGTATAGTTGGTTGCACTTGCAGCAACAAATGAAGAAATACCATAGTTCGTAATAATGTCTGACAAGACAAATCCTGTTACCGGCTTGCTGAAATTAATCTGCAATGTAACTGCTGACGAATTGCTGAGTCCATTGTTTGCAACATTACGAGCGCCATCAATTACACTGATTGTCGCAACTGGTTGTACGCCGTCGTAATGTACTGTATAAACTGCAGTAGCAACGTTTAAGTTACCGGCTAAGTCTTGTAAAGAACCACCTTTAACTGTTACCAAAATATCAGTTGTTGCATTTGTATTAACCGGACTAACATTGAAGTAGTAAGTTGTTGCATTAATTTGAGTAAATGCACTAACACTTGCTAATGCAGGGTCAATAACTAAATCGTCAACTGTAAATCCAATAACTGCTTCGCTGAATGCAACCATCATCGGAATAACTGTTGCATTAGTCGGATTAGGATTATTATTCATTGCAATTGTTGGAACCGGTGGAACATTGTCATACGTAAATGAGAATGTGTTCGAAGCAACGTTGTAGTTTCCTGCAATGTCGCGGGCTTTTGTATCGGCAATAAATACTGCTACTGCGCCTGCACTGTTCGGTGTAATGTTGAATTTATATTCCTGTGCTGTATTTGTTCCCGGTACTGTAACGGCAGATAAAGAACCGCTTACTGTTGCATTTGTTAAAGTAACGTCTGCAATTGTAAATTCAGTTGTCGGAATTAATTTATCGAACATAACATCAACAGAAATAGAGCTAACATTTGTCAATGCACCATTGCTAACCGGAGTTGCAGTAATAGTTGGTGTTGGTCTCTTGCTGTCATAAGTATATTGCAACGAGCCACCAACGTTTGCGTTACCTGCGAGGTCGAAACAAACATTTGCAGGAACTGTTACTACAACTGTACCATCAACCGAAGGAGTAATTGTTAATGCGTAAATTCCATCAGCTGGATTAGTCAATGTTCCTTTAACGGCATTTGTTACTGTAATTGAATTGACATCGAAACTTGTTACTTTTTCGCCAAAGTTGAAGTTAATTGTAACTGAGCTCAAATTATTCAATGTCGGTGCAAGAGTCGTAAGAACCGCTATCGGTGCAATGTTGTCATAAGTAAATGTATAAACATTTGAAGCAACATTTGGATTGGTTGCTAAATCCTGACATGCGCCTGCGGGTACTTTTACGCTTACTGGTCCGTTAACCAAGTTGGTTAAATTGAAAGTATAATTTTGACCATCAACGTTTACAAAATTAGCTACAGTTGCTCCGGTAACAACCAGACTCTTTATTGTAAAGGCGTTAACCTTTTCGCTAAATGTAACTGTCATACTTGCAGTAGAAGCATTGGTGTAACCACTCATTGCAACTGTTGCTGACGAAACCATTGCAGTTGGTGGAACAGCGTCGTACATAACATTTAATGTAACTGCTGCATCGTTGCCATTATTAACAACATCGAAGCAACTGTTTGCAGGAATATTAACTGCATAATCCATTTGACCGCTACCGGCAGTGTTAATCTTAAATGTATATGTACGAGCATCAATTTTTGTAAATTGAGTAGTCATTGTATTGCTACCGTTTACATAAATTGCATTAGCTGTGAAACCGTAAACATCTTCGGCAAATGTAACTCTGAATGGAATTACAGAAACATTTGTCGGAGTTGTAACTCCATTTTCCAACATTATAACAGGTAATGGATTTACATTGTCTAAAGTTACATTCTTTGTAACACCAACACATGGATTACCAGCCATATCAGTTGTTGCGCCATTGGCTACAGAAATAGTGAAGTTCGATACGATATTGTTTACTGCAAATGCGTAAGTAGAATCGTTTACATAAACAAACTGACTCAATGTGTTATTGCTATTGTTTACACTTGGTGTAATAACAATTGAAGTATTAACCAAACCTTTAACTCTTTCAGTAAATCGTACTGTATCTTGGTAAAGCATTGCGTTGGTTAATTGTGTTCCGTTCAGCGAAGCTATCGGAGCAATACCATCATAAGTAATTGATGCTTGCGCATTGATATTGATGTTACCGGCTAAATCAGTAAATTTATTTACTGGAATAGCTACACTTACCAAACCACTTGAAGCAGGAATTACATTGAATGTATAATTGTTGCCAACTTGCGTCAAATTACCAGACAATACGCAATTAGTAAATTGAATATCATCGCTGGTAAAACCTACAACCGGTTCAGCCAAAGTAACAGTGAAAGGTATTACTGTTGCATTTGTTGGATTAGTTAATGAAGTAGTAATACCAGGTTGTGGAGCAACATTATCAAAAGTATATGTGTAAGTTGCAGCAGCGTTAGCAAGTGCATTACCTGCTAAATCAAAACAAACACCTGCATTAATATCAACAGTTACCATAACATTGGCAGCATTAATTAAATCGAATGTGTAAACAGTTCCATTGCCATTGAAATTTGCAACGTTAGCGCCGGCGATTGTAAGTTTCGTTTGATCGAAACCATTAACAGCTTCGGTAAAGTTAACTTGGAAATGAACAGTATTGTTATTGGTATATCCGCCATTCGAAACAGAAGTTGAAGAAATCTGTACTGCCGGTGGAACGCCATCATAACTGATACTGTAAGTATTCGAAACTAAGTTAGCATTTCCAGCAATATCAAATACTTTGTTTGCAGGTAATTGTACGCTTACTGTTCCTTGACCAATTGTAGGTGCTATTGAGAAAGTATATTCGTTAACTGTTGCTGATGTTAATGTTTGCATCCAGCTTCCGTTTACATAAGTACCATTTGTTGGAACCAATGCTGGTACACCAACAATATTCATAGGCTCGTTAAACGAAATCTTGTAAGCAATAGGATTAGCATTTGTCAACAGATTTGGAGTTGATAGACAAGTAATAATTGGTTGTGGATTGATAACATCATAATCAAATATCAAACTTGCTTCAGATTTTAATTTATTTCCAACATGGTCAGTAACTGAACCTTGTGCCAAACGAACATCTATTTCATAATAATTTGCATTTGGCCATGGAGCTATTGGTAATACATTAAATGTGAATAATGTGCTATCGCTATTCATAACGCCATTGCCATTGATAATACAATTTACAAGTTGTAACAATTTTTGGTTGAAACCAGAAACAGGTTCGCTGAATTGTAGCGCAACTTGAATGGTATTCATGCTTGTAACAAAGTAAACAGGATCAACATCTTTTGATGTCATTGTTGCAACCGGTGGAATGCTGTCGAAATAGAATGTCATTGGAGCAGCAGCCGTGCTTAAGTTACCGGCTTTGTCAACAAATGTTCCAGCAGCCATATTGAGTATGATTTGTGGAACTGTGAAAGGACCATTCACTACAAAATTGTATAATGAATTTGTACCAACACCCATATCTGCTGACCATCCTCCAACTGTTCCTGCAGTGGTTGTAACTTTAGTTAAATCGTTCGGATCAACTTTTTCGTTAAATGCAACTTGGAATTTAATTGGACTAACCAAACCATTGCCTGGAGTTAACTTAGTAATTGTCGGTACCGGAGCAATTCCATCATAAATGAACGAATAAGCTGGAGCGGCAATGTTCAAATTACCTGCTAAATCGGCGAATTGACCTGCCGGTAAACTAATAGTATAAGCACCGTCAACAACCGGAACATAAATCATAAATGTAATCGGATTGTCATTGATAACCGAAATTGCTCCGGTAAATGATGCACCATTTACAAGTATGCTTGAACTTGACAAACTTGCAACTGTTTCCGGATTATTTAATGTAATAGTTACAGGAACCGGATTAACATTTGTTCTTCCATTGCCATTTACTACTGACGAGAAAAAAACTGGTTGCGGTTGAATATTATCAACATTGAAAATAGCTGTCGGTATTAAATAAGCGTCAGCTAAATTACCAGCTACGTCAGATGCCGTAGAAGCATTGATGCTATTAATACCAATTGTACCATTACCTGTAATACCAGAAAACTCAAGGTATTTAACATAATTGATACCATTTGCATTTGTATAATTAGGCTCGTTGATAACATTTAATGTATAAGTTGTTCCAACTGCATTTACATTAACATCTGCTGGTTTCAAAGTTATATTTGCAGCATCGTCGGTGTAAGTTACAGTGTAACGAACAGCGCCAGTGTTAGTGTAATCTTTGTTAGGACCAGTTACAGTAAATGTTGGTTTCGTATTGTCAACATTAAAGAATCTACCAACTGTATTATTCGAAACTGCAGTTACAACATTATTTGCATGATCTGTACCAACTGCAAATAATACGACAACATTGCCTTCAGTCCAACCATTAACAACATCGGTATAAGTATAAGTCGATGTATTGTTAATAAGATCATTGCTAACTAATGTCATATTTTGGTAACCTTTCGTCCAAGCGCTGAAACCAACCTGTACATTTGGAACTGCGTTTAACACTTCGTCAAATACAGCAGTGATAGTGATAGGGTCTCCGTTTTTGTAATAAACATTACCATGAATATCCGTTTTTGGATTGGCATAAGTAATGGAGGTACAAACCGGTTTTCTATCGTCAAATGTAAATGCGTAAGATGTTGCATTTGCAAAATTACCTGCATAATCAGTACAAACATTATTTGCTATACTTACAGTAATTGCAGTACCCGGAGTCGAAGCGATTGTTTGTAAATCTAATACAAACGTAAAACTTGCTGAACCGTCGCCGCCGCTAAAGTTAGTAACTGTACCTGCTGATGTTACAATTTTATTTGCAGTAAATCCATAAACAGGTTCGGTAAAGTTAACTGTAAACGGAATAACACGTTGGTTAGTAAAATTACCTTGTAATACGACTGACGAAGCAAGTGACGAATTTGGTGAAGTATGATCTACCCAGAAATATTCGCTATAAACTGCGTCTGATAAATTTCCAGCCAAATCTTCAATTGCACCTGCAGGAATCAATACTCGGATGTTGCCATCGCCTAAAGTTCCGTCAACTGTCAATACCATTCCGGCAACCGATACTGTGTTTGCAGTAGCCGTACTTCCGGCAGGAACATCAGCAACAGGCACAACTGTCATATCAGCAATGTGATTGATATAATTGTTACCATCAAAATTAAGCGTGTAATGAACCGGACCTCCCATTGTTAGCGATTTGTCTGGTAAACCAATTGTTAGAACAGGTTTAGTATTGTCGATTACAATAGAACTATTTGTAGTAGGTGTACCAACAATTACATTACCAGCAAGGTCAGTTGAATTTGCAAATGTTTGAACAACTGTTCCGTCAACCCAACCATCAACTGCCGAATTAATCGTAATTGTATAGACTGCTGTTGTCGGATTTGTCAATACTGTTGTTAAAGTTTTAGTTGTCAAACCTTGACGGAAAATCAAATCTGGTGCATTTACCATTGGGCTGTCGAAATTAGCAGTTATGGTTAATGTTTTACCGTCTTTAACATAAATCTTAGAAGGATCATTTGGAACTGCTCCATTTACTAAATATGATAATGTTCCTTGTGGTGGAATGTTATCAAATATATATGAATACGAAGTTGCAGCAACATTTGAATTACCAGCCATGTCTGTGCAAACAGCGCCGGCAATTGCTACGGTGTATGTTCCTTGAGTAGCATTGTCCGATTTAACATTGAATGTATAAGTATCACCACTTCCGGCAAAATTATAAGCATTCAACGTACCCGATGTATTAGAAATAACCACACTGTTAAATGTAAATCCTGTTACCGGTTCGCTAAATTTTACTGTAACCGGAACTAATGAAGCATTTGAATAACCAGCTGCATTTACTGCAGAAGATATGATGCTCAATACTGTTGGTTGTACATTGTCATAAGTCAATTTCAACGAATTTGCGTGAGCAAAATTGCTGAAAATATCTTGGAAGGTCGCGTCTGTAGAAATTGTTACAGGTACTCCATTAACTGAACCAAGTGAACTTAAATCCCAGGTAACAGTATATTGATAAATATGATTTACAACTTGCGCTGGATCAGGACCCATGAAATTGCTTAATGTGCCATTGTCAACATGAATATTGCCAATCGCAAATAAAGGAACAGCTTCATTGAATGTAATTGTTACAGGGAATGAACTTGTTTTAACAAATCCGTTGTTAACGTTTGCGGTTGTTGCAATAGTTGGTGTTGGACCAACGCCTTTGTAAACAAACATCAAATGTTGATTGTTAATATTAATAGGATTATTAACACTCTTATTTCCTGCAATGTCAGTAACAGTTCCCGGTGCAAAGTCAACTGTAACGATTGTTGCAAATGGAACTAATGTCAAGTCGTAAGTGAAATTATTAACTTGATTGACTGATTGCAAATATGCGTTGCTTAAAATAATGTCTCTATTAGCATCGAAAGTTGTAAGATCTATCGGCTCGGAGAATGTAACTTCAACTACAACCGGAGATTGATTAGTTGGAGAAGTAACGCCGTTCATCAAAGCAATACTTGCGCAATAAGGAGGAACAACATCAATCCAATACTGTAATTTACCTAAAGAAGGTTCGGTCGTAGCATTTGGATCAAGTTGTGGCGCAGATGCCGAATTACCGGCTATATCTTTGCCATTGATTGTAACAGTTCCCCAAGAATCAAAGTTATTGGTTGATGCTACAGTCCAAACATATTTCCAATTCAAATTATCAATTTTAGTCATGGCAGCATTGGTAACTGTGCCCGGACCAGGTGTATTAGAAATAGTAATTGTTGGTGCGTTACCGGCACTTTCGTCTATTGCATGTAAATCGGTAAAACGTGCATAAATTGTTACAACGTCAGCAGCAGTACCTGTTGCAGCATTATAAACTTTAACAATGCCGTCTGGATGATCGTCAGATAAATAAACATTAGGTTGTGTATTGTCAATATTAATATTGAAACTATTAGCCGTAACTTGATTTCCTGCATGGTCATAAGCTACTACGCTAACATTAACATCGCCGTCATTTCCTGCCGGCACAGTCCAATTGTAAGTAAATGTTTTATGATCTGACGAAGCAGTCCACGAACCACCAATTGTAAATGTTGCCGCAGCTGTATAAGCACTTGGAGTTGCCGATGCATTATTAGGAGTAAAATTAACCACAGGCGATGCCCAAATATCTGCTGGGTTGAATAATGGAGAAGCAATAGAATCAGCATCACTAAATGCCATAGTGAAAGTTACTACCGTTCCTTGATTAACAATGGTTCTCATATTTGTTGGATCACCATTGAGATATGATGTAACAGCAACAGTCGGTGCAGTCTTATCATAGAAGAACGAGTAACTTGCAGGAAGACTTGCATTTTGTGCATAATCATTTGCTGCATCAGCTGCCAATGTGATGTTGGTATAAGCGCCTTCATTGTAGCCTGTTATTGTTGCATCGTAAAGTTGAGCGCTACCATTGTGTGGTTGGAAGAATGATACTGTACCTCCATTGTCAACCATAACATCGGTATTCGCAAAATTTTCAACAGCTTCGCCAAAATCAATCTGTACATTAATAGTACCTACCGCAACGTGGTTACGATTTGCAACTGCCGGATTAACTAAAGTTATAACCGGTTGTGGCGGAACGTCGTCTTTTATTAAACCAGTAATTAAGATTGATGCATAGTTACCGGTTGTATCGACAACACTAAATTTCAAATTGAAAGTTCCGTTTTCCGGTACTGAAAGCCATCCTTTGCCAGCGCCGTTAGTAATGTTTTGCAACATTGTAACTCCTGATGTTGCAGCAACTGAATCGCCATTTATTGTAACATAAACAACTGTTGGTGCGGCAGGATGTAAATCTGTTGTGTTAAAAGATACAAGTGCTTGTCCATTTACTTGTTTATAAGGAACACCGTCGGGTTTGTAGTTACTGATAACTGGAGATGTATGATCGTAAACGCGTTTAAACATATTGCCTAAAACATTCCAGTTACCGGCTAAATCCTGTACACTGTTTGCGTTTAATTGCAAAGTAATATCACCATCACCACCGGCATGAATATTTAATTGGAAAACTTGTCCTGGTGTTATAACTGTATAACCAGTTATTGATGTTAACGGAGAACGGGTTAATGATGCGTAAGGATCAAAACCTGTAACTTGTTCGTTAAATGCTAAGGTTACAACAAAATCTGAATTATTAGTTGTCCAGGGTTCTGCACAAGCGTAAGTAAGTCTTGGAGGAGTAACGTCATAATAAACAGTTGTTGTATTAGATACATTACTCAAGTTAGTTGCTAAATCCTGAGCGGCACCTGCCATAATATATACATTCCATGTTTGTTCAGAAAGTGCAGGTAAACCAGCAATAGCAAAAGTGTAAGTAATATTATCGGCAGTTTGAATATTGTAAACGCCACCAGTTACTACCGGAGTGCCCGATGGAATTTCAACTGCAACTCCTGCAGCACTAAAGCCTGTAACTACTTCGCCAAAATTAACTGTAAAGGTAGGATCAGCATTTGTTGGGTTTTTGCCTGTTACTGCAATAACTGGAGTTGGTGGTGTTGCATCGCGTATAATGTCATCGCTCGTAAACGGCATTGCATTAAAATTAGCTGCTAAATCAGTAAAAGTACCAACCGGTAAAACCAAACGAATAATTCCATCATGGTCAACACTATTAACAATTACTTGACAATGCATTTGATCAACCCAATTTACTGTAAATTGAGGAGCTGCAGGATTAAATACAAATGGAGCGTTATATGCAAAACCAGCGCCTGTACTTGGGACTATGCTCGATGCAGATAAAGTTGACTCTTTTATATTTTCGCTGAATGTTACATCATATACATAAGGCGCTACACCATCATACAAAGGTTGTGGCGGTACTATTGTTGTTGATTTTACAAAACTTGTAATTGTGGGTGGTACGCCATCATAATGAATCTTGAAAATATTGCTTGGAACTCCAATTAGATTTCCAGCTAAGTCGCTAACTAAACCGGGTTGAACATAAACTGTGAAATCGCCTTCAGTTACACCTGTATTCGGGATCAAATCAGCGCTGAAAATCTGGAATGGAAAATTAACAGGTTGTATATTTGCAATATGACAATTTGGCGATGTTATAAAACTACTTGCATTTAAGTAACCGGGAGCGGCGGCAGTGCCAACCTTTTCAGGTAAGTTTGTTGCTGAATCATAGAATTTAATTACAATTCCAATTGGATTGTTATTTGTTGGATCCGTCGGTGTAGCAACAATTACTGCATAAGGCGGAGCTAAGTCAACATTTACATAATTTGCAGCAGCAACAGAATAAGCATTAAATGTATTACTAAACACATCGTGAACAAGATTTCCTTTAATTGTGAATCCTATTGTTCCGTTGCTTGGTTGTGTGTATCCTGTAATTGTTACCTGATAAATAGTATTTGTTCCATCTGTAGCATGAACGTCACTAACAGTTAAACCAACCGGAATAGTAAATGAACCTGCAACTGTCGGTATAAAACTTGGGGTAATATCACCAACCACAAAATCGGTTGTTGGACGATTAAACTGTACCAAGAAAATAGCATTCAACGCATTTGTATATTGTGGCGTTGGAGTTACAGTAACCACATGGAATGGAGTATTGTCGTATTGTATTGTTGGAGAAACTAATTGTTGATTTGAAAGATTGCCAGCCAAGTCAACAACAGCCATCGGAGTAACTTCTAAGTTAATGCTTGTAGCATAAACACCAGCATTTGCTCCACTATTTAAACCTGTAATAGTTATTGTATAAACTTGTTGCGGTGCAACACCAACCGGAGTAATTGTTATTCCAACTGCGCCAGCAGGTATATTACTAAATACTAGCGTTAAATCAGCTGCTGTAAAGCCGGTAACAGGTTCACCAAAATCAACAGTATAAGATACTGCGTCGGTATTAGCCGATGAAGATTGACCGGCAGCTAAAGCTATTGTTGGAGTTGGAGCAGTATTGTCAACAATAAATGTTGCTGATGCATCTGCAATAGCACTTGTAATAGCATTTCCAGCTAAGTCTTGACCAGCTGCCATAGAAATAGTTGCTGTACCATCGCCAAGTCCCACTTGAATAGCGTTTGCACCTAAACCTGTATAAGTTAAATTATTGGCAGTAGTCATTGAAGTTGCTGCTTGACTAAATACGCCAGCTGAACCCGTAACTGCATATTTAACAGTCGTGCCGGGATCCATCGTTGTACTAATCGTCGGATTTATAGTTAATGTTATTGGAATTACATCACCGTTTTTGTATCTTGTTTTAACAAGACCGTAAGTGATAGCACCAGTTACATAAGGAGCTGTATTGTCAATAGTAAATGTATTGCCTGTATAACTTGCAATTGCATTGCCGGCTTCGTCTGTGGCAGTTAATGTAACAGTTACTAATCCATTTGCACCAGCAGGAATAGTATAATTATATGTATATACAGTTGCTCCTGTATTTCCACTATATGCAACGTTTGTTAGATTAACTGTACCTCCGGCGCCAATTAAATTAAATTTAGGTATTGATCCGGCAGTCATATCCATATTTTCGCTGCATGTAGCAGTTATTGTGAATGATTGACCTTGTATGTAGAAAGCCTTATTTAAACTGTAAGTTACAGCAACTGTAGGAGGAATATTATCATAAATTACATCCAATGTATTTGAGACCATATTACTATTTCCATAAACATCTGTAAATTGTCCTGCTGCAATATTAAGAGTTACATGTGTGTTATTAGCACCGTTTGGAGTTACATCAACTGTATAAACGCTACCAGAACCTTGGAGATTGCCAATAGTAGCATTTGTAGGTGTTATATTTCCTAAAGCAAATCCAGTTACACTCTTGCTAAAAGTAATAGTTGCTGTAAACAAACCATGAACTTTACCATTATGCACAGTAGCAGGCGCTGAAATAACCGAAGTAAATGTCGTGTTATTAAAATTAATTGTCTGATTTGGTGTAGCGCCTCCGGTTAAATAGTTAGCTGTAATGCTTGGGCTTGGATTAGTATTATCGGCAACAGTACTGCCATTCATATCCACGGTAACACTTCCTGATTGAATACCAGCCAAAACAGGTACACTTACAATATAAGAAGTAGAACCACTTAGCTGTGTAACGCCAGTTCCGTCAGTATAAGTTGCTGTTCCAAGAGTCAAACCAGTAGAAGTGATATTTACTTTAGTTATATCAAAAGTGGTAATTCCTTCACTAAAATTAAATTTGAACATCAATGGAGAAACATTTATATAGCCCGGACCAGCAGGTGAACCTGTGGTACAATTTAAAACAGTAATACTATTTAATGTCGGTGGTTGATGATCGATAGCAAAACTTGCAGATGTATATGCATTGTTAGTATTACCAACAACATCCTTTACAGCGCCATCAGCAAATGTTATGGTCAAATTACCTGTTGTTCCGGGATAGGAATTATTTACATCGACTTCAGCAGTGTTTGCACCTGTTGAAGCAAATTTAGTAATCGTACCAGATGAAGCAGTAACCGGTAAAAATGGAGTCAAAGGATAAGAAGTTGCATCGATATTTTCACTGAAAACAACCGAGAATTTAACTAATGTCTGATTTACAGCTAAACCATTCGGTGCAGGGCTTATCATCGTTACTGAAACAATAGATGGTTTTTGACGATCTAAATCAACAGTAACAGGAGGATATGCAGTAGAATTTGCCTGAGCAATATTTCCGCAAATACCATCGTAAGCTGTCAAATTTATTGTAACATTATTATCCCCGGTACTTGGAACTCCAATACCGTTTAGATCAAAATCTCCAATTTTTGTTACCCCTGAAGTTACAGTAATAGCAGCAGATGTTACGGCGTTGTAAGTCAATGTACCCATTACAGTTACCGGTGTTGTAACATCGGTCGGAACTGCATAAGATATTAATGTATTACCCGAAACGTGTTGCCCTGCTGTAGGATTTGAAATTCCTGTTCCGATATTTGGTGCAGTGTTATCAACATAAATCGAAAATTTCGCAGCTGCATTATATGTATTTGCATTTGTTGCTTTATCTGTAACAACACCGGCAGCTACGTCAAGAGTAACAGTACCTTCAGCAACCGGAGTAATATTTACAGTATATGTTGCAGATGGACCTGCAACTGGTAAAATACTATTAATAGTTGCATTCGTTACTGAAACATTAGCTGCTAATAAAGTTGATACAGCTTCGTTAAATGTAACAACTACATTCATTGGGCTTAAACCTTTTCGCACTGTTGTACTGCATTCGGCAGGAGCAGCAATTGAAGTAACTGACGGATTTAAACGGTCAACTTCAATTTGGTAAGTACCGGCAGAAGCAAGGTTTGAATTGTCTGCAATATCAACAACACCTGAAACAATTGTAACTACACCACCACTTATTGAAATAACACCGGCATTAATTGAGAATGTATAAGTAACATCAACGCCGTTTATTGTATTTACATCGAATGTGTAAGTATCTGGCGCTGTTTGCAACAAATTGGTAGCACTAATAGTGTTTGGACTGATAATTATATCTGAAGCGTGTAATCCTGAAACAGCTTCCGAAAATTTGATAGTACCATTTATTTTAGTGGCATTAGTAAGTGTTCCTTGTGTAAAAGTTATTCCACCGCCGCCACCGGCAACATCAATTGTTGGAGGAACTTTATCAACTGTATTGTTTGGATAATTGGCTGTTGAAGTATTACCTACACCGTCAGTAGCTGAGAATTGCAATGCAATAACAGTTCCATTAGCAATACCTGCCCAACCGGGTAATTGACTATAGGTCATACCTGCCAAGTAAGGAGTTGAACCAAATCCAACAATTTGTATTGTAAATGTTGTTACGCCGTGATTTCCTGTTGCATTATCAGTAGCGCTTGCATTAATTGGAGTATTGCCACCAACTATGTCTGGATTTGTAGGATCGGCTGTAATTACAGGAGGAATATTATCAAAATTAAGTGTTGCATTTGCGCCTCCAGCATAATTATTGTCAGCTAAATCGGCAAACGCATTTGCGTTAATTGTAACTTTTATATTTCCAAAACTGTTTGCTCCTACGCCAGATACTTGAATTGTGGTATCTGTACCAACTATAACAAAAGCAGCTGTCAGTGCACCATTAATTGTAGCGTCAGCTGTAATTGAAATCTTTGTATTATCTAAATTTTTTACCGGTTCCGAGAATCGGCAAATATAAGTAGGTGTTCCATTCGTCGGATTAACTTTAGGAGTTATACTTTTAACTGTTGGTAGAACATGATCAACAACCAAGGTAAGTGAATTAGCAACACTTGGATTGCCAGCAATGTCATAAGCTGCTGCTAAACCAAATCCCAAAGTAATGTTTTGTGTGGTAACTCCATTGGTAAGTACTTGGAATTGATATATAGAAGGTGTTACTTGAACAAAAGTATATGCGACATTATATAACGCTGGTAATGTAATAGTAGAACTAATGCGCGGATCGAAATTAGTAACAGCTTCGCTGAAGGTTACAGTTACATTTAATGTATTTGCATTTGTATAACCCGCGCCGTTTTCTTCGGTAACAACTATTGAAGTAATTGTTGGAGCCACTAAATCGGCTTTTAAATTTGTTATAGGAACAATAGTTGCATTACCTAATTTATCGGTACCAGTAATTTTCATTTGGAATAATGTACCGTCACCCATTATTGTTAATGCGGCAAATCCTACAGGATCATTAGTCTGTAAATCATTACCGCTTGTTAAAGTAACAACAGGTCCTATTGGGGTAACGCCGTCGTTTTGGAACAATTGGAATGTTACTGTTTGTGGATTGTGATTTCCAGTAGTTGCATCGTCAACAGTAGCAGTAATTTTTGTAAATCCACTGATTAATGTTTCGCTGCCAACACCGGCACCACTTGCAGGAGCCACTCCTGAAACAACCGGACCGTCATTATCAAAATTAATAGTTGAAGTTGCGCCACCTAAATAAGAATTGCCTGCTATATCTTGGAAAGCACCTGCCAGTAAAGTGAGTGTAATATTGCCAAAACTATTTGCTGTCATTCCGGTAACTGTAACAGTTGCTTGAGTTGCCGAAATTTTATTAAACACGCCTGTCAGCGCTCCACCATTGTAAGAGCCGTTCAATTGAATTTTTGTATTGTCATAATTCTGAACTGCCTCGGACATATTTACGGTGAATACAACTGCTCCGTTTGTTGGATCACTTAATTTTGTGATACTTGTAACTGTCGGCGGAGTCATGTCATAATGAATAATAGCGCTTGTAGTTACTATTTGATTCCAATTTGTTCCTATATCCTGGAATGATTTTGCGTTTACAGAAATTTTAATATCGCCATCTTGAGTCATTCCTGTAACCTGCACAAGTGTATCAGAACCTACAACAACTATTGTTGCAGTTAAACCGGCAACTTGAGTTGAGCCTGTAAAAGAAATTACACCACCTGTAAAACCATTAACTTGTTCAGAAAATTGAGCTTTGAAAACTACAGGGTTTGCATTTGTTGGTGTCGGAGAAACTGCGACAAATGTAACTGTCGGAGGAATTCCGTCGTAATATCGATCAATAGGAGCCGATGCCGAAGTATTGTAGTTACCTGCTGCATCGTGTCCCGAATTTGCTAAGAAAGTTACTTGTATGTGATTTTGTGGAGCTGCCGCATAAGGATGATATACAAATGTATATAAAATTCCATTTAATGGATTACCTACTTGTGCAGTTTTCAAACTGTCAATATAATCATTTGTTGTTGATGGCGTTGCTGACATTTGTGCAGCAATGTAAGTACCTGATGCTTGGAAGTCGCCGGCAAGAAGACCATAAGTTGGTTCGTCCCATTGAATAACCGAATAGAATGTTATGTTACTCGGAGCTGTAGCTGTTCCTTGTGTAGGTATGTCAAAAGTAAATGTCGGAGGTATAATATCTTTCGACATCATTGTTGATGACGTTGTTGAACTATTACCATGTTCGTCAGTAATTGTTACATTTAATGTAATATTCTTTGGAAGAGGCACAATTGTTTGATCTGTAACATCATTCAATCCGGTCAAATCGATTCCTGTAATTGATGTTGTAGCGCCACTTAAATTGCCGGTCAAGGTAATGGTGTGAGCATTTTGATCAGTGAAAGTTAATGTATAAGTATATTGAGCTTTGTACTCTCCATTAATTGTTACACCCATATTTGTGTAATTGTAACTGTTGACAGCAGTATTTGCTCCTAAATCAACAGGGTTCGTACCAAAGTTTGGAGCGATAGAAGTAATTACCGGTTTGTCGGTATCTATAACAATTGATGCTGATGTTGTTGGATATGTTGCACAATTGTTATTCGATAAATCTGTAATGTAAACATCTACTGTAATTAGATTTGGATTACTCGGTACACTCGAAATCGAAGAAAGATCTCTTGTGATTGTTTGAGCACCAGTAACAGAACCTGCACTGGCTCCAGTAATACCTGTTGCGACGCCGTCTAATTTAACAACGTAACTATAAGTAACAGATTTATTTGGTGTAAATATAATATTTACACTGTTGCGGTTGGTTAAGTTGATTGCATTTACGGGAGCTGCTGCAACTGACGGTGCAATAGAAGGGGCTGCTGTGAAAAATGGAGATTGTTGATCAAGTGTAGCAGTTGCCGATGTGGCTGGGGCTACATTTATATTACCATCAATATCAGTCAAAGTATTAATCGTAATTGTAATAGTTCCATCTGCTAAACCTAATCCTCCAGCAGTACTTAAGTCAAATGGAAATGTATTTGCTCCGGTAACTGTTGAACCAATTGCAATAGTTCCTGTTACTGAACCGCCATTATTCGACGAAATTGTATAATTCATAGCTGCAGGTTTGTTCAAAGTAACTTTAAATACAGTTGCACTTGAATTAGCTTTGTTAAGAACAGTGGTTCCTCCTGATGTCAAACTTGCGGTTGAAGAAGTCGGCACAGTAGCATCTTTCCAAACTGTAATAGAATTGTCTGGAGTTGCAGAAGTATTTCCTACTTCATCTATAGCCGAAACAGAAACAGTTAAATTACCATCGCTTAATGTTGATACATCAATGCCATTAACTGTTTGTGTACCCGAAACTTTTGCAAATGGCAATGCAGGTAAAATAGTTACAGTTCCAGTAACAGTATGGGTTCCATCTGTTATTTTATATGTATATGTACCTTGATCGTCGTTATCAAAATTTAGAGTAGCGCTTGACTGATTATAAATATTTATTGTAGCTGGAAAAATAATATTCTTTGCCGTTGGTTTGAGAGCATCTTTCCAAACTGTACATGTACCTGAATTGGTATTGGTTGCCAAATCTGTAAGGGTAATCGTAGCAGTTAAAGTTGCGTCATCGGCAAAACCAGAACCAGAAATATCTTGAGTAATCGTTTGCAGTGTAGCGGCAGTCATTGAAACATTAGTTGCAAATGTTATATTTTTTACTCCATCGGAAATACTATAAGTATATGTACCGGTTTTATTCGGAGTAAAATAAATCTTAACTGCACTTTGATTAGCAAGACTAATTGAAGTTAAGCCATCAAAAAATACTGGACCTGTTGTAAATTGGGGAATAGTATTGTCATAGATAATTGAAATAGATTTCGCAGCATTACCTGTGTGATACGCAGCTGTGGGGTTATCCAGAGCAGCGTTTGCATTGACTGTAATTGTATTTGTAGAAATTGCTGCTGCAGGTGTAATAGAAACAGTATATGTCATTGTAGTAACGCCGGCAGCCGGTGTAACAGAATTGACTGTGCAATTTGTGAGAGTCAAACCGGCGGCAGTCAAACCATTTACCGGTTTATCAAAAGACAATGTCAAATTGAATGGTGATTGATTGGTATAATTATTAGGTTGTGGACCTGTTATTGTTACAACCGGTGGTACTGCAATAACTGTAATTGAAACGTGTTGCGTGTATGTATCCGTAACTCCATCGCCACTATCGTCCTGAACACTAATTGTTATATCGACAGGACCATAAGCATATTGAACAGGCGACAAAACTATTGTAGCTGTGGTTTTATCCGGGGTATTTCCATAAGTATAATTTACAACTGGATTCGGAATAATAGTTGCATCAGAAGATGTAGCAGTAATTGCTTTAATATGCTGTGGAATTGCTGCTTCATAAATAGTACCGACCGTAATGTTAGACAAATTAATAGTGTAGGTGCCCGGTACATCATATTCATTGAATGAAACCGTATTTCCACCAACAATAGTAAACGTGGGAGATTGGTTAATAAAATTGACAGTATAATTAGCTGTCCAATTTAGAGTATGTACGCCATCAGTAACAGTAAATAAAATTTGCTGTGTGCCAAACCAAACAAGGTCTGGAGCTGCTACTGTTATTACATGCTGAGGAGAACCGGCATTCCATGATATCAGCATCGGGTTCGCAGGAGAGCCTACCAACACCCCAGTCCAGCTTAATTGACCTTGAGCACCAGTAATGTACTGATTAAGATCGACAGAATTAAGCAACTGCGTGGTACCTTCATTGACTGCTACATTAGGCACTCCTGTAGCCGGGTTAACCCAGCTCAGTTGCGCACTTGCAACTTGCACAATCAGAAAGGTTCCGATTAGAAAAGTTAAAAATTTTTTCATATTTATAGATTTATTAATTGTTTACTAATAAATTAATTAAAAAGTTATTGAATTGATTTTTTTGAATTACAAATTAAAATTACAAATTTAAAATTATGAATTATGAATTACAATTTAAAATTCTTAATTCTTTGCTATCCGCTCCAATTAAGACCGGGCAGCAAAATATGAGCAAGGTCGCTAATGCGGTTCATCAATCTACGTTTTGACCGCTGTATAAACCAGCTTATTTCTTTCATAATGAAAAGTTTTTGTGTAGTCTTGTGAATATTTTTCTGATGCACTTCTTGCCGTGTTTCGGAAAGTTTCGGATCATCAACTGACTTAATTTCTTTGACCATTGCTAATATTCTTCGTAAAAATAATGCAGCAATTTTTTTCATATACTAAAATTATGCAAATATAAATGTTTTAATCCAAATTTATTGAAAATGTTCAAAAAATTAGTTATTTGATAATGTGCCATATAAACGAAAACATTGCTGTCTGCACATGAAATGTTCAAACACGCAAATATAAATTTTTTTTAATATTCTCGAAATATATTAAATCAAAAAAACAAAAAAAACTTATCGCTCATAATTTTTCGGTCATTTAAATCGATTGACTTTACTTGATTTTAGCTGCAAATATTTATGATTATTGATTTATCTTTCCGAGCTTTAAATTATTTATTGATCATTGCTAATATCAATCCTCATGCTATATTATTTTAAATTTTTGACTTTATTTTACGCACAAATTAATTGGGTGAAATTTTAAAAAACTAAAATTTGACCCTTCTCTTTGCCTATTCAAATATACTACAATAACAGATATATAACCAATAAAAAAAAGGTGACTTAACTTAATTTAATTTGTGATTTAAATCATTCTGTAATTTATAGATAACAAAACAAAAAATTAAATATTTATAAAACAAGTTATTGAATAAATATTTTATCTTATCATTTTTATTATTTTTTCAAAAAAAGAACCTTTTTTTGACATTAAAAATTTTCTTCGGTTATACATATAAATAATGTAGCGATGCAATTCATAAAAATTACATCGCTACATTAATCTTAGTCAACATTTTTCAATTAATAATCAAAGTCATCCTTTCAATTTTTTCTCGAGTTCTCCAATTTGTGAACGATATTTTTTATCGGTCTCCATTAAATTAATGACGGTTTTATTTGCATGTAAAACTGTTGCATGGTCTTTGCCACCAAGGCTTGCGCCTATTGTGGATAATGATAATTTAGTCATCGCTTTTGCAAAATACATACAAATTTGTCGGACTTGTACAATTTCGCGTTTGCGGCTCTTGGTGTGCAGCAGTTCCGGCGTCATATTGAAATAATCGCAAATTATTTTTTGGATCGAATCAATCGACAATTCACGTTTGGTTGATTTAATCATTTTGTCGATAGCTTCGCGGGCGCTTTCGACAGTAATCTGACGTTTCATTAATTTGAACGGAGCTGAAAGGGTAACAATAGCCGATTCGAGTTCGCGAATGCTACCTGATACATTTGCTGCAATCATTTCTAAAACATCAATTGGAAAATTTACTGCATCTTTCTTCATTTTTGCTTTTAATATAGCCAAACGTGTTTCGTGGTCTGGCATCGCCAATTCGGTAATTAACCCCCATTTGAAACGCGACAGTAATCGTTTTTCCATTCCGTCGAGATTTGCAGGATGTGTGTCCGAAGTAAGAATGAGTTGTTTATTTAATTGATGTAAATGGTTAAAAATATGGAAAAACGATTGCTGTGTTTTGTCTTTTCCTTTAAATTCATGGATGTCGTCTATTATCAAAACATCGATATTTTGATAAAAGTGAATAAAATTATTAACATTATTGTTACGTACAGCTTCGGTGTATTGTGTCTGGAAACGGTTTGCGGTAACATACAGCACAGCTTTTTCGGGAAAACGGTTTTTTATTTCGAAACCAATTGCCTGTGCAAGGTGTGTTTTTCCTAAACCCGATTCGCCATGCACTACAAAAGGATTGTAAGCTGTTCCTCCCGGATTTTGCGAAATTTCCATTCCGGCAGATTGTGCAAGGCGGTTGCAATCGCCGACAATAAATGCATCCATTGTATAGCGAGGGTTGAGTTGCGGATTTATCTGCACTTTGGTTTTAGCGCCCGGTATAACAAAAGGATTAAGTTTCGCATGTTTTTCAACCGGCGTGGGTTGCTTGGTCGATGCACTGGTTTGTGAAAATGTCGATGGCGTTGTAAAATCAACAGTCGAATTTGATTTTATTCCAGCAGCCTTTGCGGGTAACCTGTATTCGAGTTTAGCGTCTTCGCCTAATTCATGTCGCAACGAACGGCTGAGAATTTCAATGTATTTATCCTCAATATATTCGTAAAAAAAAGTGCTTGGTACCTGAATTGTTAGTACATTTTTTTCGAGTTTTAAGGGAACTATAGGTTCAAACCACGTCCTGTAGCTGGCGATGGGGATGCTTTCTCTTATCGCCGAGAGACAATTATTCCAAACATTTTGGTGAAGCCTATTCATAATAATGTATTTTATAGTATATATTAGATGGTGAATTTTTCTAAAGTAAAAATCTAAAAAAAAAAGCGAAAAAAAAAATGGTTTTCCTATTGACTTTTTCAAAAAGTTTATACTGGTGTCGTTCTCAGAAAAATAATTTTATCAAATTATTAATCTTTTTTTTTTTGCTTATTAATCAACTATTTAAATAAAAATTTTGTAAAAAAAATGCTAATTTTGTGGCAGTGAAATTTTTAATGATGTTTAGTTAAAGTGGAATCTATCGGATGATTGAACTAACTCTTTGACTTCAAATTTTTATGTAGAATTAAGTAGCTTAATATGCACTTTTATCATCGTATTAACTACTCGAACTCAAAATTTTCTATCTAATAAAATTATATTGAACGATTTATTTTTTGGAATGTTCTGTTTTAAAACTTATTAACTTCAAATTTGTATTATAGTAAAACCAACTTGTTCAAAATAGTATTGAGATTTATTTTTAATCGAAAATTACTTCAATCTAATTAGCGAACAGAACAACTTCTTTTATTGGGTTGTCGAAAAAAAACTAAAATTGATGAAAAATTATATTCATAACGCATCTGGTAAACTTAAAAGTTTTTATCAGAATCGAGCCAGCTTTTTTGCTTTTTATATTTAACGTCGCTAAGTACAGATGATTTAATGTTTATTTGGAAGCTGTAGCTTTGCAAATATCCAAATGGAATTACACTAATATTCATTGTCCAACAATGTAAGTCGCGAACAATTGAAAATGATGTTGCCGAAAGTCTGCGTTGCTCTAAATCATAAGCTGTCATAAAAGTAATTGTCCATTTTGGCGTTAGTGATAAATTTCCATTTATAGAAACGGTTTGCATTATCCGGCTATCAAATGTTTTGGTAGTCATATTAAAACCATTTCTATCGAGCGTATAGTTATAATTAAACGACAAAGTCCATGGAGCATCAAATTTATCGTAAGCATACGGTAAATTTTCGGTATCGAGATTTCGCTTTTTTGGTTGTGGCTTTAACAATGTTTTAGAATTGAGTGAAAAACTCATCGAACCGCCGATATTCATCATGCGCAGCAACTGATGTTTGTCGTCCCAAAGCGACCGGTTTATCCGCTGACCGCTTTGGTTATATGAATATTCGTCGAATGTGCCGTTAAACGACAGGTCAACCAAATTAAAAAACCGCGTATGACCTCGCCACGAAATTGTTGACCATTTGAGCGAATCGGCTACCAAACTATACGACGTCGATAAACCGAAATTGTCGAGCAAGCTTATTTTTTTACCGACATTGGAAGTGTCATTGGGTTGTTTTATTTTCATTGACAACGTATTGTCGAGCGAGAATGAAACAGAACCAGATTTTCCTGTACCGGGCGCTCCATAAATTCCATTTTGATAAACAGAATAATTTTCTTTAATGGTATCTTTTCCTTTAACATAAGTAAGTGTTTTATAATATCCCCATGTACTGGTGCCAAAATCGGGAGCATAATTCAGGCTTACCGATGGCGACATGACATGCCTTATACCCAATATTTTGTCTTTGAAAAACATTGGGTAATACATACCATATATTTTTGTGGAAAATGGAACTCCAAAACTAAAGTCATACACATGATTCAAACCGGTAAGTGTGTCTCTTACAACCCGACCACCGGTATTTATTATAGAATTTTGGACAAAGGGATTTGGATCATAGGTATCGCGTATATAACTCGGATAAATGCGACCATTAAAATTGAATGAAGGCGATACATTTATATATTTTAACATCATAAAAGATGTACTCACAGGAACATTGTATTGATAGCCGTATTGAAATTTCTTTTTCGCTTCACTTGTAAATAATAAACTGTCTTTGATGCTAATTGTATTGCGGAAGTTTGATGAAAAACCTACGCTGATTTTTTCGTACCAACGCACATCGCCAATAGGTTTCGAACGTTTGAACGGATACAAACGATTCATATTAAATGTAAGTGTTGGCAACGTCATATCGACCATATTGGTGGTTGTGGTTTGATTTGCTGTCAGATTTGCCGAAAAATTAAACGGCATTCCGGGAAATGTTCTGCTAAAATTTATGCTTGACGATTTTGTATTGTTCAGATAACTTGAATAACTGGTAGAATTATATTTGCTGTACCCATTGGTTTGATAATTGACACTTGCCGAAAAATTGGTGTTGGGCCATGCCTTGGGGTCTTGCTGGTGCGTCCACACAAGCGAGGCTGCTGTATTTTTTGAATAGTCGGGTAAACCCGGTTCGCTTACAACCATGTTGCTTATTTTATAGTCGAAACTTCCGGAATAATGATAACGATATTTATAAACCGAGCGCGCATTCAACCCCCAGGAGCCTTTTGAATAAATGTCGCCAGTGAGTGCCAAGTCGGCATAATCGCTGAATGCAAAATAATATCCGCCGTTTTGCAAATAAAAACCTTGCGTTGCCGATTCGCCGTAAGTTGGAAACAGAATGCCTGACGAGCGATGCACTTTACTTGGAATGTATGCAAATGGCAATCCGATTGGTATTGGTACGTCCGCCAACACAAAATACATTGGTCCCGAAATGACTCTGTCGTTTGGAATAACTTTGGCTTTTGTCAACGCCATATAATAATGCGGATTTTCGGCGTCGCAGGTTGTGTATTTTCCGCCTTGTATATCTATCGAACCATCGAGTTGCCGCTTTGTAACTTCGCTGTGCAGATAGCCTTCGCCTTGTTCTGTTATTACTCCATAAATGATGCCGCGCTTGGTTTTATAATTGTACGTCATTTTTTTTGACTTAAACTTTTCTTTGCCTTGCGTAAATTCAGGATTCCCGATAATTTTATCGGTTGTATCTTTGACGCCATAAGCGTGAATGACGTTTTCTTCGAGATCGATGTCGATATAAGCTGCTTTCAATTCCATATCGTCCGATTTGACTGTTGCCTTGCCGTATAAGAAAACTTTTTTCGAATCGATTGTCATTATAATCGAATCTTCGGCGGTATAATTTATGGTGGACTTGACTGCGTTTGATGCTTTTCCGTTTTTGGTTGTATCATGCGATGCTGTATCTTTGACAGGTTTTGGTTTGGGCTTCGGTTTGAATCGTTGACCGAAACTTTGCAAACTTACAAAACACAACAGCACGAAAATGTATTTAAGCAAATGATGATTCAATTTATACAGTTTTGAAATAGTTTAAGACACGGAAAAAACTCAATGTCAATTATATTATTTATATTTATAAATTATATTTGCAAGTTTAAAAATTTTTTGCGACAATTTATCGTACAAATTTTAGATATGTATTAAATTTGACGTCGCTTTGATTTCAAAATCGTCTGCTGATTAATTTTCTGACAGTTGATAATTTTGATAATCGATCCAATTAAAATTTAAAACGGCAAAACTAATCAAAAAGCTACATTAAGCGAAATTGATATGCAAAAATATCTTAAAAAATATGGTTCACACTAAAAAAAATTCGAATTTGAGTTTTATAAATTACGTCATAAAGTCGTTTCAATTTCAAAAAAGTAGATTTGCGGTTTTAATTATTTTATTTCAAGTCGTTTTAACATTTTTTTTCCCATCGATTTTATCCGGTCAACAAAACAAGTATCATGTCAAAAAAGTTGTAATCGACGCCGGACATGGCGGTAAAGACCCGGGCGCTATGAAATCGAAAATAAAAGAAAAAGACATTGTGTTGGCGGTTGCGCTGAAGTTGGGCGATTACATTAAAAAGAATATTAAAGACGTCGAAGTTATTTACACGCGCTCGACTGATGTTTTTATTGAGCTTGACCGTCGCGCCGAAATTGCCAATTCCAATCACGCCGACGTTTTTATTTCGGTACACGCCAATTCGAACAAAAATAAAAAACTGATGGGCGTGGAAACTTATGTCATGGGGCTCGACAAAAAATCGGAAAACCTTGATCTTGCTGTCCGCGAAAACTCCGTCATATTAAGTGAAAACGATTACACCACGCGCTACGAAGGTTACAACCCCAATGCACCGGAGTCGTATATTATTTTTTCGTTGATGCAAAATATTAATCTCGAGCAAAGTCTTGTACTGGCGTCGAAAGTCCAGAACCAAATGAAATTAAAAGGTAAACGCATTAGTCGCGCTGTAAAGCAAGCCGGACTGGTGGTGCTTTGGAAGACAACCATGCCGGGCATTCTTGTCGAAATTGGTTACATGACAAACCAAAAGGAACTCGATTTTATTACGTCAGACACCGGTCAAGATATGTTGGCATCGTGCATCTATCGCGCGTTTAGAGATTATAAGCATACAATAGAATCGCACACCGAAACAACAAAGAAACCTACAAAAAACGAAATGGTTTATAAGGTTCAAATCAAGTTATCCAATAAACAGATTCCTTTAAATTCGTCGGTATTTAAAGGCGTACAGAACATAGAAGAATTTGAAGCCGATGGTTTTTACAGATACATGGTTGGCGAGGCAAAAACATTGCAAGACGCTATGACATTACAAAAAAAGATGAAAGAAAAATTTCCGAATGCGTTTGCCATTGGTATTAAAAACGGCAAATTAGTTCCGATAAAACAAAATGATAAAAAATAAGTTTATAAGAAAAATGAAAACATTTCGTTTAAGAATCGTCAAATTTATTTGCAATATTTTTATTTAAGTACAAAATTTGTAGGTTAATTAAAAAGACGATTTGTACATTATTATATATGTAAAAAAATGACATCAAAAAAAATAACACGAGCCGGTATAATCATAACTCTTTCAGTAGCGTTGCTGCTTTGGGGACTTAACTTTCTGCAAGGAAAAAATATTTTCAAGAAAGACATTGTTTATTATACTGTTTACAAAAAAATAGAAGGATTAACAGTTTCAGCGCCGGTATTAATCAGTGGTTTGGGCGTTGGTCAGGTAAGGCATATCAGTTTTATGCCAGACAATTCGAGTCGCGTACTTGTAAAATTTGCACTCGAAACAAAACTTCAGGTACCCAAAAATTCTGTCGCCGAAATTTTCAGTTCCGATTTGATGGGCACAAAAGCCATCAGAATAATTCTTGGCAATTCGATGGAATATTTGAAGTCTGGCGACACGCTCGAAAGCAACATCGAAGGCGACCTGAAAGATCAAGTGAGCATGGAAATGCTGCCACTGAAAAATAAAGCCGAAAAAATGATGGGGTCAATCGATTCTGTTTTATCAGTAATACGTTTTATTTTCAATGCACAAAATCAGAACAATCTTTCGAAAAGTTTTGCAAGTATAAAAACAGCGCTGGACAATCTTGAATATACAACTTTTCTGCTTGATACTATGATGATGAACGAGCGCAGCAAAATTTCGACGATTTTTACAAACTTAAAATCGATTACCAGCAACCTTAACAATATGGTAAAAATGCTTAACAGCAAAAGCGATGACCTCGAGCGGACGATTACAAATGTCGCATCAATAACCGATTCGCTGCGTGCTGCAAATTTGGCTCATACTGTCCGTAAAGCAGATGAAGCTATTACAGCTTTTAGTAAAATTATAACTAAAATTAACAAAGGGCAAGGTACGCTTGGGCTTTTACTGTACGACGAAGATTTGTACAATAACCTTAATGCATCGGCTGCAAACATGAATGCTTTGTTGAAAGACGTCCAGAAAAATCCAAAGAAATATGTTCAGTTTTCGGCGTTTGGTTCGAATAAAACGAATAGCAAAGTTGACACAATTCCAACACGCAATTCGAAAAATGAAATTAAGAAAGATTACGAAAAATAGTGATTAGTGATTAGTGATTAGTGCATTAAAAACTAATCACTAATCACTAAACACAAATAACTATCTCACTATTTCTTAATCAACTCCAGACTGCGTTTTACAAACTTTGTAAGCGCTTCGCCTTTTAGCATATTGTTTGCCAACATTGCCAAATCGATAACCTGTCCCAAAATCTGATTTTCTTTTCCGATGCCTGCCAGAAATTGATCTTTCTTTTCGTTTATTTGTTTAATTTCGTCGTGCAATTCTTCCAGACGGTCTTTTTCATCTTGCGGAATATCTTCGTCCTTTTTGTCTTTGTGTTTCTTTTCGAGTTTTTCTTTTTCTTCTTCGAAAACTTTTAAATCCTGACGATAAATTTTTACCGTGTCGCTTATTTTTGTTTCAGTTTCCGAAATAATATTTTTCACCAACGGATTATTTGTGTTGATAACCAAATTATAACTATCCGGCAATTCGCCATAGAAACTCTGACCGCCGCCAACGGTAGCCATATCTTTCATGCGTCGCATAAATTCTGACTGCGTAATAATGACAGGATTTTCAGCTTCACTCAAAGCATCGAAACTAACCCAATAATTGTCTTTCTGCGGAAGCTGACTTTTGAAAACCGGCGACAAATCGCTCTCTAAATCAGCCGGTAATTTCGATTTGTGATCGTCATTTTTGCGTACTAATTTTTCAATCACATCCGAGTCGATACGCATAAATTGTGCGTCTTTAAATTTGCGCTCAGCATGATTTATAAAATGCGATGAAAGCACCGTGTCCATAACAATCACATCGTAACCTTTATTTTTAGCGCTTTCGATGTAGCTATGCTGCGACACAACATCACTGGCATACAAATAAATAATTTTCTTGTCTTTGTCAGTCTGATTTTCTTTGATTAAATTTTCGTATTCCTCGTAAGTAAAATATTTGCCATCGGTATTTTTGAGTAGCGCAAATTTTTCGGCACGCTCGTAAAATTTCTCGTCGGTAACCATTCCGTATTCCATAAATAGTTTAAGGTTGTCCCATTTTTTTTCAAATTCGGGACGGTCATTTTTAAACAATTCTTGCAAACGGTCAGCAACTTTTTTGGTAATATGACTCGAAATTTTCTTCACATTCGGGTCGCCCTGTAAATAACTGCGCGAAACGTTTAAAGGAATGTCCGGCGAATCAATTACACCATGCAACAATGTCAAATAATCGGGGACAATGCCTTCAACGGAATCGGTAACAAAAACCTGATTGCAATAAAGTTGTATTTTATTCTTTTGGATTTCGAGATTTGTTTTGATGCGCGGGAAATACAAAATACCTGTCAACTTAAACGGATAATCGACATTTAAATGAATCCAGAACATAGGTTCGTCATAATTTGCCGGATACAAATCGTGATAGAATTTTTTATAGTCTTCTTCTTTCAATTCGGACGGTTTGATTGTCCACGCCGGTTTTGTATTGTTAATAATTTTATCTTCGCCGGTTTCGACATTTTTGCCGTCTTTCCATTCTGTAACTTTGCCAAAACCAATTGGAACCGGTAAAAATTTACAGAATTTTTTCAGCAATTCTTCCACTTTGCTGTCTTCCAAAAATTCGTCAGAATTTTTGTCGAGGTACAAAATAATGTCAGTACCTATTTTTTCTTTTTCGACGTCTTCGAGCGTAAATTCCGGACTGCCGTCGCACGACCAGCGAACAGCTTGAGAACCTTCGCGATAAGATTTTGTAACAATTTCAACTTTTTCCGAAACCATAAACGACGAATAAAAACCTAAGCCAAAATGTCCGATTATGGCATCAATTTTATCTTTGTATTTGTCCAGAAATTCTTCGGCGCTCGAAAAAGCAATCTGGTTGATGTACTTGTTAATTTCTTCGCTCGTCATACCAATTCCGCAATCCGACACGGTTAGTGTGCGTTTATCTTTGTCAATCGAAATTCGGATGGTCTGATCTTCGATTTCGTTTTTGTATTCGCCCGCCAATGCCAATGCTTTTAATTTTTGCGTTGCATCAACAGCGTTAGAAACCAGTTCGCGCAAGAAAATCTCGTGCTCTGAATAAAGGAATTTTTTAATAATCGGAAAAATGTTTTCGGTGGTTACGCCAATTGTTCCCTTTTGCATATAATGTTTTATTTAATTGTTAAACAATATTTTATTTTTTATTTTTAAACGAATCAATTTTTTTTTGACCATTCCATTCTTTCAAACAATATGCCACGCAAAAAAATCTGACAAAAGGTCAGTCGTAAAATAAAATGATGACAAGATAAAATCAAAACCCACAAATTTAAAATGCCAGAAAAAATAATTTTTATTTTGACAAAAAGATTTCGGAATTAGACAAAAAAATAATATTTTAGCAGGCAATTTTTTTGCCGAAAAAACCAATTAGATGTTTAAAATAAAAATCACATTTGCCATTTTATTTTTGCTAATCCTTTGGGGTTGCAATCATTCGTCAACCAGCGCCGGTTACATAACCCGCAAAACCGACGAAACGGATAATATTTTCGCTGACGCGACCTTGCAGCGCATCTATTCTTTGCAAGACAAACGGCAAATAGCGCCACTCATCTCTTTTTTGCAAGACGATAATCTGACTTATCGCTTTCATGCCGCTATGGCATTGGCATCGGTACAAGACACAACGGCTGTCAGACCACTTGCAATTTTATTAAACGACAAAGACGAAGCCGTTCGAGAAGCCGCAATTTACGCACTGGGGCAAATAAAAAATGCGGCTGCCGAACCATTTTTAATAGAAGCTTATGATAAAGAAACATCATACCTTTTGCGCGGACTGATTTTGGAAGCTATTGGCAAATGCGGAACAAAAACCGGTCTGACATTAATAACCAAATTAAAAATTACTTCACCCAACGAACATTTATTGCAAGGTCAGGCTTGGGGCTTGGTGCGATTTGCAATTCGGAACCAAATTATTCCAGCAGGCACAAATAAAATTTTGGAACTCATAAAACGCGGAAACTCCGACAAAGTAAGGTTTATAGCCAGCCAATATTTTATCCGCGAAAATAAAATCGACATAGAAGGTCATTACGACGACATAAACGATGCATACAAAGCGCCCGGATTTTTGTTTACCAAAATCAACCTGACAGTTGCTTTTGGCAAACTTAAAGAAAAACGCTCGCTCGAACACATCGCACGAATTATACAATCGAACGAAGATTACAGGATTTTGGTAAATGCTTTACGCGCGCTCAAAGAATTTTCGTACGACGAAGCCTCTCCCATTGTTTTTGCTGCGCTCGAAAATAAAAATGCAAACGTCGCCATTAAGGCGTCAGAATATTTTATGGACTTTGGCGTTCGCGAAGATTCGAAACTTTATTACGACGCTGCCGTCAAACAAAGTAATTGGCGCGCAAAGGCAAACATGCTCGACGCCGCACTTAAATATAATGAAAACCAAACCGATTTGTCTAAATCAGTTATTGTAGCGTATCAGGCATCGTCAAATATATACGAAAAAGCCTTTTTGCTCAAATCAATTGGCGAAGACGTAAACAATTACGAATTTGTAGCACGTCAGGTTTTTGGCAACAACCAACATATCATCCAAACAGATGCCATCGAAGCGTTGATAGAGATGCGCAAAAATAAATCGTTCGATAAAATTAGTCAAAAGTCAGGCAAAGATTTACGAAAATTATTTGTCGAATATTTTAAAACAGCAATTAATGGAGGCGACGTTGCAATTGTTGCCACAGTCGCAGACTTGTTGCGCGATTCGACATACAATTTTGTAAAACAATTGGACAATACTTATTTTTTGAAACAAGCTCTCAGCAAACTCCGCTTGCCACGCGACATAGAAAGTTATGTTGAATTATTGAAAACAGTCGATTATTTTTTCGGTACACACAGCGAAATACCGCGTTTCCGCAGCGATTCTATTGACTGGGAATTGGTTTCATCAATTCCTGTCAAACAAAAAGTGCTTATCAAAACAACCAAAGGCGATATCGAAGTTGAACTTGCTGTGAACGAAGCACCCGGCACAGTTGCTAATTTTATAAAACTTATTAAAACAAAATTTTTGAACAAAGGCGTGTTTCACCGCACAGTACCAAATTTTGTAATCCAAGCCGGATGCCCGCGTGGCGACGGTTGGGGAAGTCCAGAAAATACAATAAGGTCGGAGCTATATGAATCATATTACGACGAAGGCTCGATCGGAATGGCTTCGTCGGGCAAAGACACCGAAGGAAGCCAATGGTTTATAACCTTATCGCCCACGCCGCACCTTGATGGTCGATATACAATTTTCGGCAAAGTTACAAACGGAATAAAAGTTGCTCACCAAATTGAAGTTGGCGACAGCATTATTGAATACAAAATCTTAACCCATAATTTATGAAAACAAAAAATCCAAATAATACATTCGAATAGATTTGATTAAAACTTAAAATTTAAAATAAATAAAATTGGTCAATTTGCTAAATTATATAGCAGTCTGCGAATTTATTATGTAGAAAATTAACAAAAATTAAAATTAACAATATAAACCCAAAAATTAAAGTTATGAAACGTTTAACCGAAAAATGGTCCAGCATTATAATCAAATTTACTTGTGGATTATTCTTTATTTTAATCTCGAATGGATGTACATCGGAAAATTCAGCTGATAAGATTGAATTAATTGAAAGCCAAAAAATTGGTCTTGCCGATTTGACTGGACCAAAAACAAATGCAAAAAAAATTTATTATTCTTTGCCTGCACCTCACGAAGTGGCCTCACTTTTGTTAGATGATTTAGGAAGTGAATATGCTCCCAGTTTATTAAATGATGTTCATAACTTAGCCAAATACGCATCGAGTATGAGTATGGCAATAAACTTGGGAATATATAGCGCCGATTTGAGTTATGTGGCATTGTTAAATCAAAATCAAGAAGTTCTGGGCTATTTTGGCAACATAAAAAAACTTTCGAAAAATCTGGGCATTTTAGATATTGTTGGCGAAGCAACACTTAACAAATTGAAAGACAACTATGCAAACCGCGATTATGTTTTTAATGCAGTATCCGAAGCATTTATGAATTCGAATATTTATTTAAGAAATAGTGACCGCGAAGAATTCTTGGCAATGATTTTGGTAGGTGGTTATATGGAAGGTTTATTTCTGGCAACTCAACTAAGCAATAAATCGCTAACTCAAAATACTGATTTAGTGGATAAAATAAAAAGCCAGCAAATGACATTGGAATTAATGCTCAAATATTATGAAACGCTTTCGCAGGAAGCGAATATAGTGAACATTAAAAATCAATTAAAAGAACTGAATAATTTTTATAGTAAAATTAACACGCAAAACCCTACCGAAGCTGATTACGCCCAATTCTGTAATTATGTGCAGACTGTCCGTATATCATTTATAAAATTAAATTGACATGAAAGAACATATACTGTTACTGATATTAACACTTTTTATAACAATAAACACGATTCATGCACAATGCAACGATTTCGCGAAACAAAAAGCGCTTTCGCATCTTGACACAACCAAATATATACATGATGGATATTTGAATAGCATACAACTCGAAGAAGGTGAAAATTTTATGGTTTACAAACCATTTTTTAAAGGAAAAAAATACTGCATAATCATTGCAAATTCCGACAGACTGCCTAATCCAAAATTTGTAATCAAAGAAAACGACTCAAATATAATCTACACAAGCGCAGGTAACAAGTCTTTGCAAATGTGGGAATACACGCCAAAAGAAAATCAGAACCTTGTAATATCAATAACAATTCCGGTAAAAAACGAAAAGTCAAAAGTTACTGATTGTGTAGCTATTATTGTTGGCTATTCAAAAAAATAAAAAACAAAATTAATGAAAGTCGATTTATTTATACCCTGTTTTATCGATCAAATATATCCGCAAACAGCATTCAATCTGATAAAAATTCTAAAAAAATTAAATATCGAATTTAGTTATAACTCCAAACAGACTTGCTGCGGACAACCAATGTTTAACAGCGGATACTGGAAAGAATGTCTCGAAGTAGCACATAAATTTATGAAAGACTTTCCGAACGACCGCATCATTGTTAGCCCATCTGGATCGTGCACCGCGTTTATAAAAAACGACTACCCTGCCCTTTCGAAAGATGCAATTTTTTTGAACGAATGTAACCGTTTGAAAAAAAATCTTTTTGAGATAAGCGACTTTTTGGTGAATCATTTAAAGATTGTCGATTTAGGTGCGACATTCCCGCACAAAGTTACGGTACACGACAGTTGCTCGGCAAAAAGAGAATATGGTCTGACTACCGAACCGCGCACATTGCTCAGAAACGTAAAAGGTCTTGAAATTATAGAAATGGATGAAAGCGATACTTGTTGTGGATTTGGAGGAACTTTTGCCGTAAAAATGGAGCCAATCTCCGCTGCAATGACCGAACAAAAAGTTCAGAACGCTTTTAAAACCGGCGCCGAATATATTGTAAGTACAGAAAGTTCCTGTCTTTTAAACATCGAAGGTTACATTAAAAAACATAAACTGCCAATTAAAACAATCCACTTGGTTGACATTCTCGCGTCGGGTTGGTAAAGATTAATTATCGAAACTAAATCTGACACCAAGCATTAATATGTCGTCAATCTGAGCATTGGAACCCTTCCACGACGAAAATGTTTCTTCAATGATCTCTTTTTGTTCTGACATGTCTTTTGCGTAAATTTCGTTTAATAAATTTCGCAAACGGTGAATCCTGAATTTTTCTCCTTTCACGCCGCCAAACTGGTCAACATAACCGTCGCTGAAAAGATAAAATGTGTCGTTATCCAAAATCGGTACAATATGATTTGTAAAAGGTTGAGTCTTCCTGTAAATGCCTATTGGTTGGCGGTCACCGCGAATTTCGGTAAAATCAGATTCGGTTGCTACTTCGTCCTTGTTACGTAAATGAAATAAAAATAATGGATTGTATGCTCCCGCAAATTGAATTTGTCGTTGGGCTAAATCGAGTACGCAAAACGCAATGTCCATTCCGTCCTGACTCTCGCCTCGTTTACCTGTTTGTCTTAAAGATTCTATTACCCGGTCGCGCAATTCGTCAAGAATTAATCCGGCTTCGAGCAACGGTTTATGTGCAACAATTTCCGACAGGAACGTCAAACCCAAAATGCTCATAAATGCACCCGGAACGCCATGACCGGTGCAGTCGCCGGCAGCTACGAAAATACGGTTTGAAGTTTCTTTAATCCAATAAAAATCGCCACTGACAATTTGCTTGGGTTTATAAATGATAAAATTTTGCGGCAGTAAATTCGACACAAATTTTTCGGGTGGCAGAATTGCTAATTGTATGCGACTTGCATAGTTAATGCTCGCCGTAATTTGTTTATTTTGTTTTTCGACTTGATTATTTTTTTCGATAAGTAATTGATGCTGTCTTTGTAAATCATCTTTTTGACGAATGACTTCGGCGGTGCGCTCTTCAACAATTTTCTCAAGATTTTTGTTTGTATAATTCAATTCAGTTGTAAGACGTTCCGTTTGTTGAAACGCACGCGAAAACCTGACTGACAATAGAAACGCCTGAAAAAAAATGAAAATAAAAAGTCCCAGATAAACCATGTTTCCTGTATAAACCATTTGATTCTGATACAGCACATCATTTATTATCGAAACGAAAAGGACAATCCAACCTGCTGTAAAGGCTCTTGCCCCGTCGCGACGGCGTATTAAAGCAAGTATCAAAGTATATATAATATAAAGTCCGGCAAGTAAACATACTAATTGATAAGGAATCAAACCGTAAGAATAATTTCTCACTGGTGTAACTAAAACCCAGATGGTGTAAATGCCACAGAAAATTTGTAAAAACCGGACTGCTTTTTTCGAAAATTCTTTTGGAAATAATGAATTGGTGAACATCGCAAAAAATGGCGCTGCCCAATAGAACGATAAATATTCGAGTTTCACCATCCATTCCCAATTCATGTCAATAAAATTGTTGATGATATGCTCGCCGGTAACAGAAATTCTAACGACCAATGCAAAACAAAACAAACTAAAATAAAGCGGTGAAATATCTCCTTTGCGAATAAAATATAATCCAAGATGATACAACGCCATTATCAAAATGCTGCCGAGCAAAAAATATTCGAAACTTATGTCTGACTCTCGTGCTGCACGAATCTGACTGCGTGTGCCAAGTACCAACGATTCCCACATACCGCCTTTTTTGTGATGGAAATTTGATACTTTCACGAATATGTCAAATTCATGGACAGTTACCGGAATATCGAGGACTTTGGGTTTGTAGTTTGCTAAAGATTTTTCAGGTGTTTTGCCGATGATGCCAGAGTTTCCGATAAAAGTTGAGTCAATAAAATATTCGCTTGCGGTTGCTGCACCTAACATTTTTATGGCTAAATCGGAATAAGCTTTGTTTAAAATGACGTGAAGTTTATAAGTTGCTATGCCATACTTAGGAATGATGGTTTTGCGGTATTTTAGTCCATTCCACAATCCGGGAACTTCGACGAAATTTTTTGCGGAATCTTTTTCGTCATTATAGTTTTTTGAATCGACAAATTTGTTCCAAATAAATTGCCAGTTGCCGTCGAGTGCAAGTTCGCCGTCGGTTTCGAAATACCATTTACGTAAATCAATTTCTCCGTCAATAACTTTTGGTGGTAGTTTTTTTTCCTTGCACGACCATTGTGAAACAGCGAGGCAAAAGAATAAAAACACAAAAAATAATTTATGCAATTGTATCATAATTGTAAATAATCGTTTTTTTTACTTGGCAAAAAGTTCGTAAATTATTCGATCACTCACAAAATTACAATTAATTTAATAAAATCCTAAAAATTGCTTTGCTAATTTTAAATTCAATAAATTTTACTTTAAATAAAACCGTTTTTATGATGCCAATGACTTGTAATCGCATTCTTCGAGACTTCGCTTGTACTCTTTATTCAAATTTAAATATTTCAAAATAACTGCCGATTTTGATTGAATTTCGTATTCTTCAATTTCTCTGTTTTTTATTCGTTTAGCAATTTCGAATATACTGCTACAACCCACATTTGTAAAAATTTCTACCAGCTCAGTATTCCACATAATGTCAGAATAAACAAAAGCCTCTAAATTGTTGATTTGGAAGTATGCTGTGTCATATTTCGAGAGTCCCGTCAATTGTTTTAGTTTGTTACCTTCCGGTGTACCGCTGTTGGTCAGAAACAAAAAAGTATCGATCAGAACAATGTCTTTTATAATTTCAACAACAAAATAACCAAGCTTACTTTTAAGCAAACTGTATTCGATTAAAAATTTGCCTTTCGGTAGTTTTGTTATCACAGGTTCCATAATGGATGCTACCATTGAATTTGTAATTTCGTAATACTCCAAACAATCCAATCTCTCAAATAATCTATCCAGCGCATGCATCTGAATGTACACATTTAATTGAGTATCCATCGAACGGTTATCCTTTCTAAAGTCCGATAAATTCATAGTTACCCAAAACATTCCTCTACGTGCATTCGCCCAACCAACTCTATATGTTTGACGAGGAATTTTATTTTTTACGACCATTTTAGTTTCCGGTTCAGCAGAATGAATTTCAAGAATATTTTCGGTATTTAAATGATTTATAGAGAAAATTTTGGGCTTAAATTCAAGCCAATAGTAATTTAATGTAAAAAAATTCAAAAGTGTACTTATTCGATTTAGAACCATAATAAATTCTTGATTGAGTTGTTCTTCATCAATTTCCAGATTAGCCAATCTTGCCAAATTTTGTTTAAATTCCTTTGCTTTCGAAAATTCATTATCCTTTATACTTTCGAGTCGACTTTGAAAAGGCAAAAAAACCTGATAATAATCTTCGATACTAAGTTGCAAATCGCAAGGTGTAAGAAATTTTACAAACCGCTGTTTAAATGTTTCATTGATATATTCCTGAAAATGGAAGTAATCATCTTTTTGAAGTTTCACACCATCAGCCGGTTTAAGTTTAAAGGCTGTTCCCCGCATGCAAAAAATCAATTGACGTTCTAATAAATTCAATTCCGAAATAATTGTAGGTTCGCCAAAATAGGTACATAGCTTTTGTACTCTATCTAAGTAATGATTTCGAAGCTGTGCTTCTTGTACCGATGCTGGTATTCTATTTTTCTTTTTATTCTTTGACATGTTTGCAACTTATTGTTTATGCAAATATATACAAAGTAATTCAAAAAGCAACATTTGTACATAAATATTTTTTACTAATATTTTGTCAAACTATTTTATTAGATTGTATTTAGTTGACATTGTTAGCTAAAATAGTTTTTTATTTTCGAGATGACGTAATCGATTTGTTTGTCAGTAATTTCAGGAAAGATTGGCAGACTTAACACTTCATCTTGTAATTGCGAGGCAACTGGAAAATCGGAAGGTTGGTCTTTCAGATAGTTGTAGGCTTCTAAATTTGGTAAAGCAATTGGGTAGTGTATTCCGGTTTCAATTTGATGACTTACCAGAAAGTCTTTTAAATTGTCGCGGTGTTTTGTTCTGATTACATAAAGGTGATAAACGTGTTTTACATATTCATTTTCCGATGGACAAATCAAAGATGGTAAGGTATTTAAAGCACTGGTGTATTTCATTGCAATTTGACGGCGTTCGTTTGTCCATTCCTGTAAATGATTTAACTTTACCAATAATATAGCAGCTTGCAAAGCATCTAAACGACTGTTGATTCCTTCCATTTCGTGATTGTATTTTGAAACACGACCATGATTGGCATATTTGCGCACCCATCCGGCAAGTTCGTCATTGTTTGTAACAATTGCACCAGCGTCGCCATAAGCGCCAAGATTTTTTCCCGGGTAAAAACTAAAAGTCCCGATGTCGCCAAAAGTTCCGGCAAACAAAAAATTCTTTGAATCGTCTATAAAAATTTTTGCCAGATGCGCCTGCGAGGCATCTTCAATTATAAAAAGATTGTATTTGTCTGCAATCTGTTTGATGGCGCTCATGTTTGCCGGTTGACCATATAAATGTACAGGTAAAATGGCTTTGGTTTTTGACGTTATTTTGCTTTCAATTTTTGTAACGTCAATATTGAAATCGGTTTCGCAACAGTCAACAAAAACAACTTTTGCACCTGTCTGGGTTATTGCTTCGGGCGTGGCAATAAAAGAATTGGCTGTCGTTATTACTTCGTCGCCATGCTTTATTCCAAGACTTTTAAGCGCTATAAAAAGTGCATCTGTTCCATTGCCAACGCCTATGCAATGTTTAACGCCCAGCATCGAAGCAAAATTTTCTTCGAACGTTTTAACCCAATATCCACCAATAAATGCAGACTGACTTATTATCTGACTGATGGCGTTGTCAATTTCGTTTTTAATTGACAAATATTGCGCGTGTAAATCGACAAATGGAACTTTCATTTCTATTTACCTTGCTATTAACGCTTTTCTGATTGCTTCTTCGACAAGCGGATCCATAACTTTGTATCCAGCAAGATTGGGATGAATGCCGTCGTCGGAGTATTCTTTTTTTAAACCATTGTTGCTATCTGCCATTGAAGAATGATAATCAATATACATAAATCCGTTTTTTGTGGCGTATTCTTTAATCATTGCATTTAGTGCGACAATTTTTTCGGCAGGATTAAGTCCCGGATGCCAGTAATAATCTATTGCCGGAAGAATCGAACTAAGCACCACTTTGATGCTGTTTGCTTTTGCAAGTTCTGCCATCGATTTAATATTTCCCAGAATCATTTCGGGTGTTGACGGTCCGGTATTACCGGCTAAATCATTCGTTCCGGCTAATATGACAACAACTTTCGGTTTAAGTTCTATAACGTCTGGTCTGAATCTGATTAACATTTGCGGCGTAGTTTGTCCACTAATACCACGATTGATATAGGGTTTGCCAATAAAAAAATTGGAATCGATTTTGCTCCAGCCTTCAGTAATCGAATTTCCCATAAACACCACACGTTTTTCGTGAGATTTTGGTAATCCCAAATTTGCATTTTCGTTTCTGTACTTTTCCAGATTTGCCCAATCCTGCGTTTGTGCAGAAACATTGCCAATTAATGTCAACATGACCATCGCCAAAATCAATTTTATTTTTTTCATAATTTGTAATATAATAAATAGTATCAAAAAAATTTGTTGCAAAAAGCAATTCAACTTTAAAAATTCTATTTCATAATCGCTTGCACAATCGGCAAAACCAACAGAACTCCAGACAAAGCAATTAATACCACAACAGCTACCCAACCAATAATATTATTGAGCGGTTTGTTGACATATTGTCCCATAATTTTTTTGTCGTTCACCAATAAAATCATGCAAATTAAAACTACCGGTAACAAAATTCCATTCAACACCTGCGACCACAAACTGATTGTAATCAATGGTGCGTTGGGAATGAGAATGATCAAAACCGAAATAATTAATATTGACGTATAAAGTACATAAAACTCCGGCGCTTCTTCCCATTTTTTATCGATGCCGGCTTCGAAACCAAACGCTTCGCAAACATAAAACGCAGTCGCCAATGGTAAAATGGTTGCCGAAAAAATTGATGCAACAAAAAGTCCGAATGCAAACACCTGCGATGCAAATGCTCCAGCCAACGGTTTCAAAGCCATTGCTGCATCTTTGGCTTCGTTAATTGTAATATGATTTACGTTTAATGTCGATGCGCAGGCAACGATTATGAAAAACGCAACAACCACCGTCGCAACGCAACCAACAATAATATCGAGAATGGTAAATTTGAAGTCTTTCATTTTTAATCCTTTTTCGATAACCGATGATTGCATATAAAATTGCATCCATGGCGCAATGGTAGTACCAACCAGACCAATTATCATTGCAATTGAATCGCCATTGTAAGTCATTTTCGGATGAATGATTGCTTGTCCAATTTCTACCCAATGCGGGTGCGACATGACGGCTGATATAACATACGTCAACAAACAAACGCTGAAAAACAAAAATATTTTTTCGGCAGTTTTGTAGGTACCTTTTACAACCAATAACCAAACCGCAACTGCGGCAAGCGGCACCGAAATATATTTTGTAATTCCAAAAACTTCCATACTTCCGGCGACTCCGGCAAACTCGGTGGTTGTGTTACCAATGTCGGCAATCAGAAGTCCGATGAAAATAAAAAATGTTACTTTGACGCCTGCGTTCTCGCGAATAAGATCGGCAAGACCTTTGCCGGTAACGATTCCCATGCGCGCATTCATTTCCTGTATGACCAGCAAAACAATAAACGACGGAATAAGCGTCCAGATTAAATTGTAACCGTACAAAGCGCCGGCGACAGAATAAGTTGTTATACCACCGGCGTCGTTGTCAACGCTGCCAGTAATAATTCCGGGTCCGAGTATTGCCAGAAAAAACAAGATATTTTTCCAGATTGGGTATTTTTTCAGTTTGAGCATTACCATGACGTTTCCTCCTATTTCGTTTTGCGCTTGGTTAATAAATCGTCAACAATGTCGTCGATAACAACAACGCCGCACATTTTTTTGCTGTGATCGGTAACCGGTATCGCTAACAAATTGTATTTAGAAACAATTTCGGCAAGCGAATCAATTTTGTCGGTATCAAAAACACTTAGAGGAAGTTTTCTCATAATTTCGTGCAACTTGAGGGTTGGTTCTGAAACGACCAAATCGCGTAATGAAACTGTCGAAATAAAACGCTCTTCTACATCGGCAACAAACAACGAATAAATAGCGTCAGTTTCAGGTTTTTCTTTACGCAAAATTTGCAATGTTTCGTCAACAGTCATGTTTTGGTGGAACGCCAGAAAGTCGGTGCTCATAATACTACCGACTGTGTTTTCAGAATATTCCAGCAATTCGCGCACTTCATCTGACGAATCGGTTTGCATTTCTTTGAGCAACATTTCGACGCGCTCTTCGTCGAGTTCGTTCAAAATGTCGGCAACTTCGTCGGCTGGCATTTTTTCGAGAACGTCGGCAGCTTTTTCTATTGACAAACTTTCTATGATATGAATCTGGTGTGCCGTTTCGAGTTCTTCCAAAACGTCGGCAGCTTTTTCTTCGTCCAAAGAATTGAATAAACTGGTTTGCGATGTCTTGCCTAAGTCTTCAATAATGTCCGCTAAATCTGATGGGTGCAACAAGCTTAACTTAGAATGCGTTTTTTGAAGTTTGATTGTCAAGTTGCTATTGTCGAGTGCTTCGACTTCGTCCCAAAGAATAAACTTAGCCGGCAACGTCAAATTAAAAAGAGATAATGCGCGTTTGATTGGTTTTGCAATGCCAATGCGACGTAGCAGTCCTTCCATACCAATATCGACAGCAAGTGCAAATGCACCCGAAGGAATTTTTACCAGACGGATATCGTTAACGCGCACAACTTTACGACCATTGATGTCCACCAGTTGTTTGTCGAGTACATTTTCGACAAGAAAAAGTCCATTTTCAATTTCCGTTTCTGCCAATTCGCTAAATTCGAGACATCGAACAATATACTGCCCTTGAATTTTTGTCAATTCGATTTTAGAAAAATCGAGACATTTTTTCTGTCTTTTTGTTTTGATTTTTATTCCAACTACACGCGGGCGCACCGGTGTGGGAGTTTGCGTTGGATTTTGGTCTTGTGTCACAAGTAAATCCAGTATTTTACCGAATGGTTTTCCTGTGAAATCGAATATCTGATTGCCAAGTATGCGGCTCAGATAGAATGTTGTGATCGAAGTCATAAGCACCTCCTCTTTTTTTACGAAGCAAAGAGATATAATGATGCTTAAGCTGACATCTCTTTGATTCAGTTAATATTTATAATAATATTCTTCGCGGGTCCATCATCCATAATGGGTACAGTTAAATTTAATAATGCAAAAATAGACTTTTATATTTATTAACCTAAAATTTGATGGTGAAAAATTGGTGATTTATTATAATTTCGTTCAATTTAGATTATAAACGTTTTGTGTATTTATTAAAGATGTCGATAAATTTTTCGTTGGTGTATGGTTTTGCAATCAGTTCATTGAAACCGACGTCTTGGTATTCTTTGAAAAATGATTTGTAATCGTGGGCAGTAATTGCAACGATGACAATATCTTTTTTAGGGGAAGTCAATTTTTCGCGGATATATTTTGTTGTTTCAATACCGTTCATTACTGGCATTTCGATGTCCATCAAAACCAAATCGAAATCCTGTTTGTTTATTTTATCGATGGCATCTTTGCCATTGACGGCTTCGCTGATTTCGCAACCGAGCGTTTCGACAATTTCTTTGAGTAATAGCCGGTTAAATATTATATCGTCAACAATAAGTACTTTTATTCTGGTCATAAAAAAATAATGGACAATGAATAATTGTTAATTGTTAATTAACCAATCTGACTTAATTTTTGTAAAATCTTCAAACTCTTTACATCAACTTTCTTGCCATCGAGTTCGATAATCAAATCGTTTTTAAACTCGGTCAATGTACGTATAAAACTTTCTTTTGTAGTACCTGCTAATTCTGCCAATTCGCGTCGCGCAAGTGGAAAAGTAAATGAATAGTTGTGATAAATTTCTTCGGCAAAATATAGAATGACGTCAGCAATGCGTCCCGGCAATTGTTTCTGGTAAAAGTTCATCAGTTTTTCGAAAATAAATAATCCGTCCCGACTTGTAATTTTGAGTAATTCGCTTGCAAATTTATTATTTTGATCGACCAGTGTTTTAATTGCCTGAATGTCGATTATTACAACTTCGCTCAGATCGACAGCGGCAGCAGAGTACTGATATGTATCTTGTCCGAACATTGATAAAAGTCCCATGAAATTATTAGGAGTTGTCAATTTAAGAATCATAACTTTGCTCTTGCTTTCTTTGTAAATTTTTACAAGTCCGGAGCGCAAAAACATCAGGTGCGACGTGCGCATACCTTGTTTAAAAATAACATCGCCTTTGTTGCAACGCACAACGGTGCTGTTTTGAACTATTAGTTTCAACTCATCTGATGTAAATAAATAGTCGAACGAAAGTAAATATTTTGAAGGTAGTGGATTTTGTGTATCGTATGCCATAGAATAAATTTTATTGCGTAAAGATAGATTTTTTTTCCGACATTAAATTGATGCAAATCATAAAATTTATTAACATAAATCATCTATAGGAAAATTCTCATACTTATTGTAAATTAAAATTTCGGATTTGTAAAAAAAAGAGTAAATTTGATTTTTTTGAAAGTTATAAAATTTTACTAAACAAAATTGTTATGGTAAATTTTTAGTTCAAACGTTAACTACAAGCCAATACAAATAACCGAAGCTGAACTTTCATTATGGTTAATTTTGGTCTGAAAATTGTTACACATAATTGAGCTAAATATCTTATATAGCAATGACGAAAGCAGAAAACTAAATTAAATTTATGGAAAATATTAGAATTTTGGCGGTGGACGATTCGACCACCAACATCGCTCTGCTTGCAGGTATTTTAGAAGAAGAAGGTTACGAAGTTATTAAAGCATCAAATGGCAAAGATGCTTTAAAATTGCTTCTAAAAGAGCACATCGATTTGATTTTGCTCGATTTAATGATGCCTAAAATTGACGGTTATAAAATTTTAGAAAAGCTTAAACAAATGGACAACAAAAAAAATATTCCGGTTGTAGTAGTTTCTGCGCGTACAAACACAAAGAGCATTAAAAAGGCGCTCGATATGGGAGCTTTCGATTTTATAAAAAAGCCGGTTGACATTGTCGAATTGTTGAGCGCAGTTAATAAAGCCCTTAATAAACCGAAGATTTAAAAAGATTTAAAGGCTTTAGTAACATGACTTAATTTATTTAGACGGCATTTAATTTTACATTTACTTATAATGGATTTCTTAAAATTTTGCAAAAATGCAAAAATTTTATGCCTTGAAATGATGTTTAAAATTTATATAACTGACTATTATGAATCAGGCGTACAATCCCAAAATACAACTTCCAAAGTTATTGAATTCGTTTTCGATAAAAGAAATCGTTGCTATACTTTTGGAAATCGATACCAAAATTACAAACCTTAACGAATGTTCGTCTGAAGATTTTCTTGCATTTAACAACCAGTTAAAAAGTTACTACAAACAAGCCGGAACCATTTCTGGAACGGCAACACAAATTTTCGATTTTTTTGCCGACCAGAAAGCACAAAATGTTTTTAATGACTTAAACCATCTACAGGAAAAACTTAAAATTATCGTCGTTATTTTCGAAAAGCAAATCAACTTCAGCATCAAGACACTCGAAAAAATATGGATAAACCTGAATCTGATTTTTGTACCGCTCAAAAATTTCAATCAGAACCTGATGACATTGAAGTTTTTATTTGCCAATTTCAAATTCAATTTAACTTATTTTGACGACGAATATTCGCAACAACTAAACAATCATGCGCAAAACGTCGATAACCTTATCAGCGAAATAAAATCGGGTTACCCAATTATTATCCAGACACTTTATACATTAAAAGATACCATAAAAGAAACCATCGACCAACTTAAAGAAATACGCGAACGCAACGCAATTAATGCCGAAACACTTCTTGACCAGATTCATATCAGCATCCATTTTTTAAGCGAAAAACACAAAGAAGCAATTCTAAAAGTCCCCAAATTAAAAGAACGGACAGAGCATTGTTTCAATAGCGTCAGTAATATCATAACCAATATTCAGTTTCAGGATATAATCCGTCAGAAAATGGAACATATCCAAACCACGCACAAAGACATTATTGAAGAATTAAAACATCTTGACGAACCGTCAGAAAAAAACGGATTGCTGGTAACGCAACAAACCAAACTTTTTATGCGCGTGCGCGACATTGCCGGTTTGCAGATTGCACAACTGATGTACACCAACAAAGAATTTCAAAACGCCATTAGCACTATAACCCGCAAGTTTAGCGAAATAGACGAAGACATGAACAACATTTCGTCGATGACTTACGAATTTTCTGGACTGTCGCACCAAACAGATTTGTCGCATTTCCGCGAAATAGAATCGAAACTCAAAAACGTAATTGACATAATTGAACGTTTCGAAAACATCAATTTCGAATACACGCTTGAGATAGACAACATACACATTGCCATTGAACGCATTTCGGGCAACTTCAACAATATTTTCGATTTGGAGAAAAAACTCGAAGATCTTGCAGCGTCAACAATAAAAATTCACCCGGGCACGGCAATCAGCGAAAGCGAGCTGGCAATCATCACACTGCAAATAAAAAATATTTTTGCCGACGCTTACACCATTACCAACAATTTACAGGAATTATATAATCAGACACTTAATTTAAGTCTTGGTTTGTTGTCGGAAATTACAAACGAAAAACGCGAAGAAGAACTCAGATATGTCGGCAATCAGTTTATGGATTTATCGTATTTGGCGTCAAAAATTTTGCAGACAATCATATCCGACAATTCGCGCGTACACAATATGCTCAAAGAAAGCAGCCTGCTTGCCGACAATGTTTCGTCAGAAATTAAAACATCCGTCGAAAGTATAAAATATTACGATTTCTACGAAAGTACTATCGAACAAATTATTATGTCGTTAAACAAAATATATTTGAAACTTCATGCCAAAGACGACAGCGAACAAAATCGAATCGAAAACCTGAAGTCAATACAAAATTTATATACAGTCAAGTCGGAACATATTATACACGAAAATATTTTATCAGACAAAAATAATTTGCATGATCATGAAAACCAAGAATTGGCTCAAGAAGATGATAATGTCGAACTATTTTAAAAGTACATACAAATAATTATTGATATATGAAACAGGCTCATTTCATACTTGCAGGCGGCGATCAACCGAACCATGGAATTTTGAATATTGAAGGCGATCTGACAATAGAAACAGCTGAAAACGTCCGGCAACAACTGTTGGATGCAATAAAACAATATCAGATTTTAGACATCGATGTTAAAAATGTCGCATCGTTCGATCTCTCCTTTCTGCAATTGATATTTTCGGCGCACAACACAGCAATTAAAGAAACACGTAATATTTTTGTTAAGATGGATTTACCTGCCGAAACAAACAATTTATTGAAAAGCGCAGGATTTAATCCAGACAAACTTTTTTAATTAATTACGAATTATGAATTACGAATTACAACAATAAATTCGTAATTCATAATTCGTAATTCATAATTCATAATTCATAATTCATAATTCGTAATTCATAATTCGTAATTCTTTTAAATATGGCAAAGACAATTTTAATAGTTGACGATTCAGAAAGCATCCGCGAAGTGGTGCATTTTACACTCGAAAATGCCGGACATAACGTTTTGGTTGCAGTTGATGGACAAGATGCGCTCAAATTTTTCGATGGTCGAGCGCTCGACCTGGTTATTACCGACTTGCACATGCCGGTAATGAATGGAATTGAATTAATTAAAAAAATCAGAAACGAAACCGATTACAAACGGGTACCAATTTTATTCCTTACAACCGAATCGCAGGCTGCAAAAAAGATGGAAGCAAAAGACGCTGGTGCCACCGGATGGATTGTAAAACCATTTGTTCCGGCAAAACTTTTAGAAGCAATAAGTAAAGTTGTTCGATAAAATATCGAAAACGGTTTGCTACATATATTTAGCATCCAAACATACGATTTATTTTTTTAAACGTAAACCAACGATATTATGTTAGACCATTTTCAAAAAAAGTTTCTCGAAGAAGCCACCGATTTGATTAACAATCTCGAACAGGCGTTACTTAAGATAGAACAAAACCCACATGATAAACCGCTCATCGAAGAAATTTTTCGTGTCATGCACTCACTCAAAGGCGGCGGCGCTATGTTTGGGTTTGATAAGATTAGCAATTTCACACATAATCTCGAAACCGTTTACGATTTTGTACGAACCGGCAAATTAGAAATATCGAAAGATTTGCTTGACATTACCTTACAATCTGTTGACCTGTTGCGCAATTTATTAAACAAAGACGACGAAAACAACCCAAATGTTATTGCACAAACCGAAAAGTTGACGAATCAAATTTTAAGTATTCAAAACCAAATTGAAAATATCGATAAAAAAGAAGATTTTCAAATAACCGAAATCATTCAGCCTAAACAAAAAATTTATCTTCCAGTATCCACATATTTCATACGCTTTGTGCCCGATGAACATCTATTTTACAACGGTACAAATCCATTATTTTTGCTCGACGAATTATTAAGTCTTGGACATGGCAAAACATTCAATTACCACCAGCGCGTGCCAAACCTCGACAAATACAATTCGCAAAATTGTTACCTGCAATGGAGCATCGTTCTTGCCACGTATTCAATACCCGAAGCAATAAAAGATATTTTTATTTTTGTAGAAGACGACTGCGACTTAGAAGTTCGGTTGTTATCGACCAACGATTTATTTGCTGACACAAAATTCGAAACATTTTTAGAACAATTATCGCACACATCACTCGACATAAAATTTTCAGACATAGAGCGTTTTCTAAAACCCGGAATTTATAAAATTGACAAAACTGAAAATCAGGAAAAAAGAAATACAACTATAACTAAAGAAAATTTCATTGCCAGCATCCGCGTGGCGTCCGATAAAATAGACCAGTTAATGAATCTCGTCAGTGAATTGGTTACAACACAAGCGCGGCTTGGTTTGTTTGCCGAAAAAAATCACGACGGCGAACTGAAATCAATCGCTGAAAATGTCGAAAACATTACACGCCAGTTACGCGACATCGCTTTCAACATTTCGCTCATTCCGATTGAAACCTTAATGACGCGCTTTCAGCGATTGGTGCGCGATTTATCCGTTGATTTAAACAAAGACATTGCCTTTACAGCCGAAGGAACCGATACAGAACTCGACAAAACACTCATTCAAAGTCTTACCGATCCATTAATGCACATTTTGAGAAATTCGGTCGATCACGGAATTGAAAAACCTGCAGTCCGAATTGCGAAAGGCAAAGACCCACAAGGAAAAATTACGTTGAAAGCATTTTATTCCGGCGCAAATGTTCATATTAAAATTCAGGACGACGGCAAAGGCATCGATACCGAACAAATAAAACACAAAGCCGTTTCCAAAGGCTTTTTGTTACCCGAAGCACAACCAACCCGCAAAGAATTATTCGACATTCTTTTTCAACCCGGATTTTCAACTACCGAAAGCGTTACAGATGTTTCGGGACGCGGCGTTGGAATGGACGTTGTACGTCGCAAAATTGCCGAAGTACGTGGTGAGGTCGAAGTCGATTCGATTATTGACCAAGGCACAACCATCACTATAAAAATTCCGTTGACTCTTTCAATTATCGACGGATTGTTGGTCAAAGTAAATCAAACCCACATGATTATTCCACTGTCGGTTGTCGATAAAATTTTTGCTGCAGAACATCAATTTATCGAAAAATCATACAATAATATTATAGCGCTCGACGGCGTTCAATACCCATTTTTGTACTTGCGTCGCGAATTTGATATTTTAGAAAATGGTCCTGACATGGAACAAATTGTGGTCGTAAAATTCGAAGACAAAAAAATGGGGTTGGTGGTCGATTATGTTGTTGGCGAATATCAGGCAGTTTTGAAACCGCTTGGTCAACATTACAAAAAACAAGACATCATTTCGGGCGCAACTATTTTGGGCGACGGAACGATTGCATTGGTCATCGATACAAATAAAATAATCTCAATATTTACAAATTAACCAATCGAAAAAATATGGAAAAAAATATACTCAACAAAAGCAATTCATATTTGACGTTCAAATTGTCTGACGAAATTTTTGCTGCTCACGTCAGCAAAGTTTTAAATATTCTGGAAATGGTGCGCATTACCAAAGTGCCAAAAGCGCCCGATTATATGATTGGCGTTATCAACCTGCGTGGCGAAGTGCTGCCGGTAATTGATACGCGCATAAAATTCGGAATGCCATTAACAGAACATACCGTCCATACTTGTATAATTGTCATGAATATTGAGATGGACGGAAAAACGCTCGACATCGGTGCGTTGGTCGATGCAGTGCAGGAAGTGATTGAAGTTGACGCATCCGAAATTCTGCCACCACCAAGTATCGGCAACAAATATAAATCGGAATTTATTACCGGCATGATAAGTTATGGCGAACAATTTATGATGCTCCTCGATATTGATAAAGTGTTAACATCGGACGAATTAATTACAATTAACCAAACTAAAATTAACGACGAATTTGATTTTCCGGGCACGGAACAGCAAGTTGAATAACTTTAAAATATGCGAATATGAACTGGAAAAATTTTAAAATTGGTACCAAACTTTCAGCAGGTTTCGGAATTGTTCTTTTGTTGACAGCCTTTGTTGGCATCTCAGGCTGGCGTGGTTTAAACAATGTTGTTACGCGAGTTGATAAATATCAGGACGTTTTCGAAACTGAATTGCTTATAGGTGAAGCGCGTCGAGCTGAAAAAAATTTTATTATCCGTAAACAAGAATCTTATTTGACCAATTGGAATTCGTTAATTGGACAATTATTTACTCAATGCGAAACAGCAAAGGCAAAACATACACTACAAATTAATCGCGATCAGGTTGATAGTGTTATAGCTGATATTAAAAAATATCAAATTGCCTTTTTGACTTATGTCGATTTACAAAAAAAGAAAGACGAATTGATTGCCCAAATGCGCGTGACTTCTCAAATTGTCGTTGATGATATTTTCGATGGCGAAAACGAAAATGCTACTAAAGGTATGCTTCATTATAAAGCCGGTTTGTTTTTTACTGAAGCTCGCAAATGCGAAAAAGAATATATTATTACGAATGGCGACGATGAAAAAAATATCAGCGATTGGAAAGTAGCTTTTGAGAAATCTCAGTCAATCATTAAAATATTAAATGATGACATTCTGTTGAAAAAAACAGAAACGTATCGCGAAATTTTTGAAAAATTTGTTACGCTTCAACTGAAGCAAAACAATCAAGATAAAATATTTGTCGAAACTGCTCGCAAAACGACACAGACTTGTTTAGATTTGCGCAAAGATGAATTTCAAAAATTGCAAAACGAAATTCGTAACGCCGTGTTTTCAATAATCACTTTTGCTTTGCTGGCTATTTTGTTGGGAATTATTATTTCTGTCATTATCAGTCGCGCCATAACAACGCCGTTAATAAAAGGTGTTGAATTTGCAAAACAAATTGCCAACGGAAATTTATTAGCAACTGTTGATGTCAAACAAAATGACGAAATTGGTCATCTGGCATTTGCACTTCGCGGAATGGCTGAAAAGCTGAAAGAAGTTATTGGTTTTGTGCGAATTTCGGCAACAAATATTGCCCAGGCAAGTACCGAACTTAGTTCGAGCGCACAGGAAATTTCGCAAGGCGCATCGGAACAGGCGGCAAGTACAGAAGAAGTTTCGTCGAGCATCGAACAAATGTCATCGAACATTCAACAAAATACAGACAATTCGCAACAAACCGAAAAAATTGCATCAAAAGCTGCCACCGACATTATTGATGGAAGTTCAAATGTTAACACGACTGTCGAATCGATGAAAATTATTGCGCAGAAAGTTACCATTATCAGCGAAATTGCATTTCAGACAAATATACTGGCGCTCAACGCTGCAGTCGAAGCCGCACGCGCAGGCGAACATGGTCGTGGTTTTGCAGTTGTGGCATCCGAAGTACGTAAACTCGCAGAGCGCAGTCAAAAAGCTGCCGGTGAAATTGACAGTCTTACAAAATCGAGTGTCGAAGTTGCTGATAAATCGGGCAAATTGTTAAACGAAATTGTTCCGAATATCGAGCGCACGTCAAAATTAGTACAAGAAATTACCGCTGCAAGTATCGAACAAAATTCGGGAGTCAACCAAATAAGTAATGCCATTCAGCAACTCAATCAGGTTACTCAACAAAACGCCGCCGCGTCCGAAGAAATGGCGACATCAGCCGAAGAACTGCAAAGTCAATCGGAACAATTGCTCGACGTCATTTCGTTCTTCAAAACCGGCGACGAAAAAAGAGTTAAATCATCAATCGTCAAAAAACAAAAAAATAAAGCCGTTTATAAAAATTTCGTTGCACCGGTTCATCACACAATTAATAATATGACATCAAGCACCGGCGTCGATTTAGATATGGAAAACGAATTAGACAAGTCAGACGAATTTGAAAAGTTTTAATCCCACAATAAATAATTTAAAACTAAAAAATATGAATTTTAAAGATTTTAAAATAGGCAATAAACTCGCAGTAGGATTTGGTGCGCTTATATTAATATCGCTCATTCTGGGTGTTATGGCAATTGTAAATATGCTTAGTGTGCAAACCAGTGCAAAAAAACTTTCGGACGAATATGTTCCCGAAGTTGCTGTTGCAAATAATGTGGAGCGCAATTCGCTCAAAACAATGTATGCTATGCGCGGTTATGCTTTTACCGAAAACGAAAATTATTATTCCGACGGTAAAGAGAGCCTGAAGCTGGTTTTGAAATACCTGAATGATGCAAAAGAACTTGGCGATAAAAACGAAAATTTGGTCAAGTTACGCGAAGGTGTTAAAACTGCACAAACTGCTGTTGATACGTATGAGAAAGCTGCAATTCAGACCAATGAAAATATAAACAGTATGCACAATGATATTTCCATACTCGATAAATCGTCGAAAGATTTTATGGAACTTTGTTATGCTTATTTAGATATACAAAATGCACAAGCTAAAACCGGTAATAAAGTTGCAGTCGTTAAATCGATACTTGTCAATGATTTGATTGGTGATGGTAATCATGCACAGATAGCTACTTGGCGCGGACTGAAAGATCGCGACATAAAAATCGTCGAAAATACCATGAACAATTTTGATAAGATGAAAACAACTTCGGATGAAATGCGAAAAATTACTTCGGACGCAATTGGGCTTAAACAAATTGAAGACATTGGAAAAGCTACTGAGTTGTATAAAAACACACTTACTAATCTTATCGAAACTTTTAAAAAACAAAACGAAGTAACCAAAGAGCGACAAACTGCCGCAGACGAAGTTTTAAAAGCTGCGCAAGAAGTTTCGACAGCAGGAATTAATCACACAATTGAAATTGCCGACACTTCAACTTTGTTGCTTTCGTCGTCAAGTATTATTATGATTATTGGTTTGATTGTGGCGTTAATATTGGGAATCATTTTAGCGATGTGGATTACTCGTTTGATAATTACGCCAATCAATAAAGGTGTTGCTTTTGCTAAAAGTATTGCAGAAGGCGATTTGACGGTCAGTGTCGATGTAAATCAAAAAGACGAAATCGGTCAACTTGCAGACGCGTTGCGTTTGATGCTGGATAAAATGAAAGAAATTATTTCGTTTATTACCGGCGCTGCAAATAACATTGCTGCCGCAAGCGAAGAAATGAGTAGCAATTCGCAATCTATTTCGCAAGGTGCAAGTGAGCAGGCATCGACAACCGAAGAAGTTTCATCGTCGATTGAACAAATGACCGCCAACATTCAGCAAAATACCGATAATTCCCGTCAAACCGAAAAAATTGCGAACGAAGCTGCAACCGGTATTTCGCGTGTCAGTCAAACTTCGGTCGAAAGTTTAAAATCGGTTAAAGAAATTGCGCAAAAGATTTCAATCATCGGCGAAATTGCTTTCCAGACAAATATTCTTGCGTTGAACGCAGCCGTCGAAGCCGCGCGTGCAGGCGAACATGGCAGAGGTTTTGCAGTTGTCGCTGCAGAAGTTCGTAAACTGGCGGAGCGCAGTAAAATTGCAGCACAAGAAATTGACCAGCTTTCAAAAACATCGGTTTCGGTTACCGAAGAAGCAGCAGCATTGTTAAACAGAATTTTACCCGAAATAGAAAAAACAGCTAAACTCGTGCAGGAAATAACTGCATCGAGCGTTGAACAAAGTACTGGTTCGAATCAGATAAGCAATGCCGTTCAGCAACTCAATCAGATTACTCAACAAAACGCAGCGTCGTCCGAAGAAATGGCAACCAGTTCCGAAGAACTTTCAGGTCAAGCAATGCAGTTGCTCGAAACGGTTTCGTATTTCAAACTTGACAATAATGTGCACCGTCAAAATACAACCAAAGCGCACAAAATAAATGTTGCTCACATCAAAAAACAAAAATTCAATCCGATTGACGAAAAAATTGGAGGTGGTGTCAGACTTAATTTATCGCATAAAGAAGATTCAGTCGATAAAG
>Ga0265327_10000436_pt1 | contig 75764 bp, 106 predicted proteins | sample 41621metaG_FD_202089 | JGI IMG/M metagenome (GOLD analysis project Ga0265327, IMG submission 202089) | Rhizosphere microbial communities from Carex aquatilis grown in University of Washington, Seatle, WA, United States - 4-16-21 metaG | ecosystem: Host-associated > Plants > Roots > Rhizosphere...
GGTCTACGGGCCGTACGGCAAGGAGGTCGACGTCAGCACTCTGAAGGAGGAGGAAGACGAAGAGGAGGACAACCCGCTGGCGGCCTTCCCCCTGTCCCCCGCGGCAGAGGAGCCCGAGGCTGACAGCGCCGGCCCGACCGTCCACCTCTACCTCGACCCGGAGGACGTGGCATGATTATCCAACTCGCGATGGACGATGCGGCCAATTGGAACGAGGGCGACCACCCGCGCGACGGCACGGGCAAGTTCACGAAGGGCGGCGCGGTCACCGCGTCACTGGCGAAGAGCGGATGGAAGAAAGCCGGACTTCAAACCGCGAAGACCAGCACTTACACGAGCGCGAACGGTGTTGACACGCTCAACGTCAACAACGAAAACGGAAAATTCGCCGGCTGGGTTGGCGGCAGTTACGTGGGAGGAGAAGGCAAAGCCGAGCTGCCCTCGCACCTCCAGGCCGGAGGCGACGGGACAGGGGGGAACAAGTCGATCGGCAGCATCACGCATCTCGCCGACAGTCCCACGCCGACCTTCACCGAGAAGCAGTCCGACTACATCGTCAACTCGCACGTCGGCAAGCTGATCCTGGCGGCGGGCTTCAAGAAGACCAAGTCACCGGCCGGCGTGCTGGAGTACAAGCACCCGAGCGGCGCGATGGTGAAGATACATCCGCCGGCCGCCGACAAGAAGTCGTCGAGCGACTGGACACACTTCGAGCCGAACGCTGCGGCCGGCGCGAAGGGCTCGGGCGTGGCGATCGGCAAGCTGCTGGGGCAGGCGGTGGCGAAGGCTGAGGCGGCGAAGCCCGCAGCAGCAGTCACAGCTTCGACGGTTAAGGAGACATCGCTGGCCGACGCGGGTTACGTGGCAACGTCTATCGCCGGAGGTGCCAGCGGCAGTCTGAACCAGTACAAAGGACCGAACGGCAGCTTCGTTGACTACAACACAAAGACCGGAACGTGGGCCGGCATTATCAACGGCAAGGCTTCCACAGGGGAAGGCGTGTCGTCGCTGAACCAGAAGCTCGCGGAAGCGGCGCCGGCTAAGCCTGAGAGCGCTCCGGCAAAGACGCCCGCCTACGTCTCTCCCTCCGTCGCCGAGAAGATCACGAAACATATCTACGGCAAGAACTTCGACTTGAAAGGCGCGCTGAAGGGTGACGGTTACGGAGACCCGACGGAGGCCGGCGGTGGCGTTTACGTCTTCAAGAAGGGCGACGCCACGGTGGAGGTCAACGTCACCGGAAAGTGGCTCGCCAAGACGCCCGGCCACATGACCAAGGAGGGCGAGGGCGGGGCCGCGCTGATGCAGCTCCTCTCCGGCCAGCCGGCTATCCTGAAGAAGGGCGACGCGCAGCCGTGGAAAAACTCGTCAGAGACCACGCTCGTGCCGCCGTCGCCGGAGCAGCAGGCGGCGCAGGCCGCGGCCAAGGCGGCGAAGGCGGCGGAGGAGGCGAAGGCCAACGAGAAGTCGGCCTCGTACCACCAGACGATGGAGAAGCTGAAAGCGGCGGCGCCGATGCCGACGTCCGCCCAGGAGAAGGCGCTGGGGAGCTACACCGGGTCAGCGTACAAGGCGTGGAACGACAACCTGCGCCACGATCCGGACTTCAACGATGCCAAGACAAAGGCGATGGACGACTACCTGCACGGGGCAGTCTTCCCGGAGGACGTGACCATCTACCGCAAGGTGTCCGGCGAATACTCGAAGATACTGAAGTCCATCCTCATCGAGGGGACCAAGTTCGTGGACCACGGCTACGTGAGCACGAGCACGCACGAGGGGACCTGGAGCGGCGACATGCGCTGGGTGATCTCGGTGAAGAAGGGCCAGCGCGGCGCGGCGGTGAAGGACTACAGCAGCCACTCCGGCGAGAACGAGGTCATACTGCCGCGCGGCACCGCGTTCACGGTCACCAAGTACGACCGCAAGGCCGGGCTCGTCCACGTCGAGGTAGACCAGAAGCACATCGAGCACAAGTGGAAAGACAAAGTCAGCGCGTAAACCAACGGAGGCCAGAGCTACCATGAACAATTCCAAAGAGAGGACCGACGCAGCGGCGGCGCTCGGCCTCGACGACGGCCGCCTGCGCAAGCTCGCGCTCGTGCCGGTCGACGCGAGCAACGACGAGATCAAGCTGATGGCGGAGCAGCTGCTGCGCTACCGGCGCGAGCCCCGCCACCCCGACGTGTTCGGCGACGTGGGCGCGTTCCACAGCAAGTTCAATCTGCCAAGGCACCCCGCCGTGAAGCCGGCGATCCAGGCCGTTGAGATCATGCAGTACCGGGAGAATTTCCTGCGCGAGGAAGTTACGGAGTTCAGCGAAGCGTGGGTCGCGGACAAGAGCTACGAGGACACGGTCGACGCGCTGGTGGACCTGGTCTACGTGGCGCTCGGCACGATGCACTTCATGGGCGCGCCGTTCAACGAGCACTGGCGCGAGGTGCAGCGCGCCAACATGGACAAGGTGAAGGGCGACATGGGCAAGGCCCGCACCGCGGCGCTCCCCGGGATCGGTGAGGCGTTCGAGGTGGCGAAGCCTCCCGGGTGGAAGGGTCCCGACCACGGGCGCGTGCTGCGCGACTTCCTGTACGTCCACCACGACAGGACCTTCCCTTAGGCTGGAGACTAAGGGGCTTAGGCAGGAGTAAAGTCAGGGCGCTACCGTTGAAAACACTCAGAGCGAGGAAGATAACATGGACGAGAAGCGGACCAAGAACATGCTGAAGCAGAACCAGCTCTTCAGGCTGGGCGACCTGCTCAGACAGCACTGCAGCTCGGTGGACGGCTTCGCCGTCTACTCGGACGGCTGGAGCGACGAGCAGGTCGTCGAGACGCTGAAAGGCGAGTTCTCCCTGACCGTGAGCAACGTTGCGGGCCTGCGCAAGAGCCTCCTGGGCAAGTTCCCTCCGTCGACCGAGAGCGGAGGCAACGCCAGCAACGCGTCGCTGATGCGGAGAATCGAGGCGCTGGAGAAGTGGGCCGCGGCCCGCCCCGTAGCCTCCTTCAAGAGGGAGGGCTGACGAATGCCAGCCAGAGCTGATCGTCTCATAGAAATGTATGGCGTCAGCGGAAGGAGCCTGTTCGGGGACCTCCCGGACCCGCGGCGCTTCCGTCCCCCTGCCTCCCCGGGCGCGCACCAAACGCTCCGGCAGGCGGTCCTGGCGCGCAGGCTCGCCGCGCAGGGTCTCGTCATGCTGGACCTCCGCGAGGTCGAGCTGCGGCTGCTGGCGAGGGGCACGACCGATGGCTGAGAAGAAGGTCAAGCGCACGGCCCGCCACCTGGCCGAGAGCCCCGGGAACGCGAGAGCCGTCATCACCGCGTGCGGGGCCTACGTCCTGACAACGCGGACAAGCCAGAACGTCGACGAGGTCATCTGCCGCGAGTGCAGGCTGAGCAAAGCCAATGCCGACGCGTAAACGCCGCGAGGTGACGCACCTCGTCAAATGGCGCAGCGTGAGTTCACGGCGGTGCACGGCGTACTGTGGTTGCTTTACGCCTAACGCGGTTCGGTTCACGTCTCTTGGCGTGAACTGCAAGAGATGCTTGAGAATTGTCAACGTGAAGGGAAGAGGCAGATGAGCAAGGACGGAGCAATTATCATTCTTGAAGGTGCCGACGCAGCGGGCAAGAGCACGCTGGCGCTCGCGATCGGGGCCGAGGTGATCGCCCAGGGCTCGGATTTCCTGTACCTGCACGGGCAGCCGTGGCCTGGCGTAGTTTACAAAGAACATTGCCGTATGCGGGACCACTCCATCGCCGCGGCGAACGCCGGAGCGGTCGCCGTGTTGGATCACTTTTGGATCGCAGAAAACCTGTACGGAACGGAGTACAGGGGGGCGCCCGCGTACGACCCGGCCAACATCGACGCCGAGATGCGCTCGGTCGGTGCCCTGCTCGTGCTCTGCGTCCCCACCAACCTGTCGGCCCAGGTCGCGCGGCACGCCGAGCGCCACGCGAGAGGCAAGGAGCACTTCGACCGCGCTTCCGGCATCATCGCGCGCTACGCCGAGCTGTGCGCCGGCAACGCCGACAAGAAGGGCGACGGCTACCTCGACGTGATCACACGTCGCTGCCGCTTCTTCCACCGCGACGACACCATGCACTACGACATGGACCACCACAAGCCCGACTTCTGGGCGAAGCAGCTCGTCACCAACGGCCGCGACTTCCGGCGGATCAAGATGCAACCGAGCTATCAGGCGCATTCTGTGAAGACAGGCGGTGAAGCGTGAGCGCCGCGACGACGGCCTGGCGCAAGATGCTGTTCGACATTCTCGACGTCGGCTCCGAGGTCAAGCAGGTCAGCGCCGGCGCCGACTTCAAGGGCTCCACCAACAGGGAGCTGATCGGCTACCAGTCCCGCTGGCCGATGGCGATGCCGTCGGTGGCTTCGCCTTCCCGCAAGCTCGGCTACCGTTTCATGGCGGCGGAGGCCGCGTGGATACTTAGCGGAGACAATCGCCTCGCGACCATCGCGCCGTACACCAAGCACATGGCGCGCTTCTCCGACGATGGGCTGTTCCTGCGCGGCGCCTACGGGCCGCCGTTCGTGGAGCAGGTGAGCTGGGTGGCGGAGACGCTGCTGACGGAACCGTACAGCAGGCAGGCCGTCGCCACCATCTGGCGGCCGCGGCCCGGGCCGGGGAGGGATACCCCTTGCACGGTGGCGCTGCAGTGGCTCGTGAGGAACGGCGGACCGGGACACGAGATGACTTTGAACTGCGTCGCCACGATGCGATCGTCGGACGCATGGACCGGCGTGCCTTACGACGTCTTCAACTTTTCCATGATGACGGCGTACCTGGGTCTCGTCATCAAAGACACGATCGCGCGTGAAGCCAGACGGCGCGGAGCACCGACTGTCGGGCGGCCGCCGAAGCTCGGCACGCTGATCCTTACGGCCGGCTCTCAGCACCTCTACAAAGCGGACTGGGACGAGGCGCAGGCCGTCCTGACCGAGGCCGGGAGCAACGCCGAGGAGGCTGTGAACCTCTTCGAGCAGTCCCAGCTTGACCTCAACATGTTCTCAAACCCGCAGGAGCTTATCGACGCCCTGTGGTTCATCGCCCATCTGCCGTCGTCCGAGGCCGCGGGCGAGGCCCTGTCACGGTGGCACCCGTGAGGCCCGGCCGCGACGAGATAGGCCTGCTCATCGCCTCAGCCTGGGCGCTGAGGGCGACGTGCGGGAGAAGGCAGGTCGGCTGCGCGCTCTTCGACCGCGACGGGCACCTGCTGTCGACCGGCTACAACGGGCCGGCGAGCGGGCAGAGGCACTGCACAGATGAGCCGTGCCCCGGCAACGACCCCGCGTTCAGGAGCGGTGAGGGGCTGAGCTTCTGCGAGGCGATCCACGCCGAGGCCAACGCGCTCCTGCGCTGCTCTAGCGTGGGAAGGATCGACACTGCGTACGTCACGCACTCGCCGTGCCTGGACTGCGTGAAGCTCCTGCTGAACACCGGCTGCAAACGCATCGTGTTCCTGCAGGAGTACGCCCACGACGCCGCGGCGAGGGAACGCTGGACCCGCGAGCCGCACAACGCGTACTTCAAAGGGCGCGCCGACTACCAGCCGCGGTTCCGGAGGTGGGAACACTTCGCGCCGACCATGGCTTTAATATCGACGGCTGAGCTGACGGACCTGAGAGGAGACTGAATTATGAAGATCACCCTGTGCGGCTCGACGCGTTTCGTGAAAGCGTTCGCCGACTGGAATGCCGGTCTCACGCTCGCCGGCCACGTTGTCTACGGCCTGGCGATGCACGGGCGCCAGACCTCGGACAAAGGCAAGCCCGAGGAGCTTGAGCTGATAACGGACGACGAGAAGATCGTCCTGGACCTGATGCACCTCGCCAAGATCGAGGAGAGCGACGCGGTCGTGATCCTCAACGTTGACGACTACACCGGCGAGAGCACGAAGCGCGAGCTTCGCTGGGCTCAGCTTCGAGGCAAGCAGGTGTTTTACCTGGAGAACGCGCGCCGCGGGGTCGGCGTGATCGGCGCCAGCGTGTGGCACATCTACTCCACCGATGACAAGCCTCTGCTGTCGTCGGCCGGGCGGAAATATTTCAAGGCGTACGGAGAATGAATTTACCTACGCAGCCCGGCTTCTACTGGGCCCAGTGGCGCGTGAGCGACGACACCGTTGCCGTCGCTCACGATTACACGCCAAGCCACCGCTGGGAGGTCATGTGGGTCGACACGCCGTACGCTGACGACAGCCCGGAGAAGCTCATGTGCGAGATACCGGGAGTTCCCGGCCAGCACACTCTGGAGGGTTTCGTTTGGCACGGCTCGCCGCCTCTCCCCCTGCCCTCTCCACCTAACAAGCAGTTCGGCAGCGAGCGCGAGAGGCTGAGCAGCGAGGAGGCTTACCGGCTCTACAAGAAGATGACGCCTGACCAGCGCATCGAGAATTTTTACAAGCTGACGCGGAGGACGAAGTGACGACAACGGCGAAGGTGGTGGCTGACAGCGTGAGCCCGCAGGGCAAGCGCCTGATAACCTGGGTGACGCGTTATCCGTGGCAGATACACGGCGAGGTGATGACGCATCGCGTCTTCTCCCGCAACGCGTCGAGCAACCGCGCGGTGCCGATCGCCAAGATGCTGGAGGAGGTTCGCAACCCGGACCTGCGCGCTTACCCGTCGTTCGCCGTCGTCGCCGGAAAGGGGATGACAGGGGGCGAGCCGACCACTCCCACGCAGAGGCGCGCGTTCCGGATGGCGTGGGACCAAGCCGCGCTGAAGGCAGCCGACGCGGCCGAGGTTCTGAGCACCCTGGGCGCCGCCAAGCAGGACGTCAACCGTCTGCTGATGCCGTTCACGCACGCCAACGTCATCATCACGGCCACCGAGGTCGACAACTTCTTCGGCTTGCGGCTCGACGCGGCGGCGGACCCGACCATGCGCGAGCTGGCGGAGATGATGTGGTACAGCATGAAAGCGTCGGAGCCGAAGCCGCTGAAACCGGGCGAGTGGCATCTACCGTTCATCGGTGACAATGAACGCGAAGCTGCTGCGTTCACCGCGATGCACGATGCTATGTTCGATCCGGTACAAGCTCTTGTAAAAGTATCCGTAGCCCGCTGCGCGAGGGTCTCTTACCAGTCCTTCGAGACCGGCAAGCTGTCGACCGTGGCCGAGGACCTGGCTTTGTATGACAGGCTTGTCGGCCAGCGCGTGCTGCACGCTTCGCCGGCGGAGCACCAGGCGACGCCCGATCAACTGGCTAAAGCCGCGCTGCCTTTGGTTGAAGGTGAAGTGTGCTGGGAATATCCTGAGGAGCATGGCAACCTCGTCGGCTGGCGCCAGCTCCGGAAGATGTTGCCCGGCGAGAGCAGGGCGCCGCTGCCCGAGGGATACTCGCTGTGAGCGCGCGGGTCGGGACGCCCTTGCAGGCGGTAAAGTTCACGCTCACGAAGTTCCAGGACGGGTTCGTCGGGGCCATGTTTCTGCGAGACTGGTTCAGCGGCGCGCTGTCCGACGGGAGGTTCGAGGCGACGCTGGCGCTCTTCACGAGCTTCTGCGCCGCCAACCCCGACGAGCCCGAGCGCGCTGACGGCCGCAAGGCCCACTACGGAAGCGGCAGGCAACCGCTCGACGACATCGTCGACGCGGGCTGGGGGCCGGCCTTCTGCGCCGGCAACGTGCTGAAGTACATGCGGCGCGACAAGCAGGTCGAGGACAGCCGGAGGAAGGCGAAGTGGTACTGGGACAGGCTGTACGGTGAGAAGCCCACCGACGCGGGGTTCGAGGTGTTCGACCAGCTCGTGAAGCTGCTGACCGAGGACGAGCTGCGCTTCCTGACAGACAATGGCTAAGAAGCCCCAGCGCTCCCTGCAGCTCCCCCTGTGGAAGCCGGCCACGCGCTGGCTCCCGCCGGAGGAGATGCCGAGCCTGTCGACCTGGCGCCCCAAGCGCATAGCGATCGACGTGGAGACGCGTGACCCTTCCCTTGCCGCGGACCTCGGCCCCGGCGTGCGCCGCGGCGGGTACATCGTGGGGCTGGCGCTCGGCATCGACCTTGGCCCGCGCTTCTACTTCCCGGTCCGCCACGAGGGCGGCGGGAACATGGACCCGAAGATGGTGATGGGCTGGGCTCGAGATGAGCTGAACAGCTACGAGGGCGACGTGGTTGGCTCGAACATCCTCTACGACCTGGACTACCTCGCCGAAGAAGGCGTGACGTTCGGTAAGGTGAAGGCGACGGGCTGGCACGACGTCCTGCTCGCTGAGCCGATGTTGGATGAACACAAAAGAGGTCGCTACAACCTCGACGCGGTGTCGCTGGAACACCTGGGCGAGGGCAAGGACGAGGAGGAGCTGCGCGCGTTCGGCCTGGCGTACGGCTGGAAGACGCAGAAGGAGGTCAAGTCGAACATCTGGCGGCTGAGCGGCCCGGAGGCGGGGACCTACGGCGAGGGCGACGTCGATCGCCCGCTGCGTATCCTTCCCGAGCAGATCAGGAAGCTGGAAGCAGACGAGCAGCTCCACTGCTACGACCTGGAGCGCGAGCTTACCCCCTGCCTCCTCGCCATGCGCCGGCGCGGTGTTCGCGTCGACATGAACGCGGTCGACAGGGCGGACGTAATCCTGAAACGGGAGATCGCCAAGTGGACGCGGGCAGTCCAGAGACTGGCGGGAACCTCCGAGTTTGGTTCGGCCGAGAAGCTGGCGCCCAAGCTGCGCGAGCGCGGTCTGCACTACGACATGACAGCGGGAGGCGAGAAAGCCAAGCCGAAGCCGAAGGTCGACAAGGAGTTCCTGGAGAAGAACCAGGGCGACGAGCTTGTCGACGCGATCGCCATGGCGCGGCGGATGTTCACGCTGAAGAACACGTTCATCGACGGTGCGTTCCGGTCGTACGTTGTCAAGGGGCGCATCCATCCCTCGTTCAACCAGGCGAAGGGCGACGAGACGGGGACGGTGGGCTCGCGCTTCTCCGGGTCTGATCCGAACCTGCAGTTCATCCCGACGCGCGAGAGCGAGTGGGACGAGCAACTCGACTTCGGAGACGCGGGGACCGTGTCGAAGATGATACGCGGCTGCGTATGCCCCGACGAGGGCGAGGACTGGCAGCGCGACGACTACAGCCAGGTGGAATTTCGGCTCCTCGCGCACTTCGCCGTGGGACAGGGGGCGGAGGCTGCGCGCCAGCGTTACCGTGACGACCCGAAGACCGACTTCCACAAGCTCTGCGCCGAGATGCTCGGCGTCGACCCCGAGGATAAGGTCAAGCGGAAGCGCGTGAAGAACACGAACTTCGGACGTCTGTACGGCGCGCAGGTTCGGAAGCTGTCCGTAACGTTCAACTGTTCCGAGGAGGAGGCGCAGAGCTTCATCGACGAGTACGACCGACATCTGCCGTTCGCGAACAAGACGATGACGACGGCGGCGCAGTGGGCGCAGCGCCGCGGGTACGTCGTGACCGTCCTCGGGCGCAAGCAGCGGTTCCCGTTCTGGGTTCCGGCGTTCAACGGCCGCGGGAAGGTCCCGCTTCGGCTGGAAGAGGCTCGGAAGCGCTACGGCCGTTACGGCGACGACGGCGCGTGGATTTCGGAGCGGCTCGTTCGCGCGAAGGACTACGTGGCATTGAACAGGAAGCTCCAGTCTTCGGCGGGAGAGCTGATGAAGCTGGCGATGCGCGACGCCTGGCGCGCGGGCCTGTGCGAGCCGGAAGCCCTGGGCCCGCTCCTCGTCACGGTGCATGATGAATTAGGAAGCTCGGTCCCAAAGACGAAGCGCGGCGACGAGGCGGGCAAAGAGCTGACTCGTATAATGACTAACGTCGCGGCACTGAAAGTCCCGCTGCTCGTCGACAGCGCGCGCGGGACGAACTGGGGCGACGTATGAAGTCTGATTATTACGTCTACCTCCTGTTCAGGGAAACCGGGCGACCTCTCTACGTGGGCCGCGGTCGAGGACGACGCTGGAATGTGCACGAGCAGACGGCGCTGACCGGGGACACTCACAGGGACCGCGCCGTGCGGAAGGTTCTCAAGGCGATCGGATCGGTCCCGAAGGTTAAGCTGAACGAAAACCTAACGGTTGAAGAAGCTAACGAGCTTGAGCGGCTGTGGATACGGACGATCGGACGGGAGCCTGCAGGGCCGCTGATAAACCAGACGGACGGCGGTGACGGTCTGACCAACCCTTCGGCGGAGGTACGTTACCGCTGTGGGAGCGGGAACAGAGGGCGGAAGTTGCCGGAGATCACGTGTCAGCGGATGAGCGCATCAAGGGCGGGCTTCACCCTCTCGCCGGAGGCCCGCGCGAGATGCGCTGCCACCAATAAAGCCCGCGGCCACAAACGAACCGCTGAGACAAGGGCGAAGATGAGCGCGGCCAAGCTGGGGAAGCCCGCGGCGCGTATCGGTTTCAAGCTGACTGAAGAACATAAAGCTAAGCTGCGCGGACCGCGAGGACCTCAGCCTAACATGCGAGGCCCGCGCGGGAGCTGGTTTCGGGGCAGGCGCGGAAATACTTACATTGACTTCGCCCCGCGGGAACGTGGCGACAAGAGAGGAAGAGGTAAAATAAAATGAATGATCTAATCCTAGTTTGGGACACTGAAACATCGGGTTTCCCCAAGGACGACCTCGGCCTGGGCCACCACACGCAGCCCAAGCTCGCGTCGATCGCGGCGACATTGTATAAACCCGACGCGACGCAGCTCGCCTCTTTCAACTTCATCGTGCGCCCCGACCTCAACGCGGACGGGACGCCCGCGTGGACCATGCCGCCGAAGGTCGTGAAGATACACGGCATCAGCACGGAGATCGCGATGGCGGCCGGCGTCACTCTCCGCGTCGCGATCGCCGCCTTCACCAACATGCGAGGCCGCGCGGCCGAGATCGTCGCGCACAACCGGAAGTTCGACGAGAAGATGGTCGAGATCGCGCTCGCCTACATGGGCGTGAAGGCCTCTAACCCGTGGCCGGAGAAACGCGTATGTACATGCACAGACGACGCCGTCGTCGAGCTGGTGAAGGCGAAGCCGTCCGCCAAGCAGAAGCAGTATTACCCGGACAAGAAGTACAAGACACCGAACCTCACGGAGCTGCACACGTTCCTCTTCAAGGAGGGCTTCGAGGGAGCCCACGGAGCGGCGGCGGACCGGGACGCGTGCGCCAGGTGCTTCTTTGAGCTGAGGAAGAGGGGCATGGTATGAGGGCTCTGCGGCTCTGCCTGGCGATCGCCCTGCTGTCGGCTCCTGCGATCGCGCAGGACAGCATGCCACCGATCTACACTTTTGACGCAGGATCGCAGAGCGGCTTCGCGATGCCTTCGCCGCAGCTGACCATAGCGGCGGCGCATTCAAAAACTATCATAACAGTCTCAGAAGATATGTTGACGGTGACGTTCGATTGGCCGGCGGTGGAGAGCTGCGTGTCCGACCCTGGGTTAGGCTACCTGCTCAGGAACTTCTGCGCCGTGGCAGTCGCGGCCAGGAAGGAAGGGGCGGAGCGATGACGCGCCTTCTCGCTGTCGTGCCGTTAACCGTGGGCTTCTGTTTCGTCGGGATGAGCTGGAGCGTGTTCATGGAAACTTACGTCACGCCGCCTTCCTGGTACTGTGACGTTGGGCGTTACGGCGCGCAAACACTTCTGGTCATTATGACCTTAACGGCCGCGTCGGCCGCGTTCTTCACCGCGTTCTGCGTTGCCACTAAACGACGGAAGCCGTGATGAAACGCAAAGACTTCGACCTGCTCCGCAAGTTCATGAAGATGACGGAGTCGGACAACGACGCCGAGGCCCTGGTGGCGATCAGGAAGGCCAACGGCGTGATCGCGAAGGCCGAGGTCTCGTGGGACAGGTTCTTCGACCGCGCCGTCAGGATCGAGGTGGAGGACGCCAGCAGCTACGGCGAGAAGGCGCGAGGGGAGCCGGCAAAGGACGTCCCGCCGCGACAGCAGGACCACGTGCCGGCCGACGACGAGGGCCTGCACGACGAGCCTCCCGGCTACCCCGAGGGCTACCATGAACAATCGCAACCGAGCAACCCCCGCGCGGCCGCGGTAGGCAGGCTCGACAAGGAAGCTGAGGAGGAGCTGGCGCGGGTCACAGCTGCCTTCGCCGTCATCGACGAGGTCGGCGTGGGCGACGAGAAGGCTAAGTCGTTCATCGAGAGCCTGCGCTCGCAGTGGAAGCGCAAGGGAACGTTGAGCGGACCGCAGATGGCCGCGCTCGACAAGTTCAAGGCGGGGGCGGAGCGGTTCAAGAACAGCAGGGGTTACAGATGACAGTCTACGAAGTCTTCGTTTTGGGTGTGGTGTTCGTGGCGTTCGCGTTCGGCCTGGGTTTGTCGGGATGGCCACGGTGAGCGAGTCCGAGCTGAGCGCGCTGTTCCGCCGCGAGATGGCGCCGTTCGGCAGGACGCACCCGATCGAGTGCCCCGACTCCGACAAGATGGGAACGCCCGACTGCGTCTGCCTGCTGCGGAGACCTCACGCTCCTCACGACCCAGGCGTCGGCGGCGTGACTGCGTGGGTGGAGTTCAAGCACGAGCCCGCGTGGCCGAAGATGCCGAACACGCCGCTTCGCCTGAAGAGGTTCACGGCAGCTCAGCTGTCGTTCCTGACAGGTTGGCACGCGGGCGGCGGCAGATGCGCGATGCTGCTGCAGGTGAAGAGCTACTACCTGCTCCTCCCCCCCTGGCACCTGCGGCAGGTCTTCGAGGGACGAACGCAGAGCGAGCTGAAGATGCTAGGGGTCGTAACTAGCGGCGTTGGTTTTCCGACGGCCTACATCATGAAGTGGTTGACACGATGAATAATTTATTGAGCAGGCGGCTGACGCCAGGCGAGCGCCTGCTGCTGTGGCGACGCAGCTTCGGATGGACGCAGACGCACGCGGCGATCCACACCGGCTTCTGTCGACAGCTCTACTCGCTGATGGAGCTTGACCAACACACGCCGATGATACGAACAGGACCGACGGGAAGACTGTCGTTTAGACCCGACATACGTGAACCCTTGGACGAGGCTAAGCTGTTGTTCCTTGCGCGCCGTCGTTCCGGCCTGACCCTGGAGGAGATCGGGAAGAGGCTAAACGTCTCCCGCCCGACGGTTCTAAAGTGGGAGGACAGGGGGGACGCGAGGCTGAGGGCCTTCTACAAAACGCCTTCGTCGCTGAAAATAACGGCTGCGCCGAAAGGCATCCGGGTCGGGGCGCGGGTCACGGGACCCAACGGGTACAAAGGCAGGATCATCGCGGTCAGTGGTTCGGGAAAGGCCTAAAACAGGCCCTTTCTTCACTGTTTACTCCTGCCTAGACTTAGGCTTATAATCCTCCCCGAGGGCGGCAAGCCGACACGGACCCGCAGACCTCAGAATGGATAAGGAGACTTTCAGATGGCCCGTTACTCCACCGCCGACGTCCGCGTCGTTCAGGACCTCGTCAACAAGGCCGTGAAGGCCGCCCTCGCCGGGACAGGCTTTGAGATTGAGAACACGAAGGGGACCTACGGCGACAAGCTCGCCGTCAGCGTCAACTTCAAGCGCGCGGGAGAGGCCGGCGCTAACGACGTTCGCGACAAGTGGAACGCGTACTGCGGCCTCTACGACCTGAAGCCCACGGACTTCGAGGCGACCTTCGTCAACGGCGGCAAGACCTACAAGGCCGTCGGCTTCAACCTGAACCGCCCCAAGTACCCGCTCGTCGGCGTCGAGGTGGAGACCGGCAAGACGCTGTTCTTCACGGAGCTGAGCATCAGCAAGATCAAGCGCAACGCGCTCGTCGCCGCGTAACCTCCTCCTCTCACTCAACCCCGCTCAGGCTAGGACCCTGACGCGGGGTTGAGCTGTCAGAAGGGGCCAGCCGACACGGAGCCCCGACTTGAATGGAGACTGAAACATGTTCTACACTTTCCTCAGAGGCGACGGCCGCGAGCTGGGCCCGTTCGCTTTCCTCCGCGAGGCGATCAGCGCCGCGGTGGAGCACAACATCCCCGCGCAGGTCACGGAGCAGGTCGGAGACGAGCGCGTCGTCCGCGGCTTCTGGAACAACCTGGGCGGCTACCGCGCGGTGCAGTCATGACCTTCGCGGAGTGGAAGGCTACCCGCCGCGAGGTCCCCAACCTCGACGCGCACTTCGGCGACGGAGACGGCACGACCTGCTCGGAGGGTCCGGGCTACGTCTACGCGGGCGAGTGTTACATCACGCAACTTATGGACGGTGAGGTGGAGAACGGCTTCCACTTGCACGTCGGGACTGAGGAGTGGACCTTCGAGGACCTCGGCGAGGCGGAGGCCAAGCTGTGGGAAGTCTGGGCCGAGGGAGAGGTTGCTTAGGTCTCTGCCGGTGAGTGCTCCTCCTGCGATGACCTTCATCGCGTAACAGAGACCGAGCAACCGGGTCTCGACCCCGCTCAGCCCTGAAAAGCTGACGCGGGGTTGAGGCGACAGAGGAGCCGGATTGTCTGGTCCTCGGTAACAGAAGAGAGCGAGAACATGGCTGCAGTGAAGATCGAGTACGCGAAGGACAAGATCATCGTCACCATCCCCTACAAGGAGGCCGACATCGAGGCGGCGCCCCTGTCCGGCACGGGCGTCTCCAAGATGATCACGCAGACCAAGGGCTTCGTCGACGTCCCCGACTGCCCCGGCGAGCCGCGCATCTCCGTCACCCTCATCAAGCCGCTGCCGAAGGACCAGCGCCCGAAGAAGTAGCCTGCCGATCGCCTGCCGGCCCGCCCAGCCCTGAGAAGCTGGAGCGGGCCTTAGGCGTTGAGTAGAGCCAGAAAGAAGGAGATCAACCATGGCTGAAGACGGACCCGGCAACCTGAACGAGATCAGGATGTTCCAGCACTGCGCCCTGTGCATCCACGAGCTGCCCGCCGGGACCTCCCCGGCTGACTTCGCCCAGCTTGAGATGGGCTGGACCAAGCGCGGCTTTCAGGTCTGGTGCAGACGCCACGACGCCAACGTTTTGCACGTCGACTTCGAGGGCGCGACGCACAAGGCCAACACGACCAGGAGGAGCAACTAGATGACGACCCTCGCGCCCTACGACAGGCTGCTGCTCACGCGGCACCTGAAGTCGGCGGCGACCCACTACGACGGGATCGTCTCGACGCTCTGGAACGACCCGCGCTGCAACGCGCACAGGCCGCTGATCGAGAGCTACCAGAAGCTCGCCGTCGAGGCGCGCACTTTCGTCAAGCGCCTGGAGGATGACAAGTCATGAGCAACCGCCCGACCAGGATCGACTTCTTCGACGGGACGGCCCACGACTTCCTGTCAAACTTCCACGCGGCAGAGCCGATCGAGTACGACGGCCGCCTCTGGCCGACGACCGAGCATGCGTTCCAGGCGATGAAGACACTCGACTTCAACTACAGGAGGAAGATCAGCCTCACGAAGGGTCCGGGCGCCGCGAAGGGCCTGGGCCAGCGGGCCGCCTTCGTCAAGCACGGCGTCGAGCTGCGCCCGGACTGGGACACGGTGAAGTTCGGCCACATGCTGGACCTCCTCCGGATCAAGTTCGCGCAGTCGAAGATGAGGAAGTTGCTGCTCGGGACGGGCGACGCGGAGCTGGTCGAGGGCAACGTCTGGAACGACACCTGCTGGGGCGTGGAATACTTCCCGCGACAGAACGGTCGCCTGGGCGTCGGGACCAACCACCTGGGGCGTCAGCTGATGCGCGTGCGGGCGGAGATCAGGCCACAGATCAGAACCATGTGGCAGGTGACTGGCATCGGGTTTAACGGCTTCTACGAGCGCACCGTCGAGTGCAGGACCCTGGCCGGCGTGAGGAGGGCGGCGGAGAAGCTCGCGGCGAAAATGCGGGCGCCCCTCCTGTCTCCCGGAAAAATCACGGCCATGTTTTTGGGCGGGAGTTCAGACCCCCGCAGGATCGTCGGCGAGGGTGGGAGTTACGTGGAAGTGGAGCAGGTGAAATGAGTTCGCAGCAGGCCCTCAACGACGCCGAGCTGAAGGTCATCGAGAAGGTCAAGAAGATACTCGACCTGGCCGCCCGCAACCCGAACGAGCACGAGGCAGCCTCAGCGCGGGACAAGGCGGCGCAGATGATGGCGCAGCACAACCTCGACGTCGCGACCGTAGAGGCCAACACAGGCCTGGTCGGCAAGCGCGAGGAGGCGCTCGTCGACGGGGGCTTCTACTCGTACCAGCGCGACCTCTGGAACTCCGTCGCCGAGCTTCACTTCTGCAGCTACTGGAACCAGAAGTACCTGACGAAGGACTACGTCTCGCAGACCCACAAGGAGCGCGGCGTGTACCTCGGCATGAAGAAGGTCCGCGTCATGCGCAGGCGGCACGCGCTGATCGGGAGGGTGGTCAACGCCAGGGCGACGCAGGCGATGGCCGGCTACCTGCAGGAGGCGATCGAGAGGTCGCTGCGGGAGAGGCTGGCAGGCGACGCCGATGTGAGCCACCTCAACGCGGCCAGCAACTGGGCCCACTCCTTCCGGAAGGGCGCGGCCGCAAGGCTGACGCTCAAGCTGATGGAGCGTCGCGACGAGAAGCTGGCGGAGGAGGCGGCCGAGGAGGAGCGGCGCGCGAGGCAGGCGAGCGGCGTGTCGACCGGGACAGGCGTCACGCTGGCCACGTACTCCAAGTCGGAGGAGCAGGCGAACTACGACTACAAGCACGGCGACGGCTCTTGGCAGCGGCGCGCCGATCGCCGGGCCAGGTACGCGAGGGAGATGGCCGAGGAGCTTGCCGCTGAAGCTCAGTGGGCCAAGGACAACCCGGAGGAGGCGCGCAAGCAGCAGGAGGAGTGGGACAAGAAGGAGGCCAAGAACTCCGCGCGCCGGAAGGGCCGGCGGTTCACGGGCTGGCGCAAGGACGGCACCGACCTCGGGGCCTACTACGCGGGGAGCGACGCCGCGGGCAAGATAGGCATAGACCCGCAGGCGGGAGACAGGGGGAAGACGGCGAGGCTGGCGGGCGGAAAGGACATACACCTATGAGCGCCGGCTCCGAGTTCATCCTGGCGGCGCTGTTCGTGGCGCCCTCCCCCTGGCTCTGCATCACTGTCGTCGGGTGGTTCCTGTGAGGATCACCCTGGCCGACGGGACCTCCCGCGAGGTCTCAATCCGTGACGGCTACACCGGCCCCAAGGCTGAAGCCGTTACCCTGACCAAGGCGGACGTTGACGCGTTCCGGCGACTAGCTAACTCAGCGCCGGTTCTTTTCAACATTCGCATGCGCGAGCTGGCGAGCCGGTTCGTGCAGGGCGGCGACGTGATGGAGGTGAGGAATGGCTAACCTGGCGGAACTGTTTGACGACCAATCGCTGAAGACCGACGTGCCGTACTTCATCGTCACCTTGGCGATGACGCGAGCGATCCCGAAGCTGGGGCCGTACCCGAGGTGGGGAACCTCGGAGAAGAACGCCTGGAACACCGCGTTCGCGGGTATGCTGAAAGAGATCGAAGGAGAGGACCTGGTGATAAATGCCTGACCTCTGCAAGGGCTGTGGCCTGCCCGTGAAGGACGGCGATGTTCGCTACGTTGCCTCCGAACATCGCGGCGAGTTCTGGCACTGGAACTGCCACAAGAAGGCTATCGACCTGAAAGGGCCACTTGCCAGGATCAGGCAGCTCAGCGACGAGGCGAGAGCTGTGATGCAGGACATCGAGCGCAAGACGACGATCAGACCGAGAGGACCCAATGGTAAGCGTTAAGGACATGGACGAGCAGGGCGCCACCGGGACGTTCATCAACTACTCCGGCCGCTCCTTCAACAAGCCGCAGATGGCTCGCATCGAGACGATCAACGTGATCCTCGCGGAGTACGGCCGCGCGCTGACCGTGAGGCAGCTCTACTACCAGCACGTCGCGCGGGGCCTGATCCCGAACGAGCAGCGCGAGTACGGGCGCCTCGAACACCTGCTCGGCGAGGCTCGCCTGGCGGGCCTGGTCTCGTGGACTGCCATCGAGGACCGCGGCCGCAACCTGATGGGGCACCGCACGTACGACGGGCCGACGCAGGCGATCAAGGAGGTTCGCGCCGAATACAAGCGCGACCTCTGGGCCTCGCAGCCGATCAGGCTTGAGACCTGGTGCGAGAAGCAGGCGCTTGAGGGCGTCGTCGGCGAGATTTGCAACGAGGAGCGCGTTGACTTCTTCAGCACCAAGGGCTACAACTCATTGTCTGAGATGTGGCGCGCCGGGCAGCGCTTCGCGAACTACTACAGGAAAGGCCAGCGGCCGGTGGTTTTGCATTTAGGAGACCACGACCCCGCGGGCATCGACATGACGAGGGATTTGAAAGAGAAGCTCGCGATGTTCGCCGGCACCGAGGTCACGGTCATCCGCATCGGCCTCAACATGGACCAGGTCGAGCGCCTCAACCCGCCGCCGCAGCCGGCGAAGGAGAGCGACAGCAAGACGCCGGCCTACGTGGCCGAGTACGGCGAGGACTGCTGGGAGCTTGACGCGCTGCCGCCCGACCAATTGCAAGCCGTGATTAAAGACGAGGTCACGAAGTGGCGCGAGCCGAAGCTGTGGGACGCGGCGCTGAAGGAGGAGGCCGAGGACAAGAACGAGCTGGACGCGATCATCGAGGAGCTGGGCGGAACCGCTGAACCTGAAATGGAGATGTAGAGATGAGCGACACGAAGCTGGACCAGGCGCAACTGGACTGCGCGTTGGACAGAGCCAACGGGTTGGTGGTCGGAGACTCAATGGAGTCGGGCTACTCCGCCGATGTATTCATGGCGTGTGCCATGCTGAACGCGAGGAGGGCTCTGGTCAAGCGCGGCGTCCCACTGAAGGACCTTGACGGCCTGATGCGGGGCGACGAAACGTAGAGTTCACTGGCTTTCTGAGCTGTTTACCCTTGCCCACACCCTGGGCTATACTAAACCCGCCCGCCGGAAGCCGACACGGAACCGGGGGCCTAATGAGGAGAATGATTTATGCCAGCGCTTGGATTACTAGATTTACGGCTCATCGTTCGTGACAGCCTGAGGAACGCCATCGACAACGGGAACGCTGAGCTGAAGACGATGGACCCTACTAAGGTCGTTGAGGACCTTCTGACCTGCGACGCGGACCTCGAAGGCGCGAGCCCCGACGCGGTTGTCGCGATGGGCATCATCGTCAAGGAATGGCAGACCGAGAAGGTCCAGTATGTCTGCGACGAGGCTCGCCATCTAATCTGCGTTCCGTACTCGGCGCACTTCATGCACGAGATGGCCGCGGAGCTTGGCGTCAAGCGCGGCTGGTTCCATCCCGGCGACAAGGCCCACTACGACATACCGAAGAGCCGCGTCGCCGACGTGACCAAGCTCTGCCACGTCGTCTCGTCCAAGCTCATTGTTAAGATCACTTCTGGAGCAGCCCTGTGAACGCCGTCCTCCCCCTGTCCTCCGTGACTAAGCCCCGCCCCTTCGTTCCCTCCGAGATGCAGACCAGCTTCTTCAGCTGGGTGTCAGGGGGAAGGGGCTGCGCGATCCTTGAGGCCGTCGCCGGCTCCGGAAAGTCGACGACCATCGTGCGGGCGCTGACCTTCATCCCGGAGTGGGTGCCCGTCCTGATCCTCGCCTTCAACGCGGCGATCGTCACGGAGATGAAGGAGAAAGTGGCGGCGCTCGGCAAGGAGCTGGGTCGCGACTTCCGCAACGTCCGGGTCAGCACCTTCCACTCGCTCGGCTTCGGCGCCTTGAAGAAGTTATTCAACTGCGACCATCGGGCCATCAAGACCGACCCCAACAAGCTCCTCACGCTCGCGGAGCAACTGTGGAGCGCCGAAACCGTCGAGCTGTACGGCTCGTTCGTCTGCGACCTCGTCAGCCTTGCGAAGGGTGAGGGCATCGGGACGGGCCTGTGCCACGACGAGACGCGGGAGTGGACACGGCTCATCGAACACCACGACCTCACGCACTCCAGCTACGACGCCGACGACGAGACGGCCATCCGCCTCGCGCGCGAGCTGCTCAGCCACTCCACGACCGTGGCGAAGGACAAGCGCTGGATCGACTACGACGACATGCTGTATCTCCCGCTCAAGTGGAGGCTCAAGCACTTCGGGCAGGGCTGGGTGTTCATCGACGAGGCGCAGGACACCAACCCGGCTCGCAGAGCCATGGCCCGCGGCGCGCTGAAGGTCGGCGGCAGGCTCTGCGCCGTCGGCGACCGACGTCAGGCCATCTACGGCTTCACGGGAGCGAGCCACGACGCGCTCGATCTGATCGCGCAGGACTTCAACGCCACCAGGATGCCTCTGACGGTCTCCTACAGGTGCCCGCAGGCCGCGCTTGAGGCGGTCGGCCACCTCGCGCCGGAGTTCAGCGTACACGCGAGCGCCCCGCGCGGCTCCTACCGGAGGTACGTCACGTTGGACGACGCGCTCAAGGTCCTGAAGCCGACGGACGCGGTCGTGTGCCGGAACGTGGCCCCGCTCGTGACGCTGGCCTACGGCCTGATGCGTCGCAGGGTCGCCTGCCGCATCCTGGGCCGCGAGATCGGCGCGGGCCTGGTCAAGCTCGTGAAGTCGATGCGGGCGAAGACGCTGGACGCCATGCTTGAGAAGCTGGAGGCGTGGCGCGAGCGTGAGACGGCCAAGTTCCTGGCGCAGAAGAAGGAGCAGAAGGCCGACGCGGTCGACGACCGGGTGAACTGCGTCCTTGAGTTCGTGTCACAGCTCGATGAGAACTCGCGGACGGTGCCGAAGCTGATCGCGGCGATCGAGGCCACCTTCTCGAACGAGGACGGCTCGCCGCGGCTCACTCTCATGTCCTGTCACAAGGCGAAGGGGCTGGAGTTCGAGAGCGTGGCCCTGCTGCGGTCCGACCTGATGCCCTCGCCCTGGGCGCGCCAGGAGTGGCAGCAGGAGCAGGAGCGCAACCTGGAGTACGTCGCCGGGACGCGGTTCAAGCTCAACATGATGGTGCTGAGCGACGACGGGTCGGAGAAGAAGGTCAAGAAAGAGGGCGGGCAGTGAGTGCGCCTAAGGTCTACGTCATCATGGGCAACGACTACCCCAAGGCCGTGTGTGTCAGCGAGGAGGCCGCGGAGGCCCGGATGACGGAGCTGCGCGCGGAGGCTGAAAAACACTGGCAGCAGAGCCACGTCGGAAGAAAGCTGGCGGCGCCCTACAAGGGCTCCGGTCAGGTCTACTACCGGGCATACGAGTTTGAACTTCAAAGCGAGGAGAAGTAGTCATGGCAAAGAGGCAGAAGAGAGTACCAGTCCAGCGTTCATCGTCAATCGACGGCGCCGTGTCCGACGGCCTGTCGGAGGTCCAGGAGCTGAAGCAGGAGATGGAGGACTGGGCCTCCAACATGGAGAGCAGCAACATGGAGCACCTCCCGAAGTACGAGGAGGTGAACGAGTGCAAGGAGACGCTGGAGGAGCACGCGGACAGCGAGCCCACCATCCCCGACGCGTTTCCGGAAGGGCTGGAGGACAAGGTTGACTGGCAGGAACCGATGGCGAAGCGCGCCGGCCACATCAGCCGTGCGCTCCGCCTCGACCAGGCGCTCGCAGGTGTCTCCGCGGCGAAGGATCACGTGCAGGGCTTTCTCGACGAGCACGACGATGACGATGCCTGCTGGACCGAGGACTGCGAGCGCTCGGAGTGGGAGAACTACCTCAGCGAGCTGGAGACGATCGTCGACGGCCTCGAAGGCGTCAGCTTCCCGGGGATGTACTGATGGACGCAGGACCGATCCCCGCCTTCCTCCTCCGGGCGCCGAGCCCGGAGGCGAGGGCGCGGGCCGACGAGATCGTCAGGCAGACCACCGAAGGCAAGCGCGGCTGGGCTCCCATGCGGAGCCTGGAGGAGATCAGGGCGAGCGAGCGGACGATTGAAGCTGTCAAGCAGAGCGAGAGGAGAGCGGAGGAGATGGCCAAGTACAACCAGCTGATAAAGAACAGGGCGGCGCCTGTGGAGCTGCTACGCTACCCGACCGAGGGCGGCCCGGGCGCCGACCCGGTGTTCGTCCGCAACTTCGCGGACATGGACGAGTTCGAGAGGTTCTACCGCGGGCCGCCGGTCCACCGTGACCTCGGCGTCACCTGCACGGCGGAGACGACCACGATCCTGCTCGACATAGCGGGCAACCCGAACCTGGTGCCGAAGTCCGCTCCTCTGTCCTCCGGGGAGAAGGTCGTGAAAGTTCCGCGCGCCGTCGGCCCCAAGGCCAAGGGCAAGTGGTACATCGTCAACAGCCACGTCGGGATGATCCTGCGGGCGGAGGGCTTCCAGCAGAAGTCCAACGAGGACAGCGAGCCTCTCACGTTCGTGCGCGGCGACGATGTCTGCGTGATCCCGGAGCCGGCGGCCGACAAGAAGTCGTCCAGCAAGTGGGAGGCGACCGTGAAGGGCAAGCTCACGGCAGGCTTCGGCGTCGCGATCTTCGAGGACGTGCTGAGGGGGAAGAAGTGATGGCCCGCGTCCTGATAGTCTCCGGCATCGCGGTCGGGCTTCTCATGATCTACGCGCAGCTGTACTGCGGCTTCACGGGAAAGTGCTTCTGATGCGCTGGCTCGGTGTTGCTCTGGTAGGCCTGGCGCTCTTCATGTGGGCGGCGCCGCGGTCGAAGGTAGAGGTCCCGCCGTTCAAGATGGAGGCTAGGCGATGAAGCTGATGACAGACTCGCAGGCGCGGTCCACGCTGTGCCCGCTGAAGATGGCAGGCGCGAAGGCCTCACCGAGAGGGGTCCGCGTGAGCCGGAGCTGCGAGGGCGCGCGGTGCCAGCTCTGGACCAACGGCCCGGAGAGCGAGGAGACCGGGCGCTGCTCCTTCGCCATCAGCGCCATGTCCCTCTTCCTGGTCCCGGCGGCGATCGGCGACAGCGTCTTCAACGCCATCGGGGGCGCGGTCGCGACGGAGAGGAGCCGCTGATGGCCTCCCCCTGCCCTCCCTGGTACGGCCGGAAGGCCCCGCCCTGGGCGGGCAGGGAGCCCGCCAGGCAGCCGCGGGGACAGGGGGAGGGAGGGTTGCCCCTCCTCGCCGGGCTCCTCCTGGTGGCCCTGTTTCTGGCCCTTCCCGACCTCCTGAAATAAGCCCCGCCAGGCAGGCCTCTTGCGGGCGGGTCCTGCCCTAGCTGCCCCCTGCCCCGACCCCTCGCTTTGCCCAAAATTCCCGGGGTTTCCCTACCCCCAAACGACTAGGGCGCCCTCCGTTTCCGGGGGCGCCCTCATCAGGGTAGTTACCAAAGGTGAGCAGTCCTGTTCCGTCTACATGATCGGCCTCCGGGTCCTGTGAAGCTCTTTCGAGAACCTCATCGGGTGCGGGGAGCCTACCACAAACGGAAAGGGCCTGCCTCAGGTTTCCCCGAGGCAGGCCCCCTTCCGGGAGGAGGTCAGACAGGCTGACCCTCGGCGGGTTGACGAGACCCGCGAGCTAGGAAGCGGTCAGGGCGCCGCCGGAGGTCCCGCCGCCACGAGAGCGTTGTGCGCCGCGACCGCGTCGGCGAACTGGGTCTCGTAGCCGGAGACCGTGGCGTCGAGCGACGCGAACGCCGCCGCGTCCGGCGCCTCGGGCGTCCCGAGGTTGGCGATGGCGTTGCGCAGACCCACGACGAGCGGGGCGACGTTCACGCCGATCTCGACGAGCTGCGGGATGTAGCTGGCGGCGAGCGCCAGGGCCGCGATGATGGCTGACATGTTCTAGCCTCCCTGCTTGACGCCGTAGGTGACCATCGCCGTCTGGAACTCGGCGTACGCCGCCTTCAGGACGTCGATGCTGACGCTCAGATCGGACTGCGACGGGCTCGCCGACAGCGCGAGCGCCTCCGCCCTGTTGATCGCCGATGACAGCGTGGCCCGCGCCTTGTCGAGAGCGCTCACGCCCGCGTCGCTGGAGCACAGCGGGGCCGGCAGCGCCTTGGGGAACGAGCAGGGCGTCTGCGTGACGTACGCCTTGGCGAACGGCAGCGCGATCGCGTAGCCGCTCTTCACGGCGTAGACCGTGTTGCGGGCGTCGGCGATCGTCTGAGCCCCCACCGGGGTGGAGGCCGCTGAGCTGATGCTGCTCGCGGCCTTGAGGTACTCGCAGCCACCGAGCGCGAGCAGCGCCGAGCAGCCGATCAGCAGCAGAAGTCGTTTCATATTTCAGCTCCTTCAGATTTTGTTGACGCTGGCGAGCGAGGGGCTCTTGTCCTCGGCCGCGGCCTGGGCGCCGGGCGAAGCCGACGCGGGCACGAGTATCTGGACGCCGGTGGCGGCCGCCTGCTGCAGGACGGCCTTGTCGCGCTTCTTCCACCAGCCGTAAGCCATGATGCCGAGCCCCGCTACGATCGGCCCGGCTTCGCTGCCGGCGTGGATGAGCGTGTTGGCGTTGTCCTGCGTCAGCTTCCCCGTGGACACGAGGTAGGTCAGGACGATGAGAGCCAGCGAGCGCAGCTGGCTGTATACCTGCTCCTTGTTCATAGTGCCTCTCTTTCTAGGCCGTTGCGGCCTGCAGCGCCTTGTCGAACAGCTCCGCGTTGGCGGCGATCTCGTCGGCGTGGTCGAGACCGTTGATGACCTTCCTCGCGTTAACGAAGTCGGTCTCGTCATCGTTGACGTACTCCTCCAGGGCGTGGCCCGTGAAATCGCCGACGTGGCTGTCGGCGCGCAGCATACCCTCGAACATGACCCACACGGCGACCGGAAGCTCAAGCGCCCGGTCCGGGGTCAGCGTGAGGTCGATCGGCGCGGAGCCCAGCACCTTCGCCAGCTCATCACCGGGCCTGGCGAGTTCCGCCGACAGCAACGTCCCCATCTTGAGGTAGTTGCTGTAGTGCGTCAGCTGCACCAGGCCGCGGCCGTAGTACGACTGCCCGGTGAGCGGGTTCGTGACCGCGTACCAGACCCCCTTGAGGCGGTTGCGGGCCTGCAGGTCCGACGTCGCGAAGGTCTCGCGCACAGGGACCATGGCAACCCCGCACTCACGGTACGGCGTGGCGAGGATGTAAGCGAGCTGCGTGACGGGCCCGACCTCGTGCAGATCAACGCGGCGCTCCCACTCGTCGAGAATCGCCTCCATCGTGTTGACCTGGCCGCTGTTGAGCCGGCCGCCGAACAGCGACTTGCAGACCCCGTCGGGGCCGTGGTAGAACTCGGCGCGGTCGATCATGTCACTTGCCTCCTCTGAACGCGTTGAACTGAAGTTCCTTGATGTCCTTGGTCTGCTGCTCGTCGGAGCGCGAGAGAGCGTCGAGGCGGTTGGCCTGCGCGTCGAACCTGCTGTTGAAGAACTGGCTGAGCGACGGTATCTGGAACGTCACGATGGCGTTCAGCGAGTTCTTGAGATTGTTCATCTCCAGCAGCATGGCCGTGAACGCCTGCGTCTGCCTGTCCTGGGCAACACCCTGCGTCCTGACCGCCTCGCGCAGGTCGTTCCAGATGAGACCGCCGAGCGCCAGGATACAGAGCATGAGCGTCGGTGTTATGTACGCCATGTTTAGGCGGGCGAGCAGCTTCAGCTCAGGCTTGTCGGCTGCATTGTTCATGTCACGGGAGCGGTCACGCAAGCGGTTCTCGCGCTCCGCCATGGCGTACGCCTTGACTATGTCTTCCCGCGGCATCGGACCCTCCGTTCCGCCGCCTTCGGCTGGAAGCTCTGTCATGTTTTCGTCCCACCGCCCGTCCGGGCGGTTTCCGCTTCCGCCAGCTTGGCGTCGATGACGGCTAGCAGCTCTTTCATGCTCGGGACCTTGAGCGTCTTGAGGATCGGGGGCTCGTGTAGGCGGTGGAGAGGTTTCATTTGACCGCCATCAGGTTGAGCACCTGCGTCTCAAGGCGCGTGATGCGCTCGCGCGTGACGATGTCGGCCGCCGCCAGCTTCTCCGTCGCCGCGCGGCTCTCCGCGGCCAGCAGCCCCGTGGAGACCTTCAGCTCAGCGGCCAGCTTCTCCGTCGCCGCGCGGCTCTCCGAGGCCAGGCGGTCCGCCGTCGTGCGGTTCTCCACGGCCAGCACCAGGGCCGCCGTCTGCATCCCCGTGATCGTGTCCTTGCTGGTGACGACCTGCTGCGTCATGCCGCCCATCTGCTGCGCGATCCAAGCGACGTAGCCGAGCGCGGTCACGACCGCGATCACCGTGGGCAGGTTGATGACCTGGCTGCTGCCGTTTGAGCTTAACCTCAACTCGTTCGCCATGCTGAGCCCCCACCCAAAAGATGTTTGCTGCCACGGTGTCGCAGGTCGCGCAACGCCGCCGGGCACCGGAAGACTTTCGCCCTCGGCTCCCGGCGACGGCGCCGGCGGCGGGGAGGCAGACCCGCCGCAAGCTCTTAACGGCGTTTGAGCTACGACCGGCCCCGAAGGTCGCGCCAGCCGCAGGTGTGGATGTAGAGAGGCTCGCCGCTGTAGCTCGGGAACCCGACGTATATCCGCGCGGACGTGTCCGTCGGCGGACCGATGACAGAGTTCGTCGAGCTTGACCCCTGCGCCGGGTTTCCCTCGTAGTGAGACATGACGGTGGCCAGGAGCGTCGCGCTGGCTCCTGGGGCGTACTGCACGGCGGCCGTGTTGTTGTTGATGGAGTTGGCTGTTATGACCGTGAACGGCTCGACGACGATACCCACAGGAACCGACAGGGCTGTCAGCGTGGCTGGCTGGGTCCCTCCCCCTCCGGTAAGGTCCAGGATTTCCAGGCGGTAGAAGTCGTCACCGAACTGCTGGAATGCGACCCAGTGCCCTGAACCGTCCGTCTGCATGGCGCCAATGCGGCGGTACTGCGTGTAATCGGTCGGCAGGAGCGCGGGGACCACAAAGTTGAGCGACGTGATAACGTCGACGGCCCGCGTCGAGGGGTTCCGGATCAGATACGCGGCGTACCACGTGCTGTTGGCGATGGACCCCTGGTCCAGCGACCCGTTGCCGGAGCCGGCGGCCCACGCGTCCGTCGTCTTCGTGTAGGCTGCCACCAGCTGCATGATGACCGTGCTGTCGGTGTCGGCCGCCACGCCCGCCGCGATGCCGAAGACCGCCGAGCCGCCGGCCGTCGAGAGGTTCAGCCCGTCGAGGTAGCCCACCAGGTCCGTGGCCAGGTTTCCGTTCGCCGGTGGTGTGTTGTTGGAGATGCCCGTCAGCGCCACGCCGTTGGCGTAGACCACGCCCGCGGTTCCCGCCAGCGCGTTGTCCAGGTGGTTGAATGACTGGCCCGCCGTGCCGCCCGTCGCCGAGGTCGGGTACTCCCCCTGCCCCGGGTTGACGAAGAACGGGACGCCGGCCTGGCCTGCCGCGATCTCCGCCATCGACACGCCGAGCACCGCCGTGGTCTCAACCTTGACGATCGCCATCAAAGTAGTAGCGGAGTTCTGCTGGTCGTAAACCATGATCGCGGTGAAGTCGCCGCAGGTCGCCGGGGCCGTGGGCTGGTTGACAGGGGGGGAGCTGCCGCGGTAGAGCCCGCCGCCGCCGGAGAGGAGCCTGGGCCACAGCGAGCCCGTGGTCGCAGCCGCGGAGCCGATCGCCGTGGGCGCTGACCTGAGGTACGGAGCGGAGACGCCGAGCGACGCGTCGGGGAGACCCGCCGACAGCCAATACTGCCCTGAGGTTCCGCTGGACGCCGCGAGCGCCACGAGAGAACCGTTGATGACCTCGGCGTCGAGAGCGAAGGTCGACGCGCTGAGGGTGGACGAGCCCATCCCGGAGGCGGAGGCGTAGGTGGCGCCCGCAGCCGTGAGACCCAGCAGGTACAGACCGTTGCCGGCGGAGCTGAAGTACGCCAGCCAGAAGTAGATGCCGTCGTTCGTGAGCTTGACCTGCGGGTAGGTTCCCGCGTTCAGCGTGTTCGCCGCGCTGAACGGTGTCCCCTGGACGACGCCCGCGTTCGTGTAGACGGCGCAGATCAGGTTGGTGCCGTTGGCTTCCGCGACCGCGAAGTAACCCGTCATGACGCTGATCTCAAGCAGGCCGGCCACGGAGGTGCTGTCGACGCTGGTAGGTCCCGCCACGTTGACACCTCCCACCGTGAACACGGTGAAGCTCGTCCCGCCGAACGAGTTCGCTGCCATCGTGCCGCGGTAAGCGCAGACCAGGTTGCCGCTTGAGAGCTGCCCCAGCTTCAGCGTCTCGACCGCCGCCGATCCTGTGAGGGCCTGCACGGACGTGGCGCCCAGCACGGGAGAGCCGGCGTTGCTGTACGTGACCAGGTTGATCGCCGTGGCGGCGCTGCTCTGGAAGACGACGGCGAAGCCGCCGCCGCTGAGGGCGACCGCCGAGTGGTAGACGACGTTCGTCGACGCGCGCTCGGTGGCGAACGCTGAGGGGCCAGCGATCAGCGTGAGCATCGAGTCGAAGATCACGAAGCACAGGACACCGGCGCTGCGCGCGTAGACACAGCAGAAGTTCCCGTTGGACAGCTGGAACAGGATCGGCGTGTTGACCGTTGTGGCGGTAGAGTCCAGCACGGCTGACACCAGGCTCGCGCCGAGAGGGCTCCGCTTGTACGCCACCAGGCGCCCGCTTCCGTTCGTGCCCATAATGTAAACGTTGCCAAGCCTGTCGCGGGCGACAGCCTGGCGCGCGGAGCCGGTCACGGCGAACGACGCGACAGCGCTGGGAGACAGCAGCGTCTGGGCCTCGGCGTTGACCGCGTAGTCGATGGTGGCGACGGGCCACGCCTCGGAGCCGAGGCCACCGACCAGGACCAGGTCGCCCTGCGCGACAGCGGAGCTTCCCGCCGGGACCTTGAGCTGCTGGCCGTTCTTGACGAAGTTGGAAGTTCCCTGAGCGCTCATTATTCCATGCTCCAGTTTCCGGATTTCAGCGAGAACGTGACGCCCTCAAGCCAGTTGACGTCGAGCGGGAAGCTCCCGGAGAAGCCCTCCACAGTGGCGCCGTTGGGGTCGATCGTGCAGGCGTTCTTCGCGAGCGCGCCGCCCACGTCCTTGATCGTGTAGTTGTCCCCGAGCGCGCCGCCGCTCTGGAACTGGAACGTGAAAGGGCCGCCCGTCGTGTCGACGTGGTAGACGCCCGGCGCGTAGAGGCCGGAGGAGTTCACGTAGACCGCCTGCGCCGAGAACACGACGGGTACGGGCGCCTGCGTGATGAGAAAGCCCGTTGAGCCGTCAGAGGTGATCTTGGCCGACTGATTAGGGCGGAGAATTTGTGTGCCGGCGGCGATGCCGTTCAGCGTGGTTCCCCCCGGCGCGGTTATCGTGAGGATGGCTGTGGTGTCGACGTTCTGTTCCGTGATGCTCCAGCCGTTCTGCACCGTGCTCGCGTTGGGCAGGTGGTCTACCATCGCTGTTCCGGAGTTCGAGCGGGCCACGGTGCTTCCCGTGTTGACGGCCGTGGAGTTGAAGGTGTTCCCCGTGACGTAGGCGATGGCACTCAGCGTTGTCAGGGGGAGCCACGCGGCTCCGGCCGTGTTGCCCGTCGCGTAACACCACCAGAAAGACAGACCCACGTAGTCCCAGCACAGCGTTGGCGCGGACGACCCCGTCGCTTGCTGGCCGGCGACGTGCCCGTTCGGGTTCCCGGCGTAGACCTGGTCGATCGACACCAGCGACCAGCCCGCGCCGCCCGTGTCGGGGTCCGTGACGTTGTCGTCGACCTTGGACACCCACCAGCCCAGCCCGCTCGCGGCAACAAGCGCGGCTCCCATCGGGTAGCCCCCGATCTCCGCCGAGAACGACGCGTCATAGCCCACGGGTCCACCCACCCCCTGCCACCTGCTCCACTGCGTGACGAGACGCAGGATACCGTTCATGTCCTGCCCGAAGGGCGGGATGCCGCCGGAGGCCAGGGGGCGGAAGTTGTCGGGCGGGAAGCCACCCTGCATGGACGCGCGGCCCGGAACCGACGGCGCGGGGGGTATGGTGTCGACGTACTGCGGGTCCGCGTCCGACGCGAACGGGACCGGGACCAGCGCGGGGAGGTCTATGTATTTCATGGCTAAAGCACCTGGTAGCTGACGGCCACGCCGGTCGGACGCGGCAGGACGTTTGAGCTTGTTATCAGGGCGACCTCCACCGGGGTCGGCACGAAGCCGAAGGTGTACGTCATCGTCATGTCCTGGTTGTCTACGACGTAGCACGGCCCCCGCAGCGGGAAGAGGAGCTGCAGCACGGCGTTGATGCCAGGCGTCGAGCCGAACGTTATGTTCGCGAGCGCTTTGGCCAGGATGAGCACCCTGTAGGCGCCGTCGGAAAGCTCGAAGCTCTGCGTGGGGCCGCCGCCCGCGTAGAACGGCGACACGTTGAACGGGTCGTAGTCCGGGCCGCCCTCCTCGAAGCCGAGGAAGCGCGATGACACCGACAGCGTGCGCTTGATGACGACGATGCGGCCCCACACGTCGAGCCCGTAGCCCTCCGCCGTGTCGATGTTCCACAGCTTGTCGTAGAACGCGTCGACGTCCGTCTTCTGTTCCATCGCCGCGGCGAAGCTGGCGATGATACCGAGGATGCGGCCGCTGTTGGCGTACTGGCTTATCACCGTGGCCTGCCAGTCGTAGAACTGGCCGCCGATGGCGAAGTCGCCGATGCCGCCCTCCCCTATGCCGCCTGACTGTTTCGGATGGGGGAAGTAGGGGAGGTCGGTCACGTCGGCGCCTTACTTCTTGGGCGCTTCAGACGGTGTCTTCAGCTTGGCCACCTCGGCTTTGAGTTCGGCGTTCTCCTTGCGCTTGGCGACAAGCTCCTCGACAACCTTGTTCAAGGACTCCAAAAGGTGGCGCTGCGATCCTTGGAAGACGGTGAAGTCTTCGCCCAGCATCTTGATCGGGTCGGGAGCCTCCTGCGCGAATGCCGGGGACGTGACGAGCAGCGCGATGGCGAATGCGATCTTTTTCATAACTTGGTTCCTGCCTCTTGAGTTTTAAGGTATGCAGCCGCTCGGCTCCCCGTTGAGCAGAACCATCCCGGTGATCGGTGGGATGGTTATGACCCCGGTGAAGCGCGTGCAGTCGCTGCGGTGGTACACGCTCGCCCCTAGGTCGTAGGTGCGCGAGAGCGTGGTAGAAGGGTTGACGAGCGCCAGCAAACTGGCGAACGTCCGGTAGTACACGTTTCCTGTCACCGCGTAAGCGCCGCTTGCCACGCCGTGCGTCAGGTAGAACTGCGGCCAGAACGCGGTCGGCGTGTTTTCGTTGTAGTACCCCGGCCCTCCGGCGGAACCACTGTCAAAATACATCGTCATGTAGGTGTGCGCGTTCTTCAGCAGCAGGTAGCTGGCGGCGGCGTACTCAACCACTTCAAAATTGGTGCTCACGCCCGCCTTGGTAAACGACCCGATGGGGCAGATGGAGTTCTCGTCAACGTAGGCGTTCGGCCCGGCCCCGCCGTTCAGGCCGGTGATGAATGCGATCTTGTTGATCCAGTAGGTGCCTGTCGCTCCTGATCCGTTGTTCGGAGTGCAGGCGGACGGCTGACTGTCTCCGGTGATCCCCTGTTCGTCGTACCATATGTCGTAAGCGTTCACGAGCCGCGCCGTGTCGGTTAGATTGGCCGCGTCGTAGCTGATGTTGGCCATCGTCGATTTGCCTTGGGTGTGCGCCCAAGCCGTGACGGCCTGCCCCCAAGCCACGCGGTTGTTTATGAACGTCGCGTCGTTCTGAACGGCTCCGCTGTAAAGCTGAGTCCACGTCCCGCCGTCTGCCGTGCAGTTGGTCGTGGGAGCTATCGAGCAGATGCCCACCTCATCCCAATCGTTCCGGTCGGTGACGTTGTCGATGCTGAACGATTGGTAGCCCGCGCTCAAGATGGGCGCGTAGACGTTCGTCTCCAACCATGACTGAACGGTCACGTTGCTTATGTCGAGAGGCACCCAAGTTGTGTCCCCGAACTGGTAAGCGGGCGTCACCTGATCCGAAGTGTAGATGATCCACGTCGGATGGTTGGTTCTGAACCAAGCCAAAGGGCACCCGCCGCTGGGTACCCCGCAGGCTTTTAGAATGGTGATGCCTGTGCCGTAAGGCGATGCGTATGTCGGTACACGGTTGACCGCCGTGTACCCGCTCGAAAAAACGCTCGACGGAAGTATGAGCACGTAACCCTGCGCCGAGTTGGGTCGGTTGTCCCAAATTATGTCGTAGGTGCTCAACTTGTTCTGATACTGCGAGAGCGTGTAATCATAGACGAACTCGCCTGCGCGTCCCACCCTCGTTGACACGTCGGCCGGGAGGGACTGCGCGAGGGAGACGCTCGTCCACAGAAGCGCAATGAGACCAAGTGTGAATTTTCCCATGGTCTAATTCCCAATCACGGTCCACTGAACGCCGTTGTAGACGGCGAGCGCATAGGCCGCGCCGCCGAGCGCTAGAGCCGAACCGATGGCAGGCGCGGTCGCCGTGTTGACCGAGATGATCGTGCCTGTCAGAGCGGCGGCAACTATGGTGGCGTTGGGAGTGTGCACGATGCCCGTTGACACGTTCACCGCTCCGCTGCCCTTCGGCGTCAGGCTGATGCTGATGTTGCTGTCGCTGCCTGTGGCCAGCAGTTCAACCGGATTAGCGGTGACGTTGCCGTTGATCGCCCAGTAGTTGACCATTGCCCCGGCCGCACCATGCACGCCGAAGCGCGCGATGTACTGCTGGATATTGTTCGTCATTACATCGACGCCGGTTGCACCGTTCCCTGACAGTTGCATGTTCAGGTTGGTAGAGCCCTGCGCGACAATCGACGGTGTGTTGTTGGACGCCACAAGAATGTAGTTGTTGCTGCTTCCACCCGGCCCGATCTGGAAGGCGGTCTGCAGGGCGTTGACGGTCGTGCCGGTGGAGCCTTGGTTAGAGGTTTTGAAGAAGATGCTGCCGCCGTAGCCCGTGCCTTTGCCCTGCCCAGCCGCGATGGTGATGCTCGCGCCCGCGATGTTGGACGTGCCGCCCGCGAGCACGTTCTGCATGCTGATCGTCTGCGCGACGGGAGCGGTGTCCACGTCCGCCGCACCGAGCCGCAGGTTGGCAGCAGCGGCCCGTCCCAGCAGAAGGTCGGTGCTGAACAGAAGTTGTGCCGCGCCTGTCGGCAGCGTCACGGTGCTGCTGAACGCCGCCGCCCCGGTGAAGAACGAGGCCGATGACACCGTCCAAGCCGAGGCGTTGGTCAATCCGTAGTCAAGTTTCGTCACACCGCCAATCTGGAACAGTTGCTTGCCTGCACCTTTCGTGTTGAAAGTCAACCCAACATCGGTGTCGCTTCCCGCTGCAGCCAGAGTCGGTGATGCAGTGGTCAAGGCGGCCGTCAACGTGAAGTAGTTTACGCTCGAATTGCCGCTGCTGAAAAAGCGGGCGATGGTGACGTTCGTGAGGTTTGACAGAATATCGACGCCGCTAGTGCCGTTACCCGACAGTTGCAGGTTCACGTTTGTGGCACCCTGCGCGCTGACAGTCGGCGTGTCGTTGGCATCAAACCGCAGGTAGTACCCAAGCGTGCCCGGCGCTTCAAACTCCGCGACACGTTTGCCGCTCGCCGCTATGTTGACGACAGTAGCGGTACGAAAGTACATGCCGCTCGTCGGATCAGCCAAGGAAGAATAAGGCGGATTGCTGACACTTCCGGCCAGCAAGAGAGTGGTATTGAACATAGGGGCTGCGGGAGACCCTGTGTTGTTACCGAACACCGACGTTGCCCCGGCGCTCGTGACCGGAGCGACGCCGCAGTCCTGCACGCCTGTTGCTGTGTAACAGGCGACATTACCGGGAGTGCCGCCGAGAACGGTCGTGGCCACCGTGCTGGTCGCGGCGGGCATCGTGTAGGTGTACGCGCCGGGCATGGCGAACGTGGTGTTGTACGCGCCCGTCATCGTCAGGTTGCCGCCCAGCGTTATCAGCTTCCCGGCGACGCTGAGATTGACGGAAGCGTTGATCGTGCCGGCCACGTCCAGTTCAACGGCAGGTGCTTTCGTGAGAATGCCGATCTTGGCAGTCGAGATGGTCGAACCCGTTCCCGTCAGCCCGGTGCCGTAGATGGCGTTGCCGATGACAAGCTGGCCGTTTGCCGTGGCAGAAGCCAACGCATTGTCGAAGCCGATGGAGATGTTCTGGCTGCCGGTCGTGAGTTGATTGAGCCCCGCGCTGGATGAAGACGCACCTACAATGACGTTCTGTGCGCCTGTCGTTGCGCCGTAGCCCGCAGCATTTCCCACAAACACATTGGCTGCCGTACCAGTAGCGATACTGTAGCCCGCCTGCTTGCCAACTAGGGTATTACCTGTCGCCGTGTACGTGCCCCCGACGCCGTAGCCAGCATCGCGCCCCACCGCAACAGTATCAGTTGATGTCGTGGCGTTATAGAGCGCGTGATCTCCGACTGCGGAATTACCGGCGCCAGTTACGTTATTGATCAAGACTTGATAGCCGACGCCGGTATTCCCGGAACCGCTAGTCTGGGCCTGCATAGCGGCAAGACCAATACCAACATTTCCATCTCCAGAGACGAGAGCGTAAAGCGCGCGACGACCAATCGCTACGACATCGTTTGCCGCCACGAGTGCCGATGCTGCGTCACTGCCAACTGCGGTATTTCGATTGCCACCGGAGACGGCATAAAGCGCAGAATTACCAAAACCAGTATTCTCGTCGCCGGTGAGTCCAGCCAGCATCGAGTGAGCGCCAACTGCGGTATTGTAGGAGCCGCTGGTATGCTGTTCCATCGTCGAGTTGCCGACCCCGACGTTAAAGATGCTGGCACCAGTCAGCGCGCCCATGCTCTGGTAGCCAATGGCAGTATTGGCGTCGCCGCCGTTCATAACTTGGAGTGCTAGCGGCCCGATGGCGATAGATGCGCTATCGTGCACTGCCGCATTAAAAGCGTTGTAACCAATGGCGATGCTCTTACAGCCGTTAGTCAGGGACGAGGCGGCATTCTTTCCGATGCCGATAATCCACAGCCCGTAACTGCCAGAGCATTCCCCATGACCGCCGGTCGACGAGGACGTGAGAGAAGGCACTATGGGAGCGAGAGCAAAACCGCTGCTGAACGTCGGCACGTCAGCGACAGTTATGTTACCGTTCTGGTACAGGTACGCGGCAAGGTTGAGCGTGCCGCTACCTTCGCTCCCGCCCGTCGGCGTGCCCAGCGTCAGGCTGGTGCCTGTGGCAGCGCCGAGGGACGGCGTCGTGAAGGATGGCGACGTCTGCATGGCGACCACGGTGCCCGTTCCCGTGATTGTGTACTCGCCCAAGACGGAACCGTTCACGCGGAGAACGCGCGTGTCGGTCCCCCCTGTCACCGTCGTGCTTCCGACCGTGATGCCTGCCGCGGTCGGGTTGACCCACGTCCCGTCGCCCCGCAGGAACGTCGAGGAGCTGGCGCCGCTGCCGGAGTTGAAGCGGTTGACGGAGACCGTGCCCGTGAGGTTGGCGGCGTCGGTCCCCGTGGCGAACGCGCCGAACAGGACGCCGTTGGTCTTCGTGACGGAGATGGCGCCGACGTTGGACAGCGTGGCGTCGCCGGAGAGGGCGCGCGCGGTGGCAATGCCCGAAGCGTTGCCGACGAAGAGCGCGCCCGGCGTGAGCGCGTTCGACATGCCGCCCAGGTTGGTGAGGGCCGCGGCAGCGGAAGTCGCGCCGGTGCCGCCGTAGACGATCGGGATGCCGCCCGTGTAATAGCCGACCTTGTTGGTCCACTGGCGCTGCCACTCCTGCGGCGTGGGAACGTAGCCCAGCGACCAGTTGGGACCGAAGAACGGACCGTTGACCGAGGGCGTCGGCTGCGCGGCCGCGCCGCCCGCCAGGAGCAGGAGCGCGGAGGTGAGGGAAAGGAGGAGCTTCTTAATCATACCAGGTTCACCTCTATGCAGGCCGCCGTAACCGTCGGGGCCTGGTTTATACGAACGTTAGTCGCGGTCTGGTCCGGGACCACAGCCTGGAACGCCTCAAGCGCGACCTTCTGCGCGGCGCTTACCGAGTAGCGCCCCGCGGCCCCCGATGTGCCTGAGAGCTGCGCCGTGATCGTCGTGCCTTCGTTGATGTTGCCGTCAGCGTCGAACAGGAACTGCCCGACCGCGAGCGTCCCCGACGTGACCGTAGCGACCACAGCTACGGCGCTCGTGGTTGTCAGGGCAGCGGCTGACGCCGTCGTCGCCACGCTGGTCGTGTAATCCCCTGTCCCTCCGGTCGTGCCGCTGTCCTGAGAGAGGATCGTCGTTCCCGAAGGGGCGCCGGTTCCGACGACTGTGTCGCCGACCGACACGTAGCCGGTCAGAGAGCTGATCGTAAGAGTTGTGCCGACCGCTGTTCCCGTGAACGACGCGCCAATGGCCAGCGTCCCGGTCGCGGTCGGGAGGTTCTCCGTGCCGAGCAGCAGCGAGACGATGTTCGCCCACGAGCCAAGCGCGGCGACAGGGGGATAGAAGCGGCTGGCATAGACCGGGTAGCCGATCCTGGCGCGCTGGCCTCCGTCCGCCCCGGCGAAGGCCGCTATGACGGCAGCCTGCACTTGAGCCTCGAAGTCCGCGGGGACCTCGGGGCTGTTGGCCAGGTTAACGCGGAACACGAACGGCAGAGACGACGGTCGCTCGAACTTCACCGTGTACGCGGCGCCGGGCGGCGGCACCTGCGTGTTGAGGTCGTAGACGGTGACGGTCGTGTTGCCGTCGTACCAAGCGCAGCCCGGCGACTTCTTCGACCAGGCCGCGGTCGCCACAGCGTCATCGGTCCCGCCCACGGCCGCGACGTACAGGCAGTTCGGCCCGAGCACGACGCCGCCGAGGTTCATCTCCGAGGCCGCGACGGTCTGCGACACGCTAACGGTCCAGTCGTTCCCGCTTATGAAGCTGACGATCGTTGTGCCGTTGGCGACCGGGACGTTGGAGGCTGACGAGCCGGTGAGCGTTTGCCCCGCCGCGATGAAGCCGCTGACAACGCTCGTGACCGTGAGCGTGGTTCCGCTTATCGAGCCCTGGACGACGCCCGTCGGCGTGTAGCCCACCTCATACGAGTTCGGGTTGTCGTTTACGTAAGCGTCGAGCACGCCGCTCACGTTCAGCACCGCGCCGTAGACCGACGGGATGAAACCGACCGTGTTGAGCGCCACCGACAGCTCGCGCCGGGTCTCGAACGCGGACCTGCTCTCCACCGCGTTGCCGAGCACGCCGTCGGTCGGGTTGTTGATGCTGTCCCAGCCCGGTATGGACCTGTAGACCCGGTTCAGCGTGTCGGCGGGACAGCTGACCGGACCCGTGACCTGACAGGCGAAGTCCAGGGTGATCGAACCACCAACCGGTATCACTCCGCCCGACACGGCGTAGTAGAGGTTGCCGTCAGAAGCTATGGCGAGGGCGCCCGGCGGTATCGGCGTGTTGGCCAGACCGATGCAGAGGCACGACGCCACGGTGCTCTGCGCGGGAAGCCGGGTCATGAAATAGATGCGGCCGATCGCGTCCTGCAGGCGGCCCGTGGAGAACGCGGGGTCCACTCCGTTGGCCAGCGCGCAGAACGTGTCGTTCGCGTCGCCGACTATCGCCGACTCGCTGGCGACCAACTGCCCCTGCGGCGTGGGGTTGGTGACCGTGCCAAAGTTAAGCTCCACCCCAAACGCCTGGTTCCAGTCGAGCTTCAGGCCCGCCAGAACGTCCGGCTCGGTCGGAGGCACGAACCCCGTGGCGGTGAACGTCGGCTTCGGAACGTTGGTTGTCATCGCCTAGAACCTCGCCTGCGCCTTGGCGCTGGTGATCTCGTCAGTTATCTGGACCTGCCCCGTGACCTCGCGGTTGGCGACCGAGTCGATCACGCAGAGCGCGGATATTACCCCCGGCACCGTCAGGGCAGCCTGCTCGAACTTGGCTTTCATGAGCGCCAGCGGCGGGAGGTGGCCCAGTATCTCCTGCCAGTAAGGGATGCCCTGGTTCACGTCGTACTGCAGCTCGCCGCGGAACAGCCTGATGGCGCTCGCCGCGTCCTGCGCCTGGCTGTAGGGGTCGCTGGCGAGCGCCAGGTTGCCGGCCTGGTCCAGCACGAGGTCCCAGGTGTCGACGTCGAGGAGCAGCGTTTTCATCTTCACGTCCCCGGGGTCGGCGGGTTGGTCGGAACTTCCGTGTCGCCGTGGCTGTCGTTGCCCTGCGTGTGCGTGTGCGTGGTGAGCCCGACGCCGCCAGGGCCGTTGCCCTCCACGGTGCCGCCGAACACGGCGCCTCCGGAGACGTCTAGCGCGCCGTTTATCTTGAAGCTCGTCGTCGTGGCTTCGATCATCCCCGGCTTCAGGTTCATAATGTTGCCGTTACAGTCCTCCAGCTTCATACCTTCCGAGCTGGTCGTGATCTTGTTCCCGAACTTGTCGGTCGTGACCACGCCGCTCTCGCCGGTCTCGGTGCTGTTGCCCTGGTTGTCCAGGAGCACGTAGCCTTTCGCCTTGAACCTGACATACTGATCCGAGACACCGTTGAGAACCGGCCCCACGTACACGCCGTCGGCCGCGTCGTAGCGCCGGCTTGAGCCCGGCGTCGCCGCGTCGCGGTTGGCCTTGACCGACGAGATGTCGCGGTCGGCGCAGGCCATAGCCCCGATGTCGCCCGCCTTCGGGTCGCATATGACGGCGCTCCCGCCGCCCTGCTGCCTGGTGAACGGCACACCGTAGATGATGCCGTGCGGGGTGGCCTGGTTCGCGCCGTCCACCTGCGACACAAGCGGCTGCACGTCCACGAAGCCGGTCGGCCCGACGACGCCCGTGTCGTCCGGAGACACAGGTGACATGTTCGAGTCGTAGACCGCGATGACTTTCACGATCTTCGTCGTAGCTACCTGCGCGATCGCCTGAGCTATCTGGAACGCCCTGACGTTGAACTCCGACGAGGTGTCGAACGGACCCTGCTGGCCTACTCCCGCCGCTGGCGTGACTTCGTCTGTCATCGTGTCAGCGGCAGCGGCGTGTCAGGGTCGTAAGCCGAGATCGTCGACTGCCACTTGCCGTTGGGCGTCCGGCTGTCGAGCAGATGGTCCACCGCGCCGACCGCCCACACGCCGTTGGCGGGGGTGAGAGTGCTGACCACCTTGATCTTGCCGCCGAACCGGATAGCGGGGTTGAACGACGTCTGCAGCATGAGACCCTGCGACGTGAAGGCCGGGTATCCGATCATCCCCGTGTCGGGCGCCACAACTATGACCTGTCCCTTCCTGGCCCTGTTCTTCGGCCATACCGACAGGATGCCGTTGTCTATGATCCAGTCGATGTTCGCGGCGTCGACGGCCCGCTGCGCCTGGCTCCGGTACGACCCCGAGAAGTACGGGTTGGAGAGTATCACGGAGACGCCGTTACCCTCGAAGACCAGCCCCATCTGTTTCGCGAGGTACGCCAGCACCGTGGAAACGTCGGTCGCGCCCTTGAAGCTCGTCGCCTTGGCGTTCACGACGTCCTCGGCCAGACCCGCGCTCGCGTCCACGCGGAACGCCACGTCCGGCGCGCCCTGCGCGTCGAAGTACGCGTTGAATATGGTCCCCTGAAAAACGGTGAACATACCTTCGGAGTCGCCGGCCGACAGAACCACGGTGTCTCTCGGCACCGTGCTGATTTTCATTCCCAGCGTGGACAGCTGGTTCATCTGCGACAGGGTCATCCCGTACACGGTTATCTGCGCGGTGCTCTTCATGACGCCGCCGGCCTTGACTATCCTGGACGATATGCGCAAGCCCTTCAGCGTGATCGTGTTGACCTTGGTGCCCTTGAAGTTCACCGCGCTGCCGTTCCTCGGCGCCAGCGTGAACGTGATGTCGAGCAGCTTCGCCGTGAAGCTCATGACTCAAGCGCCGTGAGGTCGGCGGAGTTCAGGTAGACCAGCTGAAACCTGGTCCCAAGCTCCGCGAAGTACGGGTTGTCACGCGCGCCGCTGGAGTCGTAGAACACCAGGTCACCCACGAGCCCGAGGTACGCGTCGCGCACGATGCGGTTCATGTTCTGGCAGATCACGAGCCCGACTATCTCGACGTTCTCCACCTGCACGTTGATGAACAGCCCGCTCGCGAGCTGCCGCAGCGTCAGGACGACCTGCTGGTCGGCGAGGATCACGCCGAACGTCTGCGCGGGGGTTGCGCGGAGCGGGATCAGCTGCATGGCGTCACGGGGCGTTGAAGGCTGCGCTGATGATCGACTGCTGGCTCGCCGTCGTATCTTTTGCCTGCACCTGGCCCCCGTCCTGCGTCGCGGCCCCGCTGGGCGCCGCCGTGTCGGTCGTTGCGACGGTCGCGTTCTCTCTGATCTCCGTCAACCACACGGCCACGGTTATCAGGCCGGCGCCGTTCACGGCGGTTCGCCTGTAATCGTAGTGCATGATGTTGACGCTGGTGTAGGTCTTCTCCGGCGTCACGACGTCGTACTTCTTGAGGTCCCCGGCCACCTGGTCGATGGAGGCGAGCAGGTGCTGACGGTTCCTGAAGCTGCCGCCCGAGCTGAACGTGATGCGGGCGGAGAACGGCGTGTCGACCTTGTCGTAGCTCTCGAACGCCCCCTGTTCCATCGGGTAGTCCGCGACGGTCCACTCCTGCTTGTACTCGAAGTTCACGACGTTGTCGGCGACCACGACCGACTCGCCGCTGTCGTTGAAGATACCCCACAGCGGTTCGATGATACCGAACGCGGCGAGGTCCCGCTGGATTATCGTCGGGCCGCCGCCGAAGCCGAAGACCGTCGGGAGACTGGCCACGGCTAAATCTGCCCATAGTTCGAGTTGGCGGCGAACGTGTTCCGCTCCAGCGCCGGCTTGATGTCATCGGCGATGCCCTGGGCGTCGGTCGCCTGCGTGTTGACGACGATCGTCCCGATGTTGGTCTCGCTGCTGGACGTCCCAGGTATCTGGAACGGGGGAAGCGCGGCGGCAGAAACCGCAGCAGCGGCCGGCGCTCCCGTTGGGACTGTAGCCTGAGGTTGTGAACCAGGGGGACGGTATAGCTCGGCGGCGAGAGCAGAGCGTTTCACAGCCTCAAGGCCTGCGTATTTAGGGCGCTCGTACAGCGTCGATAACACGCGTGCGGCTTCTCCAGGGCTTCCTGTACGCTTCAGCGCTTCTCCCGCCGCACGTTCACTGTTACGCAACTCCCAGTCCGTGAACCTTCTCTGCTCGTCACGCGTTGACTCACGTATGTCATGCCCGAACACCTGCTTGAAGTTGGCCTGGCGATCAGGATGCCACTGGTGAAGGCCATATGCTTTACCGCCATCACCAACGGCGTTTTTGTCACCTGTGCTTTCCGCAACGGTGTTGGCAACGATGCCGGTGGCCTGCTCTCGGGTCCATCCGAGCGCTTGGTACGCGGCGATGTCCTCGTCTATCTGCTTGCGATCAGCCGGCGCTTTTATAGCGCCGCCTCCCGCTGCCGCGCTAGCACCAGGGCCGTCTGTGTCGGTCTTCTGCCCCCACCCGCCGGTAGAGTCCTTCTCAAACAGGTTGCCACCCGTAATCGCGCGCCAGATCACGTTAGCCCGTTCCATAACCCAGTCAAAGCCGGCGCTGAACGCCTGCTTAATAGCGTCGTAGATCGCAGGCGTCGCGTTGTAGATAGCTTTAGCCAGGCCGTCCCAAAAATTGACCCACTGCGTTCCGATGGCACCTACGAGATTGCTCCACGCAGACTTCACGTCCTCGGCGGTCCCGAAGAACAGCGCGTACGCCAGCCTCCAGCCGGCAGCCCAGATGTTGAACGTGTCGACCATGAGCTGCTTCAGGCCGCTCAGGATCGGCATGACGCTACCGCCGATGTCGTCCCACACCTTGGTCGCCGTGTCCCTGATCGCGTTCCACTTGTCTGTGACGTACTGCCAGAACTCCCCAAACTGCGACTTGCCTCCCTCGTTCCACGTCCGCCAGTCGTCGTAGAGCAGAGCGCCAGCGACGGCGAGCGCCGCCACCCAGGCGATCGGTCCGCCGAACGCCAGGCCCAGCGCAACCACTGCCGCCGTCACTCCGGCGAACGCGAGCTTCAGCTTTTCCGGGTTCGCCTGGAACCACACGAACACGTCCTGCAGCTTCTTCAGCAGGTTGTTGAACGCCGGCGACAGGCTCTGGAGTATCATGCGGCCCAGCGTCGTGAACGACTGCGTGACGCCGGCCGTGTTGTACTGCAGCTCCTGGGCGGCCGCGGCCTGCTCCTTGGTGACGGTGCCCCAGCGCTGCTGATCCTGCATGAACTTGTTGAACACCTCATCGCTCTGGATGAGGATGTTGATGAGGTCCTGCCCGAGCCCCATGCCGGAGAGGATGGCGGTCGAGCGCGCCGCGTCCATGCCCTGCACGGCCTTGTGGAGGTCCGGGAGCATGTCGACGGCCGTGCGCATCTGACCGTTGGCACCCATCAGCGACAGGTTGACCGCCGGGGCGAACGCCTGCAGCGCGCGGAGGTACGGGATCACGCTGGACTCGCCCGTGAGCGAGAGGTTCACGAGAGACTGGTTGAGCGAGTTGATGCCACCCGTGACGCCGGCCGCCGACCCGCCCGTGGCGTTGGCTATCCCCTGCCACCTCGACAGCGTCTGCGTGGTCGTCCCGACGATGACGGCCATGCGCCCGAGCGCGGCGTCGTTCTGCACCAGGTCCGCCGTGAACTGCTTGATGCCCTTGCCGCCCATGAAGGCCGCGGCGAGCATGAGCACGCGTCCCTGGAGCTGCTGCAGGAACTCGCCGGACTTCTTGGCGCTCTCCTCGATGGCCTTGCCCGAAGACTTCGCCTCGTCCTTCGTCTTCAGCCACGCTTGCGCCGCGGCCTTCTGCCCCGCGTTGAAACCCGCGGGGTCGAGGCCGAGCGTTACGATGAGACTGTCGACGACTGTGGGCATGGGTGCGGTTGCCTCGGTCAGCTCTTCTGCTGCGCGCGCTTCTGCTGCAGGCGCCGGTTGTGGGCGTCCACGGCTACGATCTCAAGGAGGTCGTACACGTCCCTCAGGGAGTAGACGGTCTGGCATTCCGCGAGGGTTGCCTTGCCGGACGAGACGGCTGCGCCGATTGAGGCGGGGACGTTCCGGTATTCGGCGTACCCTCCTTCGCTCCCGAGTTCAAGTTCGAGAGGAAGTCGGCTATAGAAAAATTTGCGTGGAGAGCGATCACCTCCATGCGTATGTCGAGGACGGTGCCGATCTCCTCGATGTCCCCGTCAGCAAGCGCCCGCTGGTAGAGCGGGTTCTTGACCGGGTCCGGCACGACCTGCACGCACTCGAACATCTCGTCCAGGAGCGGCTTGGCGTCGAGCGGGTCGAGCTTGGCGATCGCCTGAATGCCCAGCGCCGCCACGGCCTGGAGCGAGGGCTGTGCGTTGTCGGGGAACTCCACGCCGCGCCGGGCGAGCGCGAGGAAGAGCCGCGTCGCCCACCACTCTGTCTTCATCGCGTCGGCTTCCGTGAGCCTGAACATCTTCTGCGCGTCACGACCTTTGGTCGCGACGAAGTCTCTCTGCTGCCTCATCTGCCTCTGCCTCTCTCAGTTTGTGACGCCTACGTCGGGTTCGGCACCGCCTGCTGCCAGGTGATCTCCATCTTGCGGGGCTTGAGCGTCTTGCCCGCGTCGGGGATTGGCATGTAGCCTGTCAGGAAGCCCTGCGTCATCGCCCACTTCTTGCCCAGGCTCTTGAGCGTGATGACCGCCTGCGCGGTGTAGGTCTCCTGCGCCACCTGCATCGCCGACCACCACTGGTCGAACTGTTCGAGCGAAGGCGAGTTGGCCTGCAGCATGATCGACTGCACGACGGGGACGAACACGAAGCCTCCCGACAGGATGCCGTCGACGCCCATCGAGACCTCGACGGACTTGAGCATCTCCGTCGAGAAGATGTCGTCAGCCGCGAACTGCTGGAGCTGCTGCGGGGAGCTGAACACGCCCGGGATCGTGAGCATGTAAACCGCCGTGGCGGAGGTGAGTGAGCCGGCCATTTCGTTCGCTCCTTACTGGATCGCGATGCTCGCGAGGTTGATCTTCTGCACCGCGCCCGCGTCCGTGTACCAGAACGTGCAGGGCGGCGATTGCCGGTTCTGCCGGACCTGCGCCGTCGCCGGGCTGATCTGGACGTAGTAGCCGAGCGTGAACAGAGCGTTGGTGATGTCGACGCCGGCCGAGTTCTTGACCTCCGCGGCCTGCAGCGAGGACAGGGGGACGCCCGGGGAGATGGCGCCGAAGTTGAGCGCCTCCTGGATCGTGCTCCCGAGCGAAGCCTCGATCATCGTGTAGCCGGCCGTCGTGTACGGCACCGACTTGACCTGCGTCAGCAGAAGCATGAGGTCGAGCTGGAACTGGGCGTTCATCCAAATCTGGTTGACGTAGCTGTCGGCCCACTTGAAGCTGCCGCTGACCGAACCGGGGTAGAAGAACACGAACCCGTCGTTCGCCGTCGCGTACGCCCCGTAGAAGTTGTAACCGTTCGCGATCAGGTTGTCGGAAACGGTCTGGTTGGTGACGCTCGCCGGGATGCCGGACTGGCTGCGGAAGGCCATCGTGGCGCGGCCCTGGCGCTGCGTGAAGTCCAGCGACGCGATGGCGCCGCACTCGAACGCGGCGAGGTTGTCGCCGTTCGGATCGTAGATGAGGATGGTCCCGGAGTATTTGTTCTGCTGCAGCAGGTAGCCGAGGCTGGTGACAGCCGGCACCGTGACGGTCGGCGCCACGTCGCTGTCCCAACACACGTAGGTCCAGCGGTTGTTCTGCTGCGACGTCCACAGCGCGAACTCCAGCTTGACAGCGTTGCCGGAGCCGTCGTCCGGGTCGAACAGCGTCGTGTACGACGCCCAGTTCTGCGTCGTGGCAACGATGCCGTCCATGAAAGCGGCCGGCGCGGCAGCCGCGGCACCCTGGCTGAGGACAGCTCCCGTCGCTTCGGTGAGGAAGATGTGCGCGGCGAGCGTGCCCGTGGCAAACGCCGCGGTGGAGTAAGTGCCCTCCACTCCGGAGGTCGCCACGAAGGCGCCGGACGTGCTGTCGTACGAGACCACGATCGGGGTCGCCGACGCCGTGATCGCGACCGGGCTGCCCACGGTCTGCGAGGTGTCGATGAGGTAGGTGCCCGCGGCGCCGGGCGTGCCGGTGAGCTGCGACAGGATTTTGGTTCCCAGCGTGACGCCGGCTCCGGAGATGGTCTGACCGGGCGCCCAGGTTCCTGTGATCGTGCCGCCGACCGTCAGCGTGGTCGTGGCGATCGTGGAGGCCGAGCCGGTCGCCGCCTGCGGCTGCGAAGCGTTGATGGCCGTGTTGATGATCGACGCCGCGTTGGAGTAGCTCGTGGCAGCCGACAGGGTGATCGACGCCGCTGCGTGCGTGTAACCGTCCATCACGATCGACAGGCTGCCCGTCGGGATGGCCTGGAGCTGGGCGAGCGTCAGCGAGGCCACCTCGCCGCCGCGCAGGTACGCGGCGACGGCCGCCGGGTTGTACTGCGTGAAGTAGAGCCGGCCCGGCTTGATGTTGGACCCTTCGAAACCCGCGAAGTAGACCGCGGCGGCCGCGGCCTGGTCGCTCGAAGCCCCGAAGTAGGTCTCGACGTCAGCTGCGCTTGAGAACGGCTGCACGGCGCCGATCGGAACGCGGGTCGTGTCGTCCAGGATGATGCCGTTGAGCGCGAGGCCCAGGCCACCCGCCGCGAGCACGCCGGGCTCGACGGATACGATCGCTTTCGCGGGAATGGTTGCCATAGTTTCAAGCTCCTTGTTCGAAGGGGTAGTTAGCCGCGTCGGCCAGCGTCAGGGAAAGCTCATCGGTGAACCGCTGCGGGACGTCAACCCTGAAGTCGGCCTGCGCGTGCAGGTCGACGGAAAGCCGCTTCTCGACCTGCTTCTCGCCGTTGATGAACGGCGTCTGCCTCGGATCGTCGGCGTAGAGCGGGGAGAGCGGGTAGCCGTTCTCCTCGAACAGGTCCGCCGCGTACTGGTCGCGGAACAGCGTGGCGATCAGCGCCGCGTTCTGCACTGACAGAGGGCCATGCACGTCAACCTGCACCGTCACGTCAGCGGTCTGCGTGACGCTCTGGATGCCGGCCGCCATCTGCGTGCTCGTCACCGACTGCGACGGGTACACCTTGAAGACCACCGGGCCGCCGATCGCCAGCGTGTCCCCGATGCTGCCGACCCCGATGCCGCCGCTGATGTCTCCCGGTATTGCCGTTATTACCGTTCCGTCCGAGACGCCGTCGCCGAACACCGGGCTGCCGACGTGAAGCGTTCCGGTGTAGCCCGGCTCGATCGCTGTGACCGTCAGCGTGTCGGCATCGATCGACCCCGTGAACACGATGTCGGCGTACTCGTCGAGGTTGGTCGCCAGCCGCGGCATCATCAGGAGCCACATGATCGCGTAGTCGCTGTTCTGCGGCTCCGGCGTCCGGTTTATCTCCCCCTGCTTCACCGGGGTGCCAGGGGGGAGCACCGCGAGCAGGAAGCCGCGCACGGCCTTGAAGATGTCATCGCCGGTCGGCGTGATCTCCACGGCCTAGCCGACCTCCTTGCAGAACAGCACGTCCACGACCGGCGAGCCGGTCTGCTTGATGAACTGGAACGCCGAGAAGTTCCCGCGGAACTCGTAGGGCGCGGCGCCCGCGGCGATCGGCATGCCGACGCTGGCGGTCGGAGCATCGCCCGTGGACAGCCAGCTGATGCCGGCTCCGGTCACGCTGATCTGCACCATGTTCGTGCCCTCGGGCACCGCGTTGTCGGTGAGGCCGTCGGCGAGCCCGAACGGGCCGATGCCGCTGGCGTCGACCTGGTTGTACGCGAGCGTGACGAAACGCTGAATGCCCATGGTGTCTATTCCCCGTTCTGAAGCGTGACGACGACCGCGCACCAGCCGGCGTAGGTCCAGTCCTCAAGCACGTTGTTTACCAGCCACACCTTGCCGCTCGGGTCGGTGATGAGGTCGCCGCCCTTGCCGTCGGCGCGCACGATCGCCTCGACCTGGCCGTAGAGGTAGCACTTGCGCATCGTGCCCTGGAGGTTCAGCCCGTCGATCTGCTGGAGGTCCTTCCAGCCCATCGGCTGGACCTGGCCGATGAGGATGAACGTGGCGTCGCAGGCCACGGCCATCAGCTCGTCCTGCGAGATGTTCAGGAGGTAATCGCCCAGGCCCCCCGCGGGGCCGCTGGTCTGCCCGACGATCACGGTGCCGACCTTGACGCCGGTCCCCGTCACGCGCTGGCCGACCTGGAGCTTGCCCGCGGTCTGCGTCCCAACGGTCATGACGTAGCCGTCGAAGTCAGCCTGGAACGCTCCGGGCGTCGCGTAGCCCGGCGACGCCACGCCGCTGTCGCTGATGACCTCCACGCCCGTCGAGACGCGCACGACGAGCGGGACGTTCTGGTTGACCGCGCCGACCTGCGCCGCGACGACCGCGTGCAGGTTCATCGAAGACTAGCCCCTGATCTCGTAGTCGTACGTCGACGTGTTCAGGGCCGCGGAGTTGAAGGTGAAACCCGTGCCGGCGGTCCGGGCCGTGACGAACGCAGCGCCCACGGTTCCGCCCGGCGTGTTGATCGTGAGACTGATCTGCGACCCGGCCGTGACGCGGGCGTCGGATACGGTCACAGGCGTGGCGCCGTTGGCGGCGCCGGTCGTGCCGGTCTTGGGAAAGTACCCCTGCGCGACGGCAACCATCGTGAGCGTCGCGGACCCGTCCCGCGTGACCAGGTACTCCACCCACGAGTTGGCCGGCACGACCGTAGCTTCGGAAACCGTCACGCCGACGCCTCCCGCGATCGTGATGGGGAAGACGCCGTTGTTGATGTAGCGGTAGGTCATCGACTTGCCGATGATGCCGAGGCCCGAGGCTGCCGCGATGATCGCGACGGCCGTGTCGGTCGTGTCGGTGTGGGCCGCCGTCTGCGCCGAGCGCGTGGTGAGACCGGCCACGACACCCGCGGCCGTGATCGTGCCATCGCCCGTGCCGCCGAGCGCGGTGGCCTTCGGGTTCAGCAGCGACGCCGGGAGGTTGGTCCCGTTGGTGTCGATGTGCGTGAGCGTGACCGTGGGAGCCGCCTGCGTGCCGCCCATCGTCCCGAAAAACACGGCGGCGCCGAACGGGGGCACGACCGTCGTCGACGCGAGCGTGACGCCCGAGCCCGCTGCCATCGTCATCGGGAAAGCCGTGGAGTTCTTGTAGGTGAAGGCGAACGTCTCGCCGACCGAGAGGTTGGCGCCGAGCAGCGCCGCGATGGCGGCGGCGGTCGCGGTGGTGTCCGTGAACGCGGCGACCGGGCCGGTGCGCGTGATGAGACCGCCGTCCAGGGCCGCGGCCGTCAGGACGCCGTCGCCGGCCGTGGTGATCGGCGTGTTGACGATGCTGCTGCCGTCGCCGCCCAGGATGGCGTTCAGGAGGTCCGCGGTCAGGACGCCGCCGTTGACAAAGAAGTCGATGCCGACTACGTTCATGCTAAGTCTCCTATTTCACTTTGAATGTGACGCTGTTGAGCATCGTCGATGTCTCGATCAGCGGCTTGTCAAAACCCTTGCGTTTAATCGTGCTCTCCTTCAGCGGCGGCGAGACAAGCTCGCGTATGCCGTCCTGCACGTCGTCCCTGATGCCGACGCCCATCATGGTCAGCGCCTTCTTGGCATCGTAACCGGAGCGCACGAGCGCCACGCCCAGGTTGTGGCCCCAGGCGTTTCCGCGCTTCTTGATCGTGCGCCGGAAAAACGGGCGCGGCGGCACGTTACCGTGACCGAACTCGTTCATAGCAGCGACGAAGGCGACCGGAGTGCCGTCAGGTTCCGTGGCGTTGCCCATGAAACCGACGGTGAGAACCGCAGCCTTCTTGACGGCCGCGCTCATCTTCTTCAGCGCCGCGTCCAGCTTGTCTCCACCCTTCAGCTGGACCACGGGCCGCCCCAGCCGTAGAGCCCGCCGTAACCGTTCCCAGGCGGGAGACCGCCGGGCTGCAGGGAGCCTGGCGCGTAGCGCATCGTCCTGTACGCGGCGGTCGCCGCCCAGAAGCCCAGGCCGTACTTGGTCTGCGCCAGCCACGCCTCCACGCCGCCCGTGCCCGGAGCCGTCGCAAGCTCGGTCGAGACGTTCACGCTGCCCTGCGCGGCGGAGCTGACGCGACCGACCGGCGTGTTGGCGTCCTGCGGCGCGCCCGGCTCAAGCGCCCCCTGGCTCTGCGAGTAGAGCGCCGCGATGTGCGCGGTCAGCATGTTCAGGTAGAGCAGCTGCGTGCCGACGGTCGGGTTCAGCGACGTGCCGTCGTTGCGCCAGTACAGCCCGGCCTCGGCGAAGTAGGCGGCCGCGGTCGCCTCAGGCACGGCGGCGAACTCGGGGTAGCGAGCCACCCAGCCGTCGTAGCTGAAGTCCACCGCGGCCGACACGCTACTGGAACCTCGGCTGCTCGTCAGCCGGCACAGCGTCCGCGATGCCGCTCTTCGGGCGCGGGCGCCGCGGGTCGCCGACAGGCGCGAAGGGCTCCAGGCCTGAGCGGGTCTCGGCGTGGTCGTCGCTCCAGGCTTCGCCGTCGGCCTGGTCGGCGGCCGCGTAGATGAGGTTGTTGCGGACCATGGCAGAGTCGCGGTTGGCTTCCAGCCAGTTGTCCCACAGGTTCTTGTCGATGCCGGTGGTGATGGCGTAGCCGTTCTCGTTGACCAGCGTTTTGGCCGCGCCGCCGAACGGCTTGGACACGCCGAAGATGAGAGCCTCCTGGCCCGTGGGCTCCGCGACGTTCACGTCGCGCGACCCGCCGCCCATGACAAGCTCGCTGGTCTTCCGCATGCGGTAGCCACGGATGCGCACGCCGTGGGGGAGCTTGCAGAACACCGTGACCTTCTCGCCTGCTGAGCTGGCGCCCGGCGTTGCCGCGGCGCCCCTGTTCTTTGCCATTCCGTCGTCCTCCTGGTTTCAGCTGCCGTGCCTCCGGCCGCTGAGAAGGAGCCGCCGGCGAACCGGCGGCCCAGACTCAGCGGTCGGCGTCAGACGCCGATCATCTGCTGGAAGGCGAACGGCTGGCGGATGATGGCGCCCCAGGTGCCACCGATCTCCTTCTGCTTGTACGCGCTCATCTCGCGCACGATCGGGAACGTGCGGAGCTTCTCGTTGAACGCGCAGTAGCCGGTGTCCTGACCCTCGACCTCGTCGGCGATCAGCTGGACCAGGTTGCCGGCGGCGACGCCCTGGCTGTTCGAGGTCGTCTGCGCGCCGTACTGCGGCACGGTGACAATCTTGATCTTCCCGCCGAAGTTCTTCTTCAGCAGGTCCTCGACGTTCACGTTGAACGAGTTCGTGAAGGTCATCGCGACCGACGAGCCCGGCGACATGGCCAGGGTCATCTGCGTGTCCTTGTCGACCAGGCCCGCGTTGACCTGCACGAGGCGCTCGAACATCATGATGATGTCGTTGTAGACCTCGTTGGCCGTGGCGTTGGGAGCGCCGGAGGCTGTGAACCAGCCGGTGCCGCCGTTCGCCTTGGTCGCGGGGGTCAGGGGGGCGGGCAGCTGCGGGTCGTTGGTGAGCCCGTAGTTCTGCAGGCCGGCGACGCCGAACAGGTACGTGAAGTTCGAGTACCGGGTTAGCAGGTCGGCGGCGGAGCGGTTCAGCTCCGACACCCAGTTGATCTTTGCCAGGCCCGCGCGCTCCATCTCCAGGTCGCCGTACGAGACGATCGTCTGGAACAGGTACGACTGGCGCTGCGGCCAGTTGGTGTTCGCGCCGGCGCTTCCGTTGTTGCTGTAGTCCCCGTAGCTGGAGACCTCGCCGGTGTGCTCGACGACCGGGAACATCGCGGTTTGCGTGGTCCAGTCGCCCTTCTTGTTCTCGCCCAGGACCTCGGCCGCCTTCGTCGGCGCGAAGAGCACCTCGATGGTGGTCGGGTCGATGAACGTGGTCAGCATCGTGGGGACGCCGGAGTTCGGGTCCGTCTGCAGGCCGGGCTGCGCGTCCATGCCCATGACGGCATCCATCGCCATGGCGTAGTTGCTGCGGAAGGCGGGAGGCAGGTAGGCGCTCACGCCGTGGAGGTTCACGCCCAGCTCCCGGAAGCGGCCGACGTCGGCCTGGAACTTTGCGCGCGCTTCGATGAGGTTCATGGTTCAGGTGTCCTTTCTGTTCCGGCCACGATCAGCCGAGGTAATGGTCGCTGATCTTGACCAGCTCGCCGACACCGGCGAACGACATGGCCTTCCATTTGGTGGCGACGTTGACGGTAGAGCCGATGGTGGTCGACCCAGCGGTCTGCGTGGTGCCGACGTAGTAGGTCCCGAGGCCGCCCGTTCCGGTGCCGAACTCGTAGATGGTCGTGCCGGCCGTGACGCCCGAGCCCGACAGGATCGATCCGATGCTGAACGAGCCGGTGAGGCCCGAGGCGGCGGTGAAGACGCCGTAGGTGCCGGCGATCGCCGTGCCCGCCGCCACGGCCTGGTCGGGGATCGACACAGCGTAGGTGCCGACGTCGTGGGCCGTGCCGGAGAGCTGGCGCACGATGCGCGTGCCGCTGGCGACGCCGGTGCCCGTGAGGAGCGCGCCGTTCACCAGGAGGCCCGAGCCGCCGTTGACGGTGGTGACCGTCAGCGTGTCGTTGACGATCGAGCCCACGACGTCGATGGCGGTGCCCGCGGCGATGGAGCCCGTGACGGCGCCGGTGAGAGCGCCGAACGTGACCTTGCCGTCGGCGAGGTTGGCGTAGGCCGTGGCGCCGGGGACGACCGCGGCCGCCCCGTCGTTCACGCACCAGAAGTCGCCGCCGTTCATCAGCGTCATGCCGAAGCCCTGCGGGATTTTCATCGATGCGATGGCGAGGTAGTCGCTGATGAGGGCCTGCTGCTCGCGGTGAACGAAGCCCGCGACCGAGCCCACGCCCACGTTGCTCGCCTGCGCGGGAGCGCCGTCGCCGTCAGCCGGCGCGTAGAGCCACGCGAAGCGGCCGACGTAGCAGCCCCCCGCGGCAGCCACGATGCCGGCGGGGCCGGCGTCGACGCTGAAGTAGGGGTTGCGGCTGGCGAAGTCGCCCGCCACGCCCCGTGCCGGCTGGTCGTTGACCGCCGTCTGGAAACCGTTGCTCATTCTCTAGTCCTTTCCTGTTTCCGGCGATCAGCCGAGGTTGCCGATGTTGGCGGTGTGCGGGAAGCGCTCGGCGAAGCTCGTCGCCGCGGCGGCGTCCAGCGCGATGGGCTCCGCCCCCTGGCGGCGGGCGCCGGGCTTCGGCTGCGCCGAGACCACGAGCTTGAGCGCGGCCGGATCGGTCACGCCCTCGGTCTTGACGCCGAGCGCGCTGAGGGCGCCCTGGTAGACCGCCTCCGCGCTGTCGAACGCGAGAGACGAGACCTCGCCGACCCACGGCTTGACGAAGGCGACCGCCTCGTGGATGGACTTCTGCGTCTCGCGCACGCGCTTCTCGGTGGCCTCGGTCGCGGCCTTGATGGCAGCGTCCATAGCGGGTTTCGTCACCATGTCCTTCTTGTCCTTGTCCTTGTTGGGGTCCTCGTCATCGGCTGTGGCGTCGGGATCGGCGCCCTCTTTGGCAGCGGCCGCGGGGTCAGCCCCGCCGCCCGCCATCGCCATGATCTTGGCGACGACCTCGGGCGGCAGGCCGAGCGTGGCCAGGAAGGCCGTCAGCTCGGCGTTGTCACCGCCCGCCGCCATCGCGGGGTCACCGGCGCCGGGCTCGGTCGCGGCGGGCATCGCCGCCTCCGGGATCATCGCGTCGGCCTCGACCGCGGGGGGAGCGCCGCCGGGCGCCACGACCTGGTCGAGCAGCTTCATGATGATGTCGTCCGGGCCGACGCCGCCAGACGCGGTCGCCTCGGGCGTCATCATCGGGTCCAGCGCGTCGCGCGCGATCTTGACGACCGCGGCCAGCTTCTTCTTATCGATCGACTTGCCGTCCTGCGCGAGCAGTGTCTTCAACGTCACGCCGCTCGTGATCTTCGCGTAGTCCGGCTTCTTGTCCATGGCGAGCTTCGGAGCGTAGAGGGCCATCAGGGCCGCCGACACACCGAGCGCGGCACGCGATACCGGCGTCACCTTCTTGCTCATCTCGTTCTCCTCTTGCTGTGGCATGGCCTCGTCACCGACGACCACGTCAGGGCCGGCACGGCCCTTCTTCACGAGAGCAACGTGGTTGCCCACGATGTCGCGCATCACTCCGTCGTACTTGACGCCCTCCCAGGCGCCGGGGGTCATGTCGGCGCGGTATCGGTACGCGCTCGACAGCTCCTTCTGCTGATCGCTCTCGACACCGTCGATCGCCTCGCGCGTCCAGACGGACAGCGCGTTGTAGAGGTAGGGGTCCTCGAAGAAGGCCGTCGTTCCCGTGCAGCCGCCGACGATGTCCTTCTGCGGGTCGTCAGCCGAGACCGCGACGTGCTTCACGAGGATCGGCAGGCCGTTGAACGTCGGCGCCGCCTTGCGAAGCTCCTCCGGGTCGCGGAAGAGCATGTAGACCTGCGTGGGGACCAGCCCCAGCTCCTCGGCGTTCGGTATCTCGGAGCCCAGGTACGGGTTCACGCAGGCCTTGCTGATGGGAGCCTGGTTGACCCGCAGGCGGCCGTCGGCGTCGTAGACGCGCGTGGTGTCCTTGTCGAACGCCAGGCCGGAGGGCAGGGGGAGGGTGAGAAGGGCTGAGGCGCGGCTGGCGACCTCGCGCGACGGGAACGGTCCCACCGGGGTCTCGGAGTCAGCGGCGAGGAAGTAGAAGCCGTCGTTGTCCATTCAGCACCTCCCCCACTCTTCAATCTTCCAGTTGTGCAGCCTGAGCGCGTGCGCCTTCATCAGAGCGCCGAGCTTGCTCGCCTCCTCGGCGTCGCCGCTCGCCAGCCTCACGGCCTCGGCGGCCTGCTCGTCCGTGAAGCCGAGCCACCCCGCCATCGCGTTCACGTACACGCCGTCGTTGAACCTGATCTCGACCCGGTAGGCCACCTCAGATGAAACCCGGTATCACCGTGCGCGACGTACACCTACAATTTATCAGCTGCCCAGGGAAGATGCGCTCGCCGACCGCCGGGTCCAGCCACCCGAGCCTGACGTCGTACAGCTCGCCGTCGTTCTTCACGTGCGTGGGCCGTGGCTTCTTGCCAGCGTGGCTGTGCTTCCACACCGCCTGCTCCGCGCCGATCTCGAGCTGGCGGGACCTGGTGAACGCGCTCGTGATCTTCGTGTTCTGGTCGAGGCTGATGATCTTCGCGCGGCGCTTGCTGACCCCGTACGACTGCTCCAGCTTCTTGGACAGGCCGCCCACGTCCATGCCGGTCTGCACCGCGCTGGCGACGTGGACCTGCACATCTTTCAGGTACTGCTCCGGGATCGACTTGATGAGCCCGACGTTCTCGGCGACCGCGCTCGCCAGTATCTCGCGCTGCGCGGCCGTCATCTCGAAGTCGATCGAGAAGCCGGCGTCCTGCAGTATCTTCCTCAGCTGCGCGTCGGACCTCTTGCCCGCGGCCTTTGCGAAGTAGGCCGCCAGGCGCTCGGCGCCCTCGTCGAAGTTGTCGAGCCAGCGTTTGGTCAGCTCGTCGACAACCTTCTGCGCCCTGGTCTTTGACTTGGCGGCGTCAAGCGCGAGGGAGGCCTGATCCTGCGCCAGCTTCTGCATCGCCGGCGGGTCCGCCCTGTACGCCGCGAGCACCCACTTCGTGAACGACGCGTGCATGGCGTCGATCATCGCGTCGAGGCGCCTGCGGTACTTGACCTGCAGGCCCGCGTTCGGGAAGACGGGGCGGAGGACCTTGGGCTTCTTCACGTAGCCCTGTGTTTGCTGTGAACGGCGTTATGAACGTCCTTGCCGTTCTTAGAATGCAGCTCGACGGTCTCCATCTGGTAGGGGCCGGGCGATCGTTCCCATGACGACACGTGCAGACCTCCCATCATCGGGGAGAGCTTATCCATGTATTTTCCGGAGCCCTGCTGGTACGACGGCTTGAAACCGTTAGCCTTCAAATGTTGCACAATGTTCTCGTGAGGGACTGGCTTCGCCGGCGCGTAGCTCTGGTACGCGTTCAGCTCCGGCTTGTAGCCCGAGCCAGGCTTGTGAGCAAGCCCCGCTTTCTTCAGAACGTCCGCGCCACTCCCGAACTGCCCATTCGCGGCGCGCTTGATCTCAGCGTCCATCGCGAAGTGTCGTGTCCGGTAAGCCAGCTCAGCTTCAAGGTCTGTCATGGTACAAGCTCCGATGCTGGCCGCGCCCTCGTGCGCCGGTCGCCCTCGCGCCCCCTGCCATCGCGGCCAGCGCGTCTGTCTCCTCGCGCCTGCAGCCGGTCCTCTTCCCGCTCCTGCTCGCGCTTCTTCAATCTCTCTTCCCTAGGATCGGCGCGCCCCTCCTCGCCGATGCCGAACATGCCTCCGACGTCGCCGGTGAAGTCCTCCTGGTCGACGCTCTCGGGCACGTCGTCGACGTCGAGCCCGCTGTACGGCGAGTTCTTGTCGCCCGCCAGCTTCTCGCGCACCTCGGTCGGGTCCAGGATGCCCGCGCCTACGTAGGCCACGTCGGTGTCGGCCTCGGTCTTCTTGACGCCGGCCAGCTCCGTCTCGTTCAGGCTCTCCATCGGCACGAACTCGAAGACGATCTCGGTGTCGAGCTTCCCCCACAGGTCGTACATGCAGAAGCCCACGACCGCTTCGAGGTGCTCGCGGTAGAACTTGTCCTGGTACGCCGAGACCCACTCGTACCACGTGGTCAGCTCTCCTTCTGAACTCGCGTTCAGACCGGCGGGCTGCACGCCCAGGAGCTTGACGACCGGCGTTCCCGACACCGAGCACATCTGCTCCTGGGCCTGAGCCTGCAGCTTGTCGAGCGAGGCCAGCGAGGCCGACACGTTCTTGAAGTCCTCGCTGTCCTTGTTGATGAGCATCAGGCCCTGGTTCGTCTTCAGGTTCGCGAAGAGGGCCGCCCTCCTGAACAGCGCGTCGCCGCCCTCGGAGCCCAGCGACGCCATGTCCGTGCTTAGCACCATCGTGGAGAAGGTCCAGATGAGGTCGGCCACGGACTGCCGCGTGCGCAGCCAGTTGTCGATGTAGGGCTTCGCCATCTGCGACATGGAGAGGCCGCCGAACGCGTAGCTAGGCTTCAGCAGGTCCGGGACCTCGCGGCCGATGAACGTCAGCAGGCGGCTGACGTGCATCTGCTTCCCCTGCACGAACCACTGTTGCGGGTTGTACCAGTCGGGCTTCAGCGGGTCGGTCGCGTTGTAGCCGGCCGGGTAGGTCCAGACGGGCTCGACCGGCTTCACGGCCTTCAGGAAGCCCGTCTTGCCGCCGAACTTGAACTTGGTCGTCTCGTCGCGGCCGTTGCCGATCGGTGTCTTCAGCTCGTCGCGCTCGTCCGTGGCGCCCGTGTCGATGTAGAGGTGCGCCCTGCCCATCAGGCCGTCGATCTCCGTCATCTTCCGGAACACGCCGCGCACGTTCAGCTGCTTGAGCCTGTTCTCAAGCTGCTTGATCTTCTCCACCTTGGAGTCGGCGTCGGTCGAGGTCGACTTGAACTCGATCCACTGCCGGGTCATGTCGGTCGCCAGCACCTCGCTGATGCGCCGGTACTCCGGGCGCTGCGCCAATTCGCTGAGGTACGGGTAGCCGAGGAACGTGATGCCGTTGAAGAAGGCGTTGTTGTAGACCGCCTGCGAGGCCCACACGGCCGCGCTGTCCGAGTCGATGCCCGCGTCCATGGCGATGCGCGAAGCCGTGAGCTTACCCGGCAGGACGCGGGGCGGGGGCTCGACGATGAAGAACGGCTGCACGAGGTGCCCCTCGCTCTTCAGCCGCGAACGTATCAGCAGGCTGTCGCTGATCTTCGACCAGGGCTGAGGGGGAGACAGGGGGGCGGCCGCGATCGCCCTGTCGAGCGCCGTGTCCTTGCGCGGCTTGATGACCTCGGGCTTGAACGGCTTGCGCCTCTTCGCCTTCGTCTTCTTCGGGAGGAGGCTACGCGCCAACTGCCTCGGCCTTCCTCATCCGGGCCAGGCGCCGCTGCGCGATGGTCTTCTTCGTGCTCGGCCCCGGCTTCACGAGCGACGGCGAGAGCGGGAACTGCGCCAGCATGATGGTCGCCGCGGCCTTCGGGCCGCTCAGCTTCGAGACGTCGACAACGCGGCTCGCGATCAACCTGGCGAGCGAGCCCGGGCGCGTGGCCGTGTTGATGACGAGGGCCTTCTCCGCTTCCATCAGAGCCTCTTTCATCGGTCCGCCGCCGGCGCGCCGTAGCGGACCTGGCAGCCGATCGCCGACCGCAGCAGGTTCCACGCCAGCTTCGCCACTCTGATCTGCTTATCGCTCATGCTGCTCTCCACCGCGTTACAGGTCAGCGCTCATGAACACGTCCCTCACGCTGAGAGGCCGGTTGCGCAGCTTCCCGCGCAGGCCCAGGCTGCGTGGGCGATGAGCACGCGGCTGCTTCTCTGTTCTGGGCCACGCGCCCAAGAACATGCCGGCCACGTTCTCCATGGCCTGGCGCTCGTCGACCGTGTACTTCCACTTCTGAGCGCGCGCCGCCAGCTTCGCGCCGCAGCGGAGCAGCGTGTCGTTCACGCCGCCCTCCTGAACAAATCACGCACCGTCAGCCTGCGTTCCCGCATCGGCTTCTCGCGACGCTGGCTCGGGTAGAAGCGCCACTCGTCAGACAGGGCCGGGCGCTCAACCGTCATCATGGCCTGCACGAACCAGGCGAATTTGCAGAACGCGCGCATGGCCGGATCGATCCGCCGCTTATTAGGCTGCACGTCTTCCGCCCACCAGCATGGCGCTCTTCATCAGCAGCTCGTCGCTGATCTGCAGGCCTCGCTGCGCCCTCGCCATCCGGATCATCACCGCGTCGGCGAGGTTCGGCGACCTGGCGCCCTCGGGCGTCTTGTCAACGACGATCTTGCCGGAGGTGTTCAGCTCGTAGGTCGGCTGCGAAAGCTCCAGCAGCAGCTTCGGCCGCAGCTTCATGCCGCCGTCGATGAAGATCATCTCGTCGGCCTTGTAGATCGCGTCCTTCGTGACCGCGCGCCACGTCTTGTAGAACCTGGTGCGAAGCTCCCACCACGCCTGCGCCTTGCGGTTCGCGAAGTAGTCCTCGTTCTTGCGGCCCTTGACGTCCTCGCGCTCCGGGTCCAGCACCGCCGCGCTCCCGCGGAAGGCCTCGAAGACGATGGGCGGCCGCGGGTGGCGCTTCTCGTTCGCCACGCGCGCGTCGCCTCTGGCGCCTGCGCCCAGCCCGTCGGCGTCGTACCTGATCTTCTTGACCCCGGCCGCGTCGGCGAGGTCGATCGCCTTCAGCACCGTGTCGTAGATGTCGCTCCCCTTGCCCGACCACTCGACCAGGTCCTCGACCAGGGGTCCGATGCCGCAGCACCAGGCGTTGCCGTCCTTGCCCTCGTCGGCGATGTCCAGCGATCCGAACCGCTCGCCCGTCGCGCTCATCTTCAGCTTCTTGTTCGCGTCCACCGCGGCCTGCACCCACGCGCTCGGGATCAGAGCGCCCTGCGTGCTCGCCTGGTAGTCGATGTCTATCTCCTGGGCGACGATGACCGGGTCGAGGTCCTCGTTCTGCCGCGCGTACCAGGCGTCGTCCTTGCGCGGGTCGTCGCGCCAGTGGAAGGTGAAGACCTTGATCTTGCCGCCGTGGCGCTTGATCGCGAACGTGTTGCCCATGCCGTTGACCGACGAGACGTCGAGCCGGCAGTTGGTGGTCTGCGAGAGCGCCGCGTCGACCTGCTCGGGATGCTCCAGGTAGGCCGACTCGTCCACGAGGTAGATGGCCGTGCGGTCTCCTCGGCCGATGTTGTCGCCGGCCTCGCCGGTCATCGTGGCGCCGCTCTCCGGGAACGACAGCCGCATGTGCGGCGAGTTCTTCTTCCTGTCCCAGCCGCCTCTGAACTCGACCGGCAGGTTCTCCATGAACACGCGGGCCTTGTAGAAGAGCGACTTCGGGTCGCCGAGCCTGTCGACGTAGTCTTCCTTGCGAGAGCCGAAGCCGATGGCCATGCCTTCGTAATGCAAACACAAAGAGCACGCGGTAGACGTCATCAGCCAGCTCAGCCCCATGTCGCGCGACTTCTCGGTGATGCCCGGGCGCTGGCTCTTCCAGCGGTCAACCAGGAACTCCACCCACTCGCGCTGCTTGGGGAACAGCTTGAACGGTATCAGAGCCGGCCTGCCCAGCTCGATGTTGCGCGGGTCGAAGGTCCAGCCCCAATCGTCGATGAACTGCGCAGGGTTGTCGCGGTAGTAGAGCTTCAGCAGCCTGACGTCGATCTCGCCGCGCCTGATCCGTTCCAGCCGCTTCCCGCGCTCCACGATCACGCTGACGTAGTCAGGGGCCTTAAAGTCGAACGGCGTGGCCGCGGCAGGCTTAGCCATTGCCGCCGAGCAGCTTCTGGTACTCGCCGACGGCCTGCTGCGGTGTCATGTTCAACGTGTTGTTGTGCTGCGAGAAGCTGAAGTTGTTGATGACCGTGCTACCGTCACCGGGCTGAAGGTTCTTTGCGTTCGGTGCCAGGTAACGCAGCAGCGTGGTCAGAGCGCCGAGCTTGTCGTGTAGTTTGAACTTGGTGCGCTTAACCGCTCGCGCGTCATCTCCGCGGCCTTCCGTGTACTCTTCAGTTATCAGCTCGCTGACCGCTGCGAGCTGCTCACGAGTAGCTGTGCTGAAATCGATATACCGTTCCCCGCTGCCGTTGAGCGAGGTGTAGTCAGCCAGGTTACTGAACCCCAGCTTTCCGATCTCGGCCACTACATCATCGAGCACGATCCTGGTGCGTTGCCGCAGCAGCTCAAGCTCTTCCCCCAGGATTTTTTCCACGTTGGGGTTTCTGAGGAGCTTCGACGCTTCCGACGCTGCGGAGGCAGGGGGGAGGCCAGTAGCTATCGCCGCCTGTGTGGCATTGAATTTCATCGCAAGATAGTTCATCGCGAACATCCGCTCGCGCTCAGCCTTCCGATACTGAGTTTTCTTAGGCGCCGGCATTGTCAGACCAGCTCCAGCGCCCGCTTGGACACCTTCATCTCGCGCTCGGAGCCGAACAGGCTCAGCAGGACCTTGACGCGGTCGCCCTTCGACCAGGTCACGGGTCCGGTGTGTCCTGCGAAAGGTCCCTCGGTCAATTTCACTCTGGCTCCGACGGGGGTGACGATCAGACGTTTCAGCGTCCTGTCGATCGACGCGGCCTCGACCGTCGATCCTCTGCAGAGCATCAGGAGTTCTTCGACCACGCCGTCCCGCACCCTGGCCGGTGAGTCGGGAGACGACAGCATGAGCTGTTTCACGCCTCGGGTCCCGTTGATCGAGCGCCACTGCGTGAGGGCGCGGTCGAAGTTGATGAAGATGTAGCCGGGGAAGTACGCGTACTCCGTCGTAACCTTGCGGCCGCGGGTCACTCTCGTGAACTCGTAGCGCGGGGCGAAGGGCTCGAAGCCCTGGCGCACGAGGTGCTCCTCAGCGGTCAGCTCCATGAAAGGCTGAACGGTCGCGACGTGCCAGGCGTGCAAGCTGTTGATCCCCCGTTCAAGTTGCTACCGCACCCGTGGAGCTTTCGCAACCGGGTTAGCACGTCGGAAGAGCCCGCTAAGTACCAAGCCCTCGCCCGGGTGTCTACAGCTTTGCTAGACCTCGGCGGTGCGGGGGAGACAGGGGGAGCGTCGCGATCGCGCTGCACCGTGACCGGCAATCGGTATTGCCTATATAGATGCTATACTTGGTAAAATCTAAGGTAACTGTTTATAAACTGTATACAACAGATAAAGAGTTACACTAGATTTTACCAAGCCTAGCCTCTTATAGGGGATACGCCCCACAACGATGGAGGTCTTTCACGATGAGCAGACAGCCGCACCACTCGAAGAACTACGGCGGCATCCGCCTGGGATCGGGCCGCAAGGGCGCCGACATGTACCCCCCTGCCGACGGCGACGAGCTGGAGCTGTACCCGCGGCGCTCCTTCACCGTGGAGGGCGGCCCCGTCTACCTGGAAGAGGGCGACGGCATCGCGTACGAGAACGCGCAGCGCGTCGCGGTCCTCCTCAAGAAGATGGGGCTGTCGCCCGTGTTCTCCGTCGTGGCGCCCGACGGCGTGGAGAAGCGCAAGGTGCCGCACAAACGCGTCGAGGCTCCCGTGGTCCGGGACATCCTGTACGACAGAGGCCCCGAGGGTTTCACTATCCCGGAGCTTGCGCGCGCGCTCTTCAAGCCCGGTGACGAGCTGTGGAGCCCGATGGACCAGAAGGCCGGCGAGAACAAGGCCCACATGTGGATGGCCAAGCTGCGCCGCGAGGGCGTCGCCACGCGCTTCTACCGCCACTCCGACGGCAAGGCGATCTACATTCATGTTCAGCGGGCCGCCGCTCTTCAACCCGCTGACAAATAACCCTTTACCTCAAAAGCCAAGGGGGTTTAGTAGGGGTGTTCCCGAGGAGAGGGCGTTAAACCTCTCTCCTCTCCTGCTTAGAGCCAGAAGAGAGACGGGAACATATGAGCTACCCAAGCGGCCCGACTTCGAGCGACCTGTGGTAGGCGTCCTCCGCGGCTCCACCGCCATGACCCCGCTCGACTACGAGCACTTCGGACCTGTCCCATACGAGTGGCAGGACGAGTGCCATGCAGCCACGGCCGAGGCTCTCTACCATGCGCTGCTGTCTGAGCCCCGCTGCGGGAAGAGCAAGCCCATCATCGATACGGCCTGCTACCGTTTCCTGCTCGGCCGCTCCTCCCCCCTGTACTGCGACCTCGTCCTGATCGTCGCCATGCCTTCGGGCGCGCCCTGGAACTGGGAGCGCGTCGAGGTGCCGAAGCACTGTCGCCCTGATGTCAACCCGCTCTGCCTGACCTGGGAGAGCGACGAGGCTGCCGCTCGCACCGAGAAGGGCCGCCGCGTCTTCGGCTCCAAGGCCTGGCGCGATCGCCTCATCGACTTCGAGAACCACGCTGGCCTCCGCTTCCTGCTGGTCCACGGTGAAGCAATTCTCACGGAGCCGTTCCTCGACCTGCTGCGCCGCCTCTTCCCCAAATCCAAAGTCATGGTCGTGGGTGACGAGTCTTCGCTGATAATGAAAGCGCCGCCCGGTCCCAAGCACGGCAAGCGCACCGCGAAGATGCACGTCATCAGCCGCCAGAAGACTGTCGTGTGCCGTCGCATCATGGACGGCACGCCGGTGGGCGAGGGACCTCTTGACCTGTTCGGCCAGGTCGGCTTCCTGATGCCCGAGCCGTTCGGCTTCAAGACGTTCGTCGCGTTCCGCGCGCACCACGTCTCGATGGTTGACGGCACGGACTACGTGTTCAAGATCGGGCTGAGCCGCGGCGAGGAGGTGGCGCCCCTCTACGGCTTTGAAGGAAAAACTGCAGCTGACTTCGCCGAGGCCTACGCGGTCCGTTCCGGCGGGAAGAGGTGGCCCGCCAAGGAGAAGGACGAGAGCACGGGCGAGGTCAAGTACAAGAACCTCGATGAGCTTGGGGCCAAGCTGGCGGAGTTCTCCACGCGGATAAAAAGGCGTGACGTCTACAAGAGCCACGAGAAGGTTTACCAGAAGGTCTTCTTCGAGATGTCGCCTGAACAGAAGCGGGTCTACGAAGAATTGCGGTCAACGTATGAGGCCGAGCTTGAGGGTGGGAAAAGGGTAGAGGCTCGCAACGTTCTTGAACGGCTGATGCGCCTGCAGCAGGTGACGTCGAACTTCTACCCCGATCCTAAATCAGTGATCGCCTGCGGAAGCTGCGATGGCGAGGATGGCAGCTGTGAGACCTGCGGCGGGGCAGGCTACGTCGAGAGCAAAGGTCCGAGGACCATGCGTCGCATCGGGAACAGCAACCCGAGGCTGGAGGCCCTGGGCGAGCAGCTGACCGGAGAGCCGACCATCGTGTGGTGCCGCTTCCACCAGGAGATGGACGACGTGATGGGGCTGCTTCGTGAAAGAGGTATGGGCCCCGTCGAATACTCCGGCCGGATGAAGACTGCCGAGAAGCGCGAGAACGCCTTCGCGTTCCAAGAGGGCAAGGCCGGGAGCGTGGTGGCGACGCAGCGGAGCGCGGGTAGGGCGATCGCGCTGCCCGCGAAGATGATGTGTTACTACACGCAAGAATACTCGTTGCTGTCCAGACTGCAGAGTGAAGACAGAGCCGAGATGCCAGGCAACAAAGAAGGTACGGGCGTTCTGGACTTGGTGGCCGTTGGAAGCAAAGACCTAGCCATCGTGCAAGCCCTCATAGGTAAACGTAGAGTGTCTGATGTAATCATGCGAGAGAGTTCGGGGAGCTGGCTGTGAAGAAATTCTACGTTTACGTCCTCTCTTCAAAAACTGTTGGCCCGTTCTACGTGGGCAAAGGTCACGGAGAACGCTGCAAGCTACATGAGCGTGAAGCTAAGCTGCGCGCTCCTACGCAGGACTCGGTAAACCCGTTCAAGCTGCGGGTTATCCGGAAAATACTGAAAGCCGGTGAAGAGGTTGACATCAAGCTGACATTCTACGTCACTGATACAGCGGCGTTGAGAGCTGAGAAAAGGCTTATAGCTAAGCACGGGCGCAGAGACATCAAAACTGGCTGTCTTGCTAACCTGACCGATGGCGGTGAAGGCGCGGCAGGTTACAGGCATACAGCTGAGGACAAAGTTGTATGCGGTAACTCATGGCGCGGCAAGAAGCGTCCTCCAGAATTCAGCGCGATGCTGAAAGCACGACGCGGGGAAAAGCGCAGTGACGTGACGAAAGCCCGACTGAAGGCTGCGCACAAACACAGAGACAAAGAGGCTTGGAAGAAGAAGCTGAGGGCCGCGTGGCGCCGAAGAAAGAAACGCGGCCCTATCTTCAGCGAAGAGGAGCGTCTTAAAATATCAACGCGCGTTAAGGAATGGTGGGATATTCGCCGAGGGATTTCAGCACCATGACAAACCGTTTCAGGATGGACTGCCCCACCTTCGGCAAGTGTCCGATGCCGGAGATATGTTTTCTGGAGAAGCTGGACGCCCGGAGCGGGGAGCGCCGCTGCAGACGCGCGACCGCCGAGGGACAGGGGGAGGGCCTGACGCTGGGAGCGCCGTCGGCGCTGGGTGCGTCGCCCTCCCCCGCCTTATCCCCCTGTCTTCCCGGTGCGTCATGCTAGCTCACGTCAAGGGCGCGAGCTTCACCATCCTCGCCGTCGGACTGATATTGACATATGCGGAATGGCAAGCGGAGACGCTCAGCGGCTTCTGGAGCACGTGGCGCTGCGGGGGTCTCGTGGGCCTGGGTGTCGGGGCCATCGTCAGCGACGTGACCCTGGGCGCGCTGCACGAGAAGGTCAAGGACATGCAGAAGCAGATGGAAGCTCTGCTGGCGAGAGAGGAAAAGAGATGAGCAAGGTTTACGTCGTCGAGCTTCCGCTGCGTCACGACAGGACGAGCGGGCAGATGGTGCCGGCGCGCGACCTGACCGACGCGTGCAGGTTCGGGGAAATCATTTTTCTTCTTCCGCCTTCCGGTGAGGGCAGACCGTTCGATCTCAAGCCCGTGGTCGATAAGCTGCGGGAGGGCCTGCACGGCTTCACGTCCGACGACTACCTGGTCGCGGGCATGGGCCATCCCCTCTCCCTCGCCGCCGCGACGGCGCTCGCGGCCGAGGCGGCGGAAGGCAAGCTGAAGCTGCTGCACTGGCTCCGCGACGACGCGGGCTACCAGGCGGTGACGCTTGACCTGTTCAACATGGACGACGAGCGTTTCGAGAAGAAGCGCGTTTAACAGAGCGAGGAGAAGAAGCCATGGCTAAGTCAGCGACGTTGAAGAAGCCCGCGGAGAAGCCCGCGACCGTGAAGACGACAACCGATAAACTGCGGGAGGGCAAGCCCAAGTCAGTCGCGCTCCCTCCGAAAGGTTTCCGCTGTCAGGAGGCGAGCCTCCTCGCCAAGACCAAGTACATCGCCTGCGGCATGCCCGCGACGCGCGTGGTGACCTGGCTCGGGACACCGCGCAACAACTCCGAGACTTACTGCATGTGCACCGGCTGCGCCGACCACAACGTCAGGAACAGGGAGGCCAGGTACGTGCTGGTCGGCGAGAGCTACGAGATCACGCCTATCAAGAGCGGGCCGGACCACGTCAGCAAGGAGGCGCCCGCGGTCGAGGTCGAGGAGGCACCCGCTGAAACTACCGTCACCGACGAGCAGCGCAAGTCGGTCGCCGACCAGTGCCTGGAGGCCAAAGCGCTGGAGGACGAGATAGCCGGCGAGGAGGCCGTGACCGATGAGAAGCGCAAGCGGCTCCGCGACATGCTGGACCGGGTGCTGCCCGAGGCCATCAAGGCGATCGGCGTCTCGGAGGTCCCGCTGCTCGGCGGCGAGAAGGTCAAGCTGAAGGACATCAAGGGCGGTTACATCAAGGCCGACAACCGCGAGGAGGCGCACGCCAAGCTGGAGGAGTACGGCGAGGACGCCATCATCAAGCGGGTCGCCACCGTGGAGTTCGGCAAGGGCGACCAGGAGTGGTTCGAGAAGTGGATGCGCGACAACGCCAAGCGCAAGAAGCCTCTGAATATCTCGCTGAAGGAGGCGGTGAACGCGCAGACGCTCGACGCCTGGGTGCGAGAGAGGCTGCGCACGGGCCAGGAGATCGACCGCGACCTGTTCGGCGTCTACGAGATCACGCGGGCGCAGATCGTGCGGCCGAAGGCCCTGAAGAAAAAGGATGACCTATGAACCCCTCCTGCTACCAGGTGGCCGCGCTCGCCGACTCGCTCGCGAGCCTGACCGCGTTCATGGTCATAATCAACGTGGCGGCGCTCGCGGTGATCGTACCGTGCGCGATCGTGTTCGCCGTCAGCAGCTTCAAGAGAACCAAGGACTGACCGGAATACCCGCTTCACCCGGAGCGGGTTAACGGCCGCAGCCGGCGCGGCTTACACAATGAGCCGGCTTAACAGAAGGAAGTCACAGCTATGAGCAAGACAACCACTCTCGCCAAGGACGACAGGGGCATCGAAGAGGCCGCGCGCAACGCGGGAGGTGCCGCGGTCGACGCGGGTCCCAAGATCGAGGGCGGCGCCCTCACCCAGACCGGCTCGCGCGCGCTCGCCAGCTACGACTTCGGCGAGGACGCCGGCGTCGGCCTGGAGAACGTCGACAAGTCCGAGCTGAAGCTGCCGTGGATCACGCTGCTGCAGTCGAACTCGCCGCAGGTCGAGGACGGCGACCCGAAGCAGATGCCGGGAGCGAAGGCGGGGCAGTTCCTGAACACGCTGACGAAGCGGCTCTACGACGGCAAGAAGGGTTTCGTAATCGTCCCCGCGATGCGCGACCGCAACTTCGTCGAGTACACGCCGCGCAACCTGGGCGGCGGTTTCCTGGGCGCCCACTCGCCGACCGACCCCGCGATCACGACGCTGATCGCGAACCACAACCGGAAGCTCGGCCGCAGGCCCGACGCCGAGATTTACGGCAAGCTCTCGACCACGACGAAGCACTCCAGCGACGGGCTCCCGCTCGACGGCACAGAGTTCATCGACACGCGCTACCTGTTCGCCGTGGTCGCGCCGGAGGACGAGCCCGCCTTCTGGGCCATGCTCTCGTTCAAGTCGACGCAGATCGACAAGCAGAAGCAGCTCGTGAGCCGCGCCCTCGGCTTCAAGTACCCGCACCCGGCGAAGCCCGGCGTCATGCAGAACCCGCCGCTGTGGGCTCACCGCTGGTACATGACGTCGAAGCCCGAGCAGAAGAAGGGCAAGACATTCCAGGGCTACGAGCTGAAGCTGGCCGAGAAAAACGAGGACGGCAGCGAGAAGCCCGAGTGGTTCTCTCTGATGAAGATGGACGACGAGCTGTACCAGCTCGGCCGCTCCCTCTACAAGGCGATGGCGAGCGGCGAGGCTAAGGCCGACTTTAGCCAGCAGGCGAGCGAGGCCGACGGCGGCGCGGCCGCTGCCGACGAGGAAGACGTGCCCATGTAACTGCGCTCTGCCGAACGACGGGAGGGGGCGGCGGCTGGGAGGCTGCCGCCCTGTTCCGGTCTTATGAAGGACTGAGGTAGAGCGGGGCGTACAACGTGGCAACATTAGCCGAGAGGTTTCACGCTCTCTTCGCGGGCCTGCAGAGGGCGCACGGGGAGTACGTCGTGCCTGACGACGCTGTCCCCGACGCCAAGGGCAAGATCGAGGGCAGGGCCAAGACCGTACACGAGCCACTGAGCGCGGAGCTTTGGGCCAGGCACCTGAAGGGCGAGCGCAGCTTCGGGCTCGGAGTCACGCCCATCACCGAGGACAACTCGTGCGGCTGGGGCGCGATCGACGTCGACGTGTACCCGCTCGACCTGCCTTCGCTGGAGAGGCTCTGCCGGAAGAAGGGGCTGCCCGTCGTGCTCTGCCGCACGAAGTCAGGGGGCGCGCACCTCTACGTATTCATGTCATCCCCCTGCCCCTCCGAGCTGGTGCGCTCTAAGCTGATGGAGTGGGCCGTGGCGCTGGGCTACCCCGGCGTCGAGGTGTTCCCCAAGCAGATCAGCCTGGCGAGCGAGCGCGACTACGGCAACTGGATCAACATGCCGTACCAGGGCGGAGGCCGCACGACGCGCTACGCGCTGAGCGTGGAAGGTCAGGCGCTCTCGGCCGCGGAGTTCCTCGACCTGGCCGCGGAAAGGTCCGTGACCGAGGACTGGCTGCGCGCCTTCGAGCTTCCGCCCGACGAGACCACGGGCGACCTCTTCACCGGCGCCCCGCCGTGTCTGCAGACCCTCGCCGTCACAGGTTTCAGCGGTCACCGGAACAACGGCCTGTTCTCCATCGCGGTCTACCTGCGCAAGCGTTACGGCGACGAGTTCGGCGAGCATCTGGAGAATTACAACCAGGAGTTCATGTCGCCGCCCCTGACCGGCGAGGAGGTCGGCAACACGGCCAAGTCCGTAAGGAAGAAGGCCTACTCGTACAAGTGCAAAGACGAGCCCATCTGCGCCGTCTGCAACAAGGAGGTCTGCCAGACGCGCGAGTTCGGCGTCGGCAAGGAGAACGAGGACCCCGGCGTCGTGTTCGGGCCGCTGGTGATGCTGATGACCGAGCCGCCGCTCTTCATCTGGGACGTGGACGGCGCGCGCATCGAGGTCGACGCCGAGGTCCTGATGAACCAGACGCTGTTCCACCGCGCCGTGATAAACAAGGGCATCAGGAAATGGCCCACGATGTTGAAGGGCCCGGCGTGGCAGAGGATCGTGCGCGAGAAGCTGGAGAGCGCCGAGCACGTGGACGTGCCGAAGGACGCCACCAAGGAGGGCCAGCTGGGCGAGCACCTGCAGGCGTTCTGCACGGGACGAAGCAGGGCGAGGGCTCTGGACGAGCTGCTGATGGGCAAGCCGTTCATGGACGTCGAGAACGGCCGCACGTTCTTCCGCGCGTCGGACTTCTTCGCGTACCTGCAGCAGCACCGCGTCGCCGGCGTGAGCGAGAAGGGCGTGTACGCGTGGCTCAAGCGCGAGGGCGTGGACCACCACTTCTACAAGCTGAAGGGCAAGGGCGTCAACTGCTGGAGCGTCGTCAGCTTCGAGGAGCAGACGGCTGAGCATGACGTGCCGAGGGTAGAGAAAGAGGAGATGTGATTAACCGTTTTTCCGTCATCGGGAAAACAGAGCAGAGGAGCAGACGAAGTGACCACCAACCAGTACGGCCCCAAGACCCCGCAGGCCGAAGAGCTGCACGCCATGAAGTACCGCGGCCCCGGCGAGGACTTCCGCGAGGCCATGAACCGCGTGGCCTTCGCGCTGAAGGACACCGACGCGCACTACCACGAGTTCAGGGAAATCCTTCTCAATCAGCGCTTCTGCCCCGGCGGGAGGATACAGGCGGCGATGGGCGCGACGCGGAGGACGACCGCGTACAACTGCTTCGTCAGCGGCTCTATCGCCGACACCTTCGTCGACGGGCAGGAGTCGATAATGGGGAGAGCGCACCAGGCGGCCGCGACGATGCGGATGGGCGGCGGCATCGGCTACGACTTCTCGACGCTGAGGCCGCGCGGCTTCCGCGTCGTCAAGATCGACTCGCAGGCGTCCGGCCCCGTGTCTTTCATGCCGGTGTTCGACGCGGTCTGCCTGGCGACAGCGTCGTTCGGACATCGGAGAGGGGCGCAGATGGGAGTGCTACGCTGTGACCACCCGGACATCGAGGAGTTCATCGGGGCCAAGCAGAACGATGTTGCTTTGAAAGGCTTCAACGTTTCGGTCGCCGTCACCGACAAGCTGATGGAGGCTGTCGCGCGGGGCTCCACCTTCTGGCTCCAGTGGAAAGGCGAGGACTACAAGGAGGTCGACGCGGCCGCGCTGTGGGAGCGCATCATGCGATCGACCTGGGACTGGGCCGAGCCCGGCGTGCTCTTCATCGACACGATCAATCGCATGAACAACCTTCACTACTGCGAGACGATCGCCGCCACCAACCCCTGCGGCGAGCAGCCGCTGCCCCCGTACGGGGCGTGCCTGTTGGGGAGCTTCAACCTTACGAAGTACCTGACCCCCAACGTCAAGAGCGTGGCGGAAGCTGACAATGGCGAGCCGGATTTTTATTTCAACTACGACCAGCTCATCACCGACCTGCCGGCCGTGGTCCGTGCCATGGACAACGTCGTGGACCGCACCATCTATCCGCTCGCCGAGCAGCGCGGCGAGGCGGTCAGCAAGCGGCGCATGGGCATCGGCGTGATGGGCTTGGCCAACGCGGGCGAGGCGCTCGGCTTCCCGTACGGCTCCCCCGCCTTCCTGGACTTCGAGGGCCGTGTGTTGCGAACGATCAACGTCGAGAGCTACCGAGCCTCAGCTTTTCTCGCCGGAGAGAAGGCGCCGTTCCCTCTCTTCGACGAGGAGCGCTACATGAAGGGAGAGTTCATCAAGACGCTGCCAGACGACGTGAAATTCTTGATAGCTTCCAACGGCATCCGCAACAGCCACCTCACTTCGATCGCTCCGACCGGCACGATCAGCATGACCTGCGACAACATCAGCTCCGGCGTCGAGCCGGTCTTCTCCCACGAGACCACGCGGAACATCAACACGCCGGACGGTGTCATGAAGACCGTGCTGCAGGACTACGGTGTCGGCTTCCTGGGGGTCAGGGGGAAGCTCAGCCGCGACGTCACGGCGCAGGAGCACGTGAACGTCCTGCTCGCGGCGCAGGCCCACGTCGACAGCGCGGTCAGCAAGACCTGCAACGTGTCGCCCGACATGCCCTGGGACGACTTCAAGAACATCTACGTGGACGCGTACCAGGGCGGCGCGAAAGGCGCGACCACGTTCAACAGCGGCGGCAAGCGCTTCGCGCTGCTGGTCGAAGCGAAGCCGGTCAAGGACGAGGGCGAGGTCAGCTGCGAGATCGACGCGAGCGGGCGGAGGAGCTGCGAATGATTAACCCCCTGTCCCTCCTGGTCGAGGCCTGCGAGTACCTTTCCGACGGCGCGAGAGCCGCGCAGCAGCCGAGGGTCACCGCCCAGGAGGTTGGCGACGTGCTCGCGGCAATCGACGTGCTCGTGTACCGTGACATGTTCACCGACGAGGAGCTGCGCGCGGCGAAGTTCCGACGCTTGATCGAGCTGAAGAAGCTGCACGGTGACGAGGCCGTGCTGGGCGTCAGCACCGGGAAACCTTTCACGGGGGTGAGCGGATGAAATACCTGAGAGCGGTTGCGCGTTTCCTCGGCTGGGTGTTCTTCCTGACGGGCCTCGCCGCGGCGTACCCCGTCGCCTGGGTGCGCTTCGTGTGGGAGCTGTCGGACGTAGTCCTCGACGACCTGCAGCGGTTCTACGCGGCGCAGGAGAGGCGCAAGGAAGACTGAGGTGCACGACATCGAGGCCCTCCCTCCCCGCATCCGGAAGCTGCTGACGGTCTGCCCGATCAGCGGCTGCTGGGTCTTCGTCGGCAGGTGGACGACGGGGAAGGGCCACGCGAAGACGATGTGGCAGGGGCATCACGTTATGCTCCACCGCGTCGTGTATTCGTTGTTAGTCGCCCCGGTCTGCTGGTGGCTCAACCTCGACCACCTCTGCAGGTTTCGCGGCTGCAGCAACCCGGACCATCTGGAGCCGGTTCCGCCGGTGGTGAACACGCGGCGGGGTGAGGCTAAACTGTTTAAGCGGCGCGCGGAGTATACATGAAGAAAACTTTAGTTCTTGGTGGTCCGGGATGCGGCAAGACCACGCGCCTGCTGCAGGTGATGGAGCAGGCGCTCGACAGCGGCGTGCGCGCCAACCAGATCGCGTTCTGCTCCTTCACCAACGCCGCGGCCGACGAGGCGCGCGACCGGGCGATGGAACGCTTCGGCCTCAAGGAGGAGGACCTGCCGTACTTCCGCACGCTCCACTCTTTAGCATTTCGAGAATTAGGTGTGAGCAAACGCGACGTGGTCAGCAAGCAGCACCTGCTGGAGCTTGGCGAGCTGACGGGCGAGCTGATCGACCCGCGCGGCTACGACGTCACGGTGCCGGCCACCGGGATGAGCGCCGACCCGCTCATAACCATCGACGGTAAAGCCCGGATGATGCTTACGACGCTGCGCCGCGCCTGGGAGACCAACCAGGACGTCGGCGGCGACCTTGAGTGGTTCCGGCTGAAGCGCTTCTCCGACGCCTACACAAAGTTCCGCGAGGACCGCGGGCTGATCGACTTCACCGACATGCTTGAGCGCTACGCGTTCGGAGACGGCGGCCCCACGCCGGTGAAGGTGGCGATCGTCGACGAGGCGCAGGACCTGACGCTGCTGCAGTGGAAGGTGGTCGAGAAGGCCTTCTCGCACGCCGACGAGCTTTGGGTCGGAGGCGACGACGATCAGGCGATCTACGAGTGGTCCGGCGCGGCCACAGGTCATCTGATGAGCCTGGGCTACGAGCGCGAGGTCCTCCCCCTGTCCCACCGGCTGCCGCAGCAGGTGTTCGACCTCAGCCGCGAGGTCGTGAGCAGGATCGGGCGCCGCTTCCCAAAGGACACGAGGTCGAGCGGCCGCGCCGGAGCCGTCGAGTGGGTGTCGGGTGCTGAGGAGGTCGACCTGTCCAAAGGCAAGTGGCTGGTGCTGGCGCGGACGCGCTACCAGCTGGGACCTTTGGAAGAAGAGGCGCGGAGGCAGGGGGTTGTGTACTCGACGAAAGGCAGGCCCTCGGTAGCTCCCGCCCACGTCGTGGCCATCCTGGCGTACGAGAGGCTGCGGAGAGGCTCCAGGGTGGAAGGGCCTGAGGCGATCGCGGCGCTCAAAGCCATGGGCCTGCCGGTGAGGGAGATGGCTGAGGACAGGACCTACGACGCGGCAGAGCTGGGCGTGAGGTTCGAGGCGATCTGGCACGATGCGCTAGTCCGGATCAGCCCGGACGACCGCGAGTATTACCTGGCCTGCCTGCGCAGGGGCGACAAGCTGACGGAGGCCCCCCGCGTGAGGGTGGAGACCGTCCACGGGGCAAAGGGCGCCGAGGCGGAGAACGTCCTGCTCGTCACCGACATGACCTACAGGGTGAAGAGGGGCTACGAGGAGGACCCGGACGCCGAGCACCGGGTGTTCTACGTTGGCGTCACCCGGGCCTCCGGCAGCCTCCACCTGGTGGCCCCCCGCAGCGTGTACCCTTACCCCCTCTAGGCGGGGAAGGCTGTCTGGCGGGCAGATTTTAGGGGTTTACTCCTGCCTAAACAAGGGAGTAGGGTGGGGACCTCGGGCGGGACCTCCCCGACCCGGTAACTCAGAGCCAGAGAGAAGACATGAAAACATACCTCGTTCAGCTGACCCCCGCGGGCAAGACCCTCGTGCTTCCGTTCTCAGACCTGCCGGCTGCCAAGGCGATGGCCGCGGGTGAGTGGGAGGCCGGGACTCGCCTCTACACCCTGCAGGGCGCCAACGACCTCGCCACCGCCTCCTCCGCGGAGCTGGTCGCCCTCCACAACGGCCTCCTCCCGGAGGGCGGTAACAAAACATCAAATTTCGATGATCTGAAAAAAGGTGCGAAGAAGGTGTTTGCAATGGTCCTGAAAGCCTGTATCACTTCTCCCGTTCCCGGAGATCAGGCGCCGGCCGCGGGGACCGAGGAAAGCATCCCGCCGGCGTCAGTCAAACCGAAGAGGCAGAAGACCATGGCTACCAAGACGAAGAAGACCCCCGCGAAGAAGGCCGCCAAGAAGGCCGCCAAGAAGTCCGCGACCCCCCGCGTGAAGGCCCCCGCCTTCATCGAGATCGGCAACGGCGCCCCGCCGGCCGGCACGACCTGCGGCCTGTTCATCCGCTCGCTCATCATGAAGGGCGCGACGACCGAGGACATCCTCGCGAAGGTCAAGAAGCACTACCCCGACAGCACCGCGAAGGGCTCGGACGTCAGCTGGAACCGGCAGAAGCTCCGGGCGGACGGCATCAAGAACGTGCCGGACGCGCGGGTCGCGAAGGAGGAGTAGACCTCAGACCTCTCTCCCTAACTCTCTAAAGATCAAGGCCCCCTTAACCGGGGGCCTTCGTCGTTTGTGGGGTAAGCATGAACATGAAGACTGCGAAATGGACCGCGAAACCCAACAGGCCGGGGCAGACCGCCGGCTGGACCCTGCTGCGTGACGGCGTCCCGCTGATCCGACTCGGGCGCGTCATTGAGACGAACCCGGGATACCTGACGCTGGAGGAGTTCGCCGCGACGGCGCACGAGATCGCGGACAGGCTGAGCGGGAGGACAGGGCCTCCGGCCGCTCCCGGATACGAACAGCCCTACGACCCGGAGCGCTGCCTCAACTGCGGGGGCTTTCATGGTTTAGGGCTTCCCTGCCCGGACCTGGTGCCGCGATGACACTTCGCAAGCCGTACGTCCTCCTCTTCCAGGAGACCCTTGCGCGCAGGCGCCCGAAGCACTGGAAGTTCTGGCTGCTGGTCGGCTGCGTCATGGTGAACCGCGCGAGGTGGGAGGAGGCGCAGCCGATCCACGCTGGCCTGATGGGCGCGTGGCCGTCGCCCGAGGGGCTGCTTGCCGGGCTCTCCCTGGAGGAGACGCAGGACGAGATGCGCCCGCTCGGCTTCCCGGTCAGCAGGGCTCGCGTCATCAGGAACCTCGCGTTCAGGTGGCTCAAGGAGCCGCTGACGAACTACAAGGAGGTCCAGTCGGTGGTCGGCCTTGGGCAGTACGCCGCGGACAGCTGGGCCATCTTCGTTGACGGCAAGCGGAACGTGAAACCGAAGGACAAGCGCCTGCGGGAGTTCCTGCGGGAGGAGAAACGTATCAAGGCCGAACGTGCCACCAGGCGAGCGGCGATCGACAAAGCAGAGTTCATGAGGGAGAGCGCGTGATGGCAAAACTTACGGCGATAGCTGCGGACGTCTTCGCGGGCGGCTTCTCGCTGGGAGTGCAGAAGCACTTCAACGTGCTGGCGCACCTGGAGGAGAGCAGTTACGGCGTGGCGACGGCGCGGCGCAACTTCCCGAAAATACCGATCCACGTCGGCGTCGACAACTGGCCGCTGGACTTCTTCAAGGACAAGGTCGACTTCGTGTTCGCCAACCCTCCGTGCGCGCCGTTCTCGGTAGCCGGTTACACGAAGACGCGGGGCACAGACAAGTGGCTCACTGATCCGCGGCTCGCCTGCACGCTCACGTGCGCCAACCTCCGGAAGACGCTGCGCCCGAAGGTCTACGCCACGGAGAGCGTCACGCAGGCCTGGAGCAAAGGTCGCGAGTTCATCGAGAACATGGTGAAGGAGGCGGCCGACGACGGCTACGCCACGACCGTGCTTCTGCACGACGCGCAGCACCTGGGCCTCCCACAGGCCCGGAAGCGCGTGTTCTTCGTCTTCCACCGTATCGGCTTCTCCCCGCGCGCTCCGAACTGGGCGCCGCCTCCGGTTCCGCTCGACGTGCTGCCGGACAAGCCGGTCGGGGAACCGATGATCGAGAAGCCGGACTACTTCACGGCGAAACGTCTGGCCAAGGTGCTGCCTGGCGAGCGGCTGAGCAAGTTCTGGGAGCGCACGCACCCAGACGAGAGCAAGTGGAAGCGGAACGCGCAGGGCGGCGTGGCGGGCAGGCCGGCGTTCGGTCATTGCCGGCTGCCGGTCGACAGGCCGAGCGGAGCCACGGTTGGCTATTGCCTGGCGCACCCCGTCGAGAACCGCTTCCTCTCCACCGAGGAGATACAGCTGCTGTCGGGCTTCCCGGCTGACTTCGTGTTCACGCCCAACGGCAAGAACGCCAGAGCTGCGGAGATAGCCCGCGGCGTCTGTCCGAAGGTCGGCGAGTGGCTGGCAGCGTCGGTGAAGGCAGCCATAGACGCTGACGCGCCGCTCGCTGACACCAAGCTGGTGGAATACGATTACAGGCGGCCGCCCGTTGACGCGGATGACGTGCAGCGCCGCGAGGTGCCGTTCGGGGAGACGTCCACGGAGCCTGCCACAGTGAGGTCAGGATCGCCGAGGCAGCCCCGCCTGCCGCGCACCGAGGTCCTGCAGGGCGAGCCGGCGAAGCCAAGGCCGGCGAAGTTCCCGGTGCCGAAGGCTGACCTCGGTTCGGGCAACTACATCAGGCTGCTGTTGACGATGGAGGTCTTCACGACCGAGGAGATCGTGACCGCGGTGCATGAACATTTCAAGACGAGCAAGGCCACGGCGGCCGACGTGAGCTACCACCGAGGGAAGATGAAGGAAGCGGGCGCGCCTGTGCGCGTGGTCCGCGAGACATCGCAGGGGAGGCGGCTGGCGCCGCTGAAAGGAGCGTAGGTTATGGCGAGAGGTCTGAAGGTTCCGGCGCACCTGGTGCCGGTTACGACCGAGCGGAAGAGCCCGGTCAGGAGCGATCGCACACACGGCATGAACGACGAGTTCGTCGAAGAATTGCTGTCGAAGGTCTCGAAGCTGCAGAGCGCCGGCATCAGCAACGCGACCATCCTGGGCGTGCTCGGCGACGTGAAGTTCAACATACCGAAACCTAAGAAGCCGAGGGCATGACGATGGCCGAACCCGACGACAGCGCCGACTTCGAGAAGCGCCTCACGTGGAACAAGGGCGACCTGAAGGTCTACGGGCCGGACGGCAAGGAGGTCGACGTCAGCACTCTGAAGGAGGAGGAAGACGAAGAGGAGGACAACCCGCTGGCGGCCTTCCCCCTGTCCCCCGCGGCAGAGGAGCCCGAGGCTGACAGCGCCGGCCCGACCG
>Ga0265327_10000437_pt1 | contig 75716 bp, 68 predicted proteins | sample 41621metaG_FD_202089 | JGI IMG/M metagenome (GOLD analysis project Ga0265327, IMG submission 202089) | Rhizosphere microbial communities from Carex aquatilis grown in University of Washington, Seatle, WA, United States - 4-16-21 metaG | ecosystem: Host-associated > Plants > Roots > Rhizosphere...
GGCACGGCAAATTTATGCGATGGTATCGTCCGACAAGCCTCTGCCCGCGCGAAACACTAGGCGATAGCGGCGCGTATTTCGATAAGGTGGCCTTGCACGAACTTTGCGACACAAAAAACAAGGATGTCAATTCCGATCATTTAACCGCAGTGAAAGTCTTTTTCGGCTTTCTTGAAATTGAGGATGCTTGGCACGAAACGGCTACGCTGCCCTTGAAGTTTTCCGCATCCGATTCGCCTCAATGCGATAGCAACAGCCGAGGGCCGTAGTTTCACAGGACAAGCACAAAAAAGCCCGCTGGCCGGGGAAGCCAGCGGGCTTTTTGCTTTCCCTCTTCATAGCCAGCGTAGCCCGAATGAAGCGCAGCGGAATCCGGGACGACCGGAGCCACAAAACCCCACATTCCTCTGCGCTTCATGCGGGCTACATAATATTAAGCTTCTAGCCAAGGCGAGGCAGGCACGGCTTTATCATGTCCACCAATTACGCCCGCACAACCCAATCACGCCGCCAATTTCGCCAAGGCATCATGCAAGCAGAGCGCGGCGGATTCACCAAGGGCAATAGGTTCAAACCAAGAGGCGGGATAAAGATAATCCTCGCCCGATTCGTCAATGATCCGCATCATGCCATTGCCTGCGCCCTCCTGGATTAATTCGGTAAAGTTTCCCCACGGTGACATCATCATTGGAGAATTCTCCCAAGTCTTGTTTTTCAAGGCATACGACGAATTTTATGGTCATGGCATGGATTCAGCGGAAGGGATAACATCGCTCCAAGCGATGTTATCCCTTGGCCAAAACAATCCTCATCGACAAATCCACCGCCCGCACATTTTTGGTCAACGCGCCGACGGAGACGTAGTCCACGCCGGTCGCGGCGATGGCGGAGATGTTCTCCAGGCTGACATTGCCGGACACTTCCAGCTTCGCCCGGCCCGCGCTCATCGCCACCGCCTCGCGCATCATTGCAAACGTGAAATTGTCCAGCAGCACCCGGTTCGCACCGGCCGCCAGCGCCTGCGCCAATTCGTCGAGATTTTCCACCTCCACCTCGATGGGCACCCGGGCGTCCAGCTCGACGGCTTTGCGCACCGCCAGCGCGATGGAGCCCGCCGCCAGGATGTGGTTTTCCTTGATCAGGATGCCGTCAAAAAGCCCCAGCCGGTGGTTGCTGCAGCCGCCGCGGCGGACGGCGTATTTCTGCGCCTGGCGCAGGCCGGGCAGGGTCTTGCGGGTGTCCAGCACGGTCAGCCCGGTGCCCGCCGCCGCGCGCGCATAGTCGCGGGCCAGCGTGGCCGTGGCGGACAGCGTTTGCAGCAGGTTCAAGGCGGTGCGCTCGCCGGTCAGCAAGGCGCGGGCCGGGCCGGACAGCGTGCAGAGCAGCGCCCCCGCCAGCACGTCCGTGCCCTCCTCCGCCTGCCACTCGACATGGACGGCCGGGTCGAGGCGGGCGAACACGGCGTCGAACCAGGGCCGGCCACACAAGACCATGGCCTCGCGGGTGATGACGCTGGCTTCGGCCCGCGCAGTGTCCGGCACGATCAGGGCGGTCAGATCCCCGGCTCCGACATCTTCGCGGAGAAAGCGGTCGATCTCGTCGAGATCGACCGGGCTGTCAGGTATCGGCTCGTTCATGATTGCTTTTTCCGCAGGCTGTCCCGCCAGGCTTGCGACAGCGCGGGAATGTCCAAGGCGCGGCGGATGATCTCTTGTTGGCGGGGATTTTTGGCTAGGGCGAGCATGGCGTCGCGGATGTTCAACCGGCCCGGATCTCCGTGCAAGCGTTCGATGGCGTCGCCGGGCTTGAGTTCGCCTTCCTTGAGCACTCGCAGGTAGAAGCCCACCCGGCCTGACTGGTGGAAGCGCCGCACAAACCCCGGATCTTGCATCCTCAGGCCGAGCTTGAAACAAGGCACGCGGGGCTGGGTGACCTGGCACTCGACCGGGCCGATGCGGAAGATGTCGCCGATATGCACGGCTTCATCGGGCATGCCGCTGACGGCCAGGTTCTCGCCAAACTGGCCGAAAGGCAGCGGCCTGCCGAGCGCCTGCTCCCAAAAGCGGTAGTTTTCCACCGTGTAGGCGTAGACCGCCTTGTCGGCCCCGCCGTGGTTTTCGCGGTCGACCTGGACGTCGCCGGCAATGCCCTCGACGGTGGCCTGGACAGGGCCGGCCACGGCTTGTTTGCAGATGCCGGTTTCGGCCCGGCGGCCCTGGTATTCGAGCGTTTGCCGCCCGGAAAGGCTGATGGCCAATAATTCCATAACGCTATGCCTGGCTGTCAATGGGGAAAAGTTCAAAGGGTTTGGAAAGCGCCCGGGCGACGGGGGCGAAGCTGCGCCGGTGCGCCGGCGTGGCCCCCAGTTCGGCGAGCCTGGCCTGGTGCAGCGCGGTGGCGTAGCCTTTGTGGACGGCGAATTGGTAGCCCGGATAGAGCGCGTCGAGAATGGCCATCTCGGCGTCGCGGGCGACTTTGGCGAGGATGGAGGCCGCCGAGATTTCGGCGACTGTCGCGTCGCCGCCGACGATAGCTTCCCCGGGACAGGGCAGCTTGGCAGGATAATGGTTGCCGTCCACCTTCGCCCAGTCGGCTGGCAGCGGCAAGGCGGCATAGGCGCGGCACATGGCGAGCAGGGAGGCTTGCAGGATGTTGATCCGGTCGATCTCGCCCGGCTCGGCCCGGCCTATGGCCCAAGCCAAAGCCCTCGTTTTGATCTGCGCGGCCAGCGCTTCACGGCGGCGGGGCGTCAGTTTTTTGGAGTCGGCGAGGCCGTCGATCTGATCGCCCGGTTCCAGGATGACCGCCGCGGCGACCACGGCGCCCACAATGCAACCCCGGCCCACTTCGTCAAGGCCGACAATGAGCCTCGGCCCGCCCGTCATGCCGCGGGCCCGCCAATCAGCGCAAGATGCTGCGCTGGGTTTGCTTGAGGAAATTCGCCAGGCACTGGATTTCCGCCGTCTCTTCGGCCATTTCATCCAAGGCGGCGATGGCGTCCTCCAGCTTCAGCCCCGATTTGAAGACGATTTTGTAGGCTTTTTTGATCTGGCGGATCGCCTCCTGGCTGAACCCCTGCCGTTCCAGGCCGACGGCGTTGATGCCGTGCGGCTTGGTCGGCTGGCCGCCGACCAGGACATAGGGCGGGATGTCGCGGGAAATGACGCTGCCCATCGCGGAGAAGCTGTACTTGCCGATTTTGCAGAACTGGTGGACCAGGGAAAAGCCGCCGAGAATGGCGCAATCCTCGACCAGCACATGGCCCGCGATGGAGGCGGCGTTGGCCATGATGACATGGTTGCCGACGACGCAGTCGTGGGCGACGTGGGTGTAGGCCATGAATAGGTTGTGGTCGCCGATCTTGGTCAGCGCCTTGTCCTGCACCGTGCCGCGGTGGATGGTGCAAAATTCGCGGATGATGTTGTGGTCGCCCATTTCCAGACGGGTCGGCTCGCCGCGGTACTTCATGTCCTGGGTGTCTTCACCCACCGAGGCGAACTGGAAGATCCGGTTGTTCTTGCCAATCCGAGTCGGCCCCTTGATGACGACATGGGAACCCACGACCGTGCCCGCCTCGATTTGGACGCCCGGGCCGATGATACTGTAAGGCCCGACGCTCACGTCATCCGCCAATTCGGCCGAAGGGTCGATGATCGCAGTCGAGTGAATCAAGAATTCTGCTCCGCCGCTGCGCACATGATTTCCGCGCTGGCCACCAAGTCGCCCTCCACTTCGGCGCGGCACTGGAATGCCCAGATATTCCGCTTGTGGCGCAGATAGCAAGCTTCCAGCTTAAGCTGATCCCCCGGCACGACAGGCCGCTTGAAGCGGACCTTGTCCAGGCCCACCAAGTAGTAAGTTTTGCCCTTGCCCAGCACGTCGGGCGCTGAATTTCCCGCCAACAGGCCGGTCGTCTGGGCCATCGCCTCAATAATCAGAACGCCCGGCATGATGGGAAGCCCAGGGAAATGCCCCTGGAAGAAAGGCTCGTTGAAGGTCACGTTTTTAATCGCCAGCAAACGCTTTCCCGGTTCACATTCAAGGACACGGTCGACCAGGAGAAAAGGGTATCGGTGCGGCAGAAATTCCTTTATTTCTTGAATATCCAATGCGTGTTTCCTTGAAGTTAAGCTTGACGGCAAGCGCTGGGTTTGCGGAAATTCGTCATCTTTTCGAGCCTTTGGCAGGGGCCGCGCCTTCCAACTTGCCCGCGACCTTGGCCGTGACATTGATCGCCTCGGCGGCAAACGCCACGCCTTCGGAAGACAAGATCAAATCAAAATGCTCTTCCCTCGCGAGAGACTGGATGGCTTCGCTGATGGATTTTTGCAGCTTCATCATCTCCTCATTGCGAGCCTCGTTGAAATCCCGCCTTAACTTTTCCTCCACGCCCCGGACTTCCTCTATGCGCTTGACCAGCTCCTTGCTCTGCTTCTTCTGCTCGTCTTCGCTCATCACCTCGGCCTCCTTGGCGAGGTGGTCGCGCATCTTGGTGATCTCTTCCTTTTCGCTGTTCAGCTTGGTCTCGCGCGGTTTGAATTCACGCTCCATGGTTTTTCTGGCCTGCTCGCCCTGCGAAGACTTTTCAATCAGGGACATGACATCGACGACGCCAATTTTAAGCCCAGCCGACGAACCCCGCCCAACGGCGGCGCTGCCAGAATCGAAGTCCGCACCCTGTTCGGCCCCTGCGGATGGCATATTCAAGACCGATAAAAACCCCAGCAGCACACACCACAGGCTTGTTTTTGACATATGCACTCTCTCTCCCAATCAAAAAGGTTGAACAATCAGACACCCGCGGCAGACGCCGACATCGGGTTCCGCGGAGCCCGGGCATCCGGCCCCGTCCGCCCTGTCTTGCGCGCCATTATACAAGAACCACGCCCAGCCGACGAACAATTAGCCGAAAGCCCCGCCGCCAGGCGGATCAAAACCCCTGTCCGAAAGAAAACTGGAAGCGCTGCACCTGGTCGGCGACAGGGGTTCCCTTTCCGGGGCAGGCCGTGCTAAGAACCGGAAAAGTCCCGTAACATTCGGTCTTGGCGTTGAGCGGCTGGGCGATGCTGAACGTCAGCGCGCCAAACGGCGACAGCCATTTCGCGGAAAGCCCGGTCGAATAACGCAACTCGCCGAGATCGAAGCCGTTTTGGAAAACGTTGCCGGCGTCGAAGAAGGCACCCAGGCGGATGCTTTTGCTGTCCGTCATGAAAGGCACCGGGAACAACAATTCCGCCGTGCCGACGAGCTTGCTCGAACCGCCGAAGGGACGCGGTATTTGACCGTAAAGCCAAGCTTGGTAGGTGGGGGTGTCTCTCGGCCCCAGGGTGTTGGCCATGAAGCCGCGCACCGACAACGGCCCGCCGGCGAAGAAATGCTCGTAAAACGGCAATCCGCCCTTGGTCGAGCCGTAAGCGTTGCCGTAGGCGATGTCGCCCTTCAGCATCAGAGTGAGATCCTTGGCGATGGGGAAATACTGCACCGCGCTGGCGCTGGCCTTGTAGTAGGTCAGGTCGCTAAACGGCATCGTGCCCGACACAAACAGACTTTGCGAGCCGCCCCGGTTGGCGAAAACCGCGCGGTTCAAGGTGTCATGGACAAAGCCCAGGCCCATCGTATAGGTGTTGAACACACTGCCATTCTGCGCGACGAACTGGGTGATCTCTTGCGCGCTGGCGTACGTCACCGGCACATAGGCGTCGGCAGGGTCGGAGCCACACACCAAGGGGTCGCGGACATTGGTGTAACTGGGGATCAACGTACAATAGCCCGAGTCCGTCGCCGTATGCAGTTTGGTGTGCGCATAATCCAAGTTCAGCAACACCCTGCTGTACTCGCCCAGCGGCATCCCCCAGTTTCCCCCGCCGCCGAACACGTCGGTCGAATAGTTGGCGAGGTTGGCCTGGTAGGCGTTGGTTTTGCGGTAGTTGATGTTCCAGCCGCTGCTGATGCCGTCCAACGTGGCGTAGGGGTTGGAATAACCGAGGTTGTACACCGTGTTGTAGGCGCTGTTGTTGAAAGTGAAGTTCACCCGCTTGCCGGAGCCGAAGACGTTGTCCTGGGTCACGCTGGCGTTGAAGATGATGCCCTGCACCTGCGAATAGCCGACACCGGCCTGGAGGCTGCCGGACTGCTTCTCGACCACAGTGTAGTTCACGTCGATCTGGTCGGCCGTGCCCGGCACCGCGGGCGTCTCTACGTTGACCTCCTGGAAATAGCCCAGGCGCTCAAGCCGGGTCTTGGAGCGCTCGATCTTGGTGGTCGACGCCCAGGCCGCCTCCATCTGCCGCATCTCCCGGCGCAGCACCTCGTCGCGCGTCTTGGTGTTGCCTTGCATATTGATGCGGCGCACGTAGACCTGCTTGCCCGGATCGACGAAAAAAGTCATGTTGACGGTCTTCTTGGCCGCGTCGATCTCGGGAATCATGTTGACGTTGGCAAAGATGTAGCCCTCGTCGCCCAGGCGGTCGGAAATGGCCTTGGAGGTTTCCGTCGCGAGTTTGCGGGAGAACGTGTCGGCAGGGCCGATTTGCACCAGGGGAATCAACTCTTCCGGCGCGACGATGGTCTTCCCGGTCAGCTTCACTTCGTTGACCGTGAACACCTCGCCCTCCTTCACATTGATGGTGATGTAAATTTCCTTCTTGTCCGGGGTGATGGACACCTGGGTGGATTCGATGTCAAAGTTGATGTAGCCGCGGTCCATGTAATACGAGCGCAAGCGCTCCAAGTCGGCGGACAGCTTCTGCTTGGAATATTGGTCGTTCTTGGTGTAGAACGATATCAGGTTCGAGGTGCCCAACTCGAAAACCTTCAGCAAGTCCCCGTCCTCGAACGACTTGTTGCCGACGACGTTGATCTGCTTGATCTTGGCGACCTTGCCCTCGGAAATCTTCAAGGTGATGGCCACCCGGTTGCGAGAAATATCATCGACCTTGGTGTCGATTTTCATGCCGTACTTGCCCCGGCTATAGTACTGGCGGTGCAACTCCTGCTCGACCTTGTCCAGAATCTGCCGGTCAAACACGCGGCCTTCCGCCAATCCGATGGTCTTCAGCCCCTTGTTCAGATCGTCGGAGCTGATGTCCTTGTTGCCTTCGATCTTGACGCTGGCGATGGAAGGGCGCTCCTCCACGACCACCACCAGCACGTCGCGCTCCCGCCCCAACCGGACGTCCTTAAAGAAGCCCGTCTTGAACAAGGCTTTGATGACGGCAGCAGACTCGTTTTGGTCGAAGGTGTCACCCGCCTTGAGCGGCAGATACGTGAACACCGTGCCTACCGAGATGCGCTGCAAGCCCTCGACGCGAATGTCTCTGATCACAAAAGAGGAGTCAGCCCAAGCCAACGACGCCAAAAGCATCGCCGACAGAAAAACGACAGCAAATCCTGGGCGGTTCATTGGCGGCGGGAAACAAGCAAAGTGAGTAGGATGAGATTGGAAACCATGAGGGAAAAAGGATTGGTCAGAAGGGCGCGGGCCGGGCAGGCGGGCAGGCGTCGCGGCGGCAGGGCCTGCCCATGAGCCGCAGGCCGCCTTCCCGCCCTAGCCAACCAGCAGATCCTTCTCAACCTGCTCAAGGCTGACGTGGCGGATGTTTTTGCCTTTGGCATAATAAATAACGTATTCGCAGATATTGCAGGAGCGGTCGCCGATCCGCTCCAGCGAGCGGGCGGACCACATGATGTCCAGGCTGACGTGGATGGCGCTGGAATCTTCCATCATGCAAGCAATCTGCCGACGCATGATGTTCTCATACTCTTTGTCCACCTGCCTGTCGCCCTGCACAACCTCCAAGGCGGTGTCCACATCCATGCGTGCGAAGGCGTCCAGCGCCTTGTGCAACAAAGCCCGCACATGGCCGGCCAACTGTTCCAGCTCCGTCAACTGGCTATTCCTGGGGTCATGGGAGGCCAAGTCGATGGCGTGGCGGGCGATGCGCTTGGCCTCGTCGCCGATGCGCTCAAGGTCGGTGATGGTCTTGATGACGCCGATCACCAGCCGCAAATCGCGCGCGGTCGGCTGCCTCAAGGCCAGAATTTGCGTGCATTCATCGTCGATGGAAACCTCCAGGGAATTGACCTTGGAATCGTCCTGGATGACGCGGCCCGCCAATTCCACGTCGCCACCGAGCACGGCTATGACCGCCGCCTCGATCTGCTCTTCGACCACCCCGCCCAAGACCAGCACACGATTGCGAATATCCAGCAATTCGTGGTCATATTGTTTCGAAATATGCTGGTGCGGACTTTCGCTTTCGTTAAACTTTGCCATAACTTTGGATTGCCAGGAAATGCTTCGGCCCCGGGGCCGGTTGTCGACAGATCGTCTTGGCCGAATTCTATCAACTCCCCTCCGCACATGAAAGCACCGATTCCGCCTGGCGGCTTTGCAAGGCCCCCGTTTGCCTTTTGAAAAACAAGAGGCAAACAGGGGAAGGCCGTTCCGCGGCCCTAGAGCCCCTTCAGCAACGCCTCGGCCTGGGCCCGCTCGGGAAACGACTTGTTCTCCTTGAGCAAACGCTCAAGCTCCTTTTTCGCGTCCTCATTCTTGCCCGTTTTTGCGAAGGCGGAGGCCAAATGGAAGCGGAGCGTGACATTGCGGGGATCGGCCAGAATCGCCTGCTGCAATAAAACCAAGCCCTTGTCATCCTTGCCGTTTTGCAGGTAAATCCAGCCGACCGTGTCCAGCATTTCGGGCTTGCCTTCAATCCCCGGGGCGGAGGCGAGCTTTTCCGCGAAGACCAGCGCCTTGCTGTCGCCCAGTTGCTGATACAGCCAAGCCAGATTGTTTTGCAGCACCAAATTTTCAGGGTGCAGCTCATAGGACTTCTCATAGGCTGCGACGGCTTCTTTGGGCTTCCCCCTATCCTGCAAAGCGGTGGCCATCATCCCCCAGGCTTCGGAGTCCTTGGGAGACTTTTCCAGCCACTGGCGCACCCCCTCGAAAGCGGCCGGATCCTGGCGCAACTCGAGGCGGGTCATGAACAAGCGCCGGGCCAAATAGGAGCTGGGAGACAATTGGTAAGCCTTCGCGTAGGCGTCGACCGACTTGTCAAGCTGCTTTTGAGCGAGCTGAACGTCGCCTTCCAGCTGGTAGCCCAGCGGGGACTTCGGATACTTGGCCCTGATCGATTCGGCGATTTTCAAAACATCACCGTACCGCTTGTCCTGCATGCCAAGCTCCGCCTTCGCCAACAGGGCGGGAATGTACTCCGGCCCCAGCTTGAGCGCCTCGTCCCATTCCTTGATCGCGCCCGCCTTGTCGCCCAGCTTGTACAAGGCTTGTGCCAACTGGTGGTGGAGTTCGGGATTTCCAGGCTGCTTGGCCAGCACCTGCCTGAAAGAGGCCGCCGCGTTGGCGGCTTGGTCGGCCCCTATCTGCGCCACCCCAAGATTTTGCAAAGCGGCAAGGTTGCCTGGATTGTTTCCCGAGGCGTCGTTGGCGATGGCCAGCGCCTGGCCCGGCTTGCCCTGCGCCAGATAATAGCGGGTCAACATGACGGCCGGCTTCAGTTCTTTCGGGTTTTTCTGCCGGGCATCCTCGAGTAGGCTGGCCATTTTGGCATAGTCCTTCTTCATCTCGGCGATTTGCGCCAGGCCGATCAGTGCCGACAGGCTTTTATCGTCGCGCTTGAGGATCTTGTCGTATTCCTTGGCGGCATCGTCGAGCCGGCTCTCGCCCATGGCGATTTTGGCCAAATTTAGGCTCGCGGGGGTGTAATCCGGCTTGATGGCCAGCGCGTTTTGCCAGCTTTCCCGGGCACGGTTGGTGTCCCCCTTTGCCAAGTAAGCCGCGCCCAGCAGGTTGTCAGGCAAGGGGTCGTCCTTGCGCTTGGCTTTTAGCTTGGCCGCCTCGGCGATGGCCTCGTCGAATTTTTTCTGCTGGATCATCGCCAGCACGATGGTCGCCTCCACCTCCACCAGATTCGGATCAATGCCGCCCGCCACCCTCAGATCCTCAACCCCCTGGTCCATCTTGCCTGCGGCGATCCTGCCGATGCCCAGTTCCGCTCGCACCGAGGCCACGTCGGGAGCGATCTCCGCCGCCTTGCTAAGATAGGCGACGCCCTGGTCATATTGCTTGTCCTTCAGATAGGCGCTGCCTAAAATGGCGAACAACTGGGCGTCTTTCTGCTCTTTTTCCGCCCATGGCCTCAACAGCTGGATGGCCTCGGCGGGATTGCCCCGCTTTAATCGCGTCCCCGCCAGCAGCTTGACCGCCGAGAAATTGGCCGGGGCCGCGGCAACCACCTTGGAAAGGAAATATTCCGCCTGCTCCGTTTCGTTCTTTTGATAAGCGATGGCCCCGAGCAGATAGGTGGTGGGCAGGTGGTCGGGCATTTGGCTGTTCACCTTGGACAGCACCTCCCTCGCCTCGTCGAGCTTGTTTGACTGGAAATCGATGACGCCTTCCACATACAAAGCCTGCGGCAATTCCCCTGCCACTTTCTTTACGATGTCGATATCTTTGCGGGCCTCAACCAAATTCGCCAAGGCGATGTAGACGACGGCGCGGCCCAGCCGCGCCTTCACATTGGTCGGCTGCAAAGTGATCGCATGCGTGTAAGCATCCAAGGCCGCCGGGTTTTCCCCGTTCGACCGTCTAGCCTCCCCCAGCAACAGCCAGGCTTGCCCGTTTTTCGGCGCCTTGCCCGTCGCCTTGGCGGCGTATTCGATAGCCGGCTTGTATTGCTGGCGGGACATTTCCAGCATGGCCAACCCGAGCAAGGCCTCCGCGCTGTCGGGGTCGGCCTGCAGGGCCGCGTTAAAACTCTCCTGCGCAGCGCCCATCCCGTCCTTCGTGCTCAACTGGGCCATGCCCCGATACGCCTGCAATTTGGCGTTGACTGGCTTGGGCAACTGGGGATCCGGCAAAAGCTGCTCCAGCACCGGCTTCGCTTGGCCTTGCAGCAAATAGGCTTGGGCCAGCGAGGTGATCCACCGCTCTTTCGGCAATTTGAGATCCCTGGCCTTTTCCAATTCCTTGACGGCCGAGTCGCCGTCGGCCATCCTGATATAGGACTCGCCCAAGAGAAGTCTGGCGTCGGCGTTTTCCGGCGACCTTTGCAGCAGGTTCTTCAATTCGATAACCGCGGCCTTGACTTCGTTCTTGTCCAGGTATTGCCTGGCCGCCTGCATCGGATCGCCGCCCTCGGCGAAGGCCGCCCCTTCACCGCCGGCAGCCAACAATAACAACAACAACGCCTTGGTAACGTTTTTCACACTGCCCCCTCGTCGATAGTTTTCATGATGATTATTGATTAAATCTTAAGGTTAAACTTAGTCAGCAAAGCATACAAGGTCGGGCGCGTAATCTCCAACAGCTCCGCGGCCTTGGACACGTTCTCACCCGCCTCGCTCAAAGCCAGGCAAATAGCCAACCGCTCAGCGGCCTCCCGAGCCTCCCGCAAACTTGAGATCCGGCAGGGGCGCCCGCCCTCGGCCAACTCCAGGTCTTTGATCTCAATCAAAGGGCCTTGGGCCATGACCACCGCCCGCTTGATCTTGTGATCCAATTCGCGGACATTGCCCGGCCAGCCGTAAGCCTCCAGGGCGGACAGGGCGTCCTCTTTGAAACCTAAAATATTGCGGGCCAACTGCTTGGCGTAGCGGTCCAGGAAAGCGCGAGCGAGCACCGGTATGTCCCCGCTCCTCTCCCGCAAGGGCGGCAGATGGACGGTCATTTCGTTGATCCGGTAAAACAAATCCTCACGGAAACCGCCCTCCACCATGAGCTTGCGGACATCCCTGTGGGTCGCGCAGACCACCCGCACATCCAGCTTTATCTCCTGCCTGCCGCCGACGCGCTCGACCACCCGCTCCTGCAGAACCCGCAGCAATTTGGCCTGGAGCCCCAGGGGGATGTCACCTATTTCGTCGAGGAAAAACGTCCCGCCGTCCGCCAGTTCGAACTTGCCCTTGACTTGGTTCGTCGCCCCCGTGAAAGCGCCCTTCTCATAGCCGAACAGCTCGCTCTCCAGCAGGTTTTCAGGGATCGCCGCGGCGTTCACGGCGATGAACGGTTTATTGGCCCGCGCACTGAGGCTGTGCACAGCGCGCGCGATGACCTCCTTGCCCGTGCCGCTCTCGCCTAAAATCAACACCGTCATGTCGGTGGGCGCGAACCGCTCCACGATGCGGCAGACTTCGTGCATCTGCGGGCTGGCGGCAATCACGCCTTTCAAGGGATAGCTGTAATGCATGCGCGCCAACTTCCTGTTTTCCTCCTCCAAGGCGTGCAGCCTGAAAGCCCGCTCGACGACAAAAGACAGGATGTCGGGATCGACAGGCTTGTGGTAAAAATCATAAGCCCCTTGCCCTATCGCCTTCACCGCGTTCTCCGTGTCGCCGTTGCCGGTCAGCACGATGATTTTAGTCTGCGGCGCGCAGGACAAAATCTCGTTGATCGTGGCGAAACCCTCGCTTGCCCCCCCCGGGTCGGGAGGCAGGCCCAAATCCAGGGTCACCACGGCCGGCGCGTACTTTTTCACCGCCGCGACAGCGGATTCGCGGTCGTCCGCCACCTGCATGTTGTATTGGTCAAAACTCCAGCGCAACTGGCTGCGCAGTCCGGGATCGTCCTCGACGATCAACAGGGTCTTCTCGGTCACTCGTTTTCTTCCAGGGTCGTGGAAAGGGCGGCGGGCGGCGGAGCCGCTTCGGCCAGCGGAATCTTGAACACAAACACCGATCCCTTCCCGGGCTCGCTGCGGACACTCAACTCGCCCCCCAGGGAACGCACGAACTCGCGGCTTTCATAGGCGCCTATGCCCATGCCGGTCAAGCCCTTGGTCGTTTCAAACGGCTTGAACAGGCTGTTCGAGATGAATTCCTCGCCCATCCCGCAGCCATTGTCTTCAATTTCGACCCACGCCCACCCCTTGCTGACCGCCCGCAAACGGACTTTGACCCAGCCCTGTTTTCCCGCCGCGTCCTGCGCGTTATGGACGACATGCTCCAAGGCGGAGACGAGGCGCTGCCGGTTGGCCCGCACGCGCACCGGGGACATAACTGTATCACAGACCGGCTCGGGTGCTTGCCGTTTCCTCGCCTCCACAGCCTCCAGTAAAGCGCCCCGCAAATCGAACTCCTCCGCCGCGGCCACCGAACTGGAATTGCGCAGCTGCGACATGACCGCGTTCATTTTACCCACGGCGTGGTCGACGGTCTTGATGGCGTCCCGCATGAACTCCGGGTTGTCATGGTGCTTATCCGCATTGCGCACGACCAGGCTCAACTGGGCGATCAGGTTTTTCAAGTCATGGATAATAAATGCGGACAGGCGGTTGAACCCCTCAAACTGGCGGGCATCCGCCAAAGCCCTGGCGGCGGCCTCCAGCTCCAGGTAACTCGCCACCAGGCGGCTGGTCGTCCGCAGCATGTCCATGACCTCCACGTTCCAAACCGTGAAGGTGCGCGAAGCGGTCAACAACACCACGCCATCCAGCCCCCCCGCCGTCTTCCATAACGGAATCAGCAGCCAGGCCTGCGGGTAAGGCTCTATCCACAAGGGCTTGTTCAGCCCCTCATAGGCTTCCGGGATGGTCAGCATTTCCTTGAGATTCACCACCGCGTCCTTCCTTTCCAAATAGGCGATCACCGGATCGCCACCGTCCAGCTCGGGAATGTCTATGCCCGTCGAACCGAGGCTCGCCCGCCGGACAAATTTGCCGCTGTTGTCACGGATCCATAACACCCCCCCGGGGCTCTCCACCACTTGGCTAAGGGCGAGTATCACGCGCTTCTCCAAAGAGCCGACCTTGCTTTCCGACAAGGTGGCGATTAAGCGCTGCCATTCCTGCCGGTAGTCGAAGGCATGGCTGAAAAAGTGCTTGCTGATAAAAACCCGCAGCCTCGCTCGGATTTGACCGGAAAAAAGCACCAGCCCCAGCACTAGAAAAGCCCCTACCAGGAACGCGATTTGCAGGACGGCCCCCCATTCGCCGCCATAATACTTGATGTAGTAGCCGGCCGTGGCCATCAGCAACAGATAGCACCCGGCCCCCAGCAAGGCCGTGGAATGAAAGACCACTTGCCTGGAAATGAAAATCTCCAAAGACCAGTCGGGATTGCGCGAGGCGGACACCGCGATGAAGGGGGGCAGCATGGCCGCGACCACTCCGCGGGCGGCCCACAGATCCGGCTTGATGCGAAGGAATAAGATCGCCTCGGAATACAGGTAGAACTCGTAGACGAACAGCGTCCCCAAGGCGAAGCACAGCAGCTTGATCCGCCAACGCGCGTCAGTCCGGGTGTTGCGGTAGATCTGCTCGACCAGCACCAGGCCGACGACGACCAGGCCGACATGCCCCAGGAGTTGGTAGGTGGGCCGGAAAATCTGCGGATACAAGCTTTTCAGCTCAGGCGGGCACCAGATGTAAAAAAGCAGCAACACCGTCACGGACTGGCCCCAACGGTAAATAAACACCGACCTTGAACCGTCCTCTCCGCCCTCCTGGCGGCTAAGCAATTGCCAGAAAAACATCAGCCAAAAGAAGCTGTGCGCCGCCTCCAAAGTCCACACCGTCGTCACGGACAGAACGCCGTAACGCTCCTGCACCGCGATCCCCGCCGCCCATAACGCCATCATGCCGCAAGCCGCGATCAGCCAGCGCCCGACCACATGGCCCCGCCATCCGACCAGCAGCAGCGCGGTCAGCGCCAGATAGGAAACGCCCGCCGCCAGGTAGCAATAATACGTTATCGACATGGCCAGGCACCCCCATGGGGCGGACTCTTTCCAGGGCTTAAGGGCGCAGCCAACGCGGTGCCTACAAGCCTCTTCCCCACAAAACCACCTCGATGGTTTGCAACATGATCAACATGTCAAGAAAAACGCTGTAATTTTTCACATAATAAAGGTCGTATTGCAATTTCTCGATGGTGTCCTGGTAGCTCGACCCGTAGCGGTAGCACAATTGCGCCCACCCGGTAATGCCAGGCTTTACGCGATGGCGCTCGGCATAATAAGGTATTGTTTCCGCGAATTTTTCCACAAACTCTGGGCGCTCGGGCCGGGGCCCGACGAAACTCATTTCGCCCTTCAGCACATTGAACAACTGGGGCAACTCGTCGATGCGCACCTTGCGTATGAACGACCCGACGCGGGTGATCCGGTCGTCGTTCACCTGCGCCCACCGGGCCTTGCCGTCTTTTTCGGCGTCCGTGCGCATGCTGCGGAACTTGATGACCTTGAACAACTGGCCGTTCAAACCCACGCGCACCTGCCGATACAACACGGGCGCGCCCCAGCCGCTTTCAAGGGTGATGGCCAGCGCCGTCAGCAACATGGCAGGCCAAGCCACCGCCAACAGACCCAGGCTCGCCGCGACATCAAACCAGCGCTTGAGCATCTGGGACATTCCCGACAGGCGGAACCCGTCGGAGAACACCAGCCAACTCGGATGCAGGCTGTCCACCCGGAGCAAACCCGCCTCCCGCTCAAAAAACGTCAGCAAATCGACCACTTCGTAGCCTCCCATTTTGCAGTCGAGAATCTCGTCTACCGTGATGCCGCCCCGGCGGTCGTCGGGGGCGACCACGATTTCGTCAATATCTTCGGCGGCGACGAAGTCGAACAAGCGAAGACGCACCTCCAGCATGCGCTCGGATTCGACGCGGACGGGCTCGTCCCCCATGCGGACATAGCCGATCACCCGGAACCCCAGCTGGCTGCTCCTTTTTTCAAATTCCCGGATCATGTTGCCGCGATAGCCGGCCCCGAGCACCAGGACGCGGCGCTTGAGCGCTTCGTTGTCGGCATACTTGAGAAAGAAAAATCGGGACACCAAGATCCCGGTCAAGGCGATGGCCAAAGCGTAGGCGAACAAGCCCCGCCCTGGAAAGAGGAGGGGGAAGAAATAAAACGGCAGGCTCATGATCGCCGTGCCCAACAAGAAGCTCGCGAAAATGCGCAGCACCAAGGCCACATCGCCCATGTCGTGGGCGCGCTGATACAAGCCCATGCCCGTCGAACTGACCAGCATGACCACGCAAAACATCAGCGACGGAACCCAAAGCGCCTCGTCGATGGCAAATTCCTGGTGCCAACTGTAGCCCTGCAACAAGCCGCCCAAATAAAACGAGCCGGAAAAAACGCCCAACTCCATCAGGAAAAGAAAAAGATAAATACCCGAAATATAATGCCGAAAAATTCGAATCATGGTTGCCTGACGATTGCCCGAGCCAATGAACGCGCTTGCCAGCGAAGCTTCCGCCTTAAGCAAGCGCCTCCCGCAAACGCCCGGCGATTATAAGCTAATGAGCCGGATCTGTATTTGTTTGTTTGCCCCTCCCGACGCCACAACACCCTTTACTCCGCAAGGGCAAAGAAGGGGCGGGGGAAATAGCGACTCCACAACATCGCCGCCAACCCGCGCCCCGCCACATCAAGCAGACAACCTGAACCAGCCCGCAAAAAGCTCACAAGCATTTGATTTAAAAATAAAATATTCAAACAAAGGATGCCACCATTAGACCAGGGCCGGGAGATGGTCTATGCTTTGCAAAATTTTTAACCCTGTTTTTGATCCGAGCCAGGAGACAATATGCGTCCGCTTTCAGAATCCAAGGTTGGCATTGTCGGCTTAGGCTATGTGGGCCTGCCGCTTGCCGTCGAGTTCGGCAAACGCTTGGACACTGTGGGCCTGGACATCCATGCCCGGCGCATTGAAGAGCTGCAAGCCGGCATCGACGGCTCGCTGGAGTGCTCCCGGGAAGAGCTCCAGTCCGCCGCCCGGCTCTCCTACACGACCGACCCGGCGGATCTGCGGGATTGCAACGTCTACATCGTGACCGTGCCCACCCCCATCGACGACTACAACCGCCCCGACCTGACCCCCCTGGTCAAGGCCAGCGAAACCATCGGCGGCATCCTGTCGGCGGGCGATGTCGTGGTCTATGAATCCACGGTCTACCCCGGGGCCACCGAAGAAATCTGCGTGCCCATCCTGGAAGCCCGCTCCGGCTTGGTGTTCAACCGCGACTTCTATTGCGGCTACAGCCCCGAGCGGATCAATCCGGGCGACAAGGAACACCGCCTGGCCACCATCAAAAAAGTCACCTCGGGCTCGACGCCCGAAACCGCAGACTTCGTCGACGCGCTGTACCGCCTCATCGTCGCCGCGGGCACCCACAAGGCAAGCAGCATCAAAGTGGCGGAGGCGGCGAAAGTCATCGAAAACACCCAGCGCGACGTCAACATCGCCCTCATCAACGAACTGGCCATCCTGTTCCACACGCTGGGGCTGGACACGCTGGAAGTGCTGGAGGCCGCCGGCAGCAAGTGGAATTTCCTGCCGTTCCGCCCCGGGCTGGTCGGCGGGCACTGCATCGGCGTAGACCCTTACTACCTCACCCACAAGGCGCAGCAAGTCGGCCACCACCCCGAAATCATCCTGGCCGGCCGGCGCATCAACGACGGCATGGGCGAATACGTGGCGCGCCGCCTGGTCAAGCTAATGGGGCGCAAACGCATCCCGGTGGGGGAATCCAACATCCTGATCCTCGGGCTGACCTTCAAGGAAAACTGCCCGGACATCCGCAACACCCGCGTCATCGACATCATCGACGAACTCAAGGACTACCACGCCAACGTGGACGTTTACGACCCCTGGGCCGACCCCGTCGAGGCCCGCAAGGAATACGGCATAGCCCTGCTGCCCGAACTGCGGCCCGGGGCTTACGACGCGGTGGTCGTCGCCGTCGCCCATCGGCAATTCCGCGACCTGGGCGCGGACGACATCCGCGCGCTGGGCAAGCCCGACTCGGTGGTTTTCGACGTGAAATACCTGCTGCCCAAAGACGCGGTTGACGAATACCTCTAACCTCAGAAGCCAAGCACCATGAAAATACTAGTCACCGGAACGGCCGGCTTCATCGGCTCCCACCTCGCCCATGTGCTGCTGGCACGGGGCGACGAAGTCGTCGGCGTCGACAATGTCAACGACTACTACGATGTCAGCCTGAAAGAAGCGCGCCTCGCGCGCCTGAAAGCCATCCCCGGCTTCACCGAAGCCCGCGTCTCGCTGGAAGACCAGGCCAGCATCAACCGGATTTTCGCCGACCACCAGCCTCGGCGGGTGGTCAACCTGGCGGCCCAGGCCGGCGTGCGCTATTCCCTCGTCAACCCGCAAGCCTACATCGACGCCAACCTGGTGGGCTTTTGCAACATCCTCGAAGCCTGCCGCCACCATGCCGTCGAACACCTGGTCTACGCCTCCAGCAGCTCGGTGTACGGGGCCAACACCTCCATGCCGTTTTCCGTCCACGACAACGTCGACCATCCCGTCAGCCTGTACGCCGCCTCGAAGAAGGCTAACGAGCTGATGGCCCACACCTACAGCCATTTGTTCGGCCTGCCGACCACGGGCCTGCGCTTTTTCACGGTGTACGGGCCTTGGGGAAGGCCGGACATGGCCTTGTTCCTGTTCACCAAGAGCATCCTCGAAGGCAAGCCCATCGACGTGTTCAACTACGGCCAGCACCGGCGCGACTTCACCTACATCGACGACATCGTCGAAGGCGTGGTGCGCACCTTGGACAATATCGCCAAGCCCAACCCCGACTGGAGCGGCGACCACCCCGACTCGGGCACCAGCAAAGCCCCTTACCGGCTCTACAACATCGGCAACAACCAGCCGGTGGAGCTGATGCGCTTCATCGAAGTGCTGGAGCAGAATCTGGGCAAGACCGCCGAAAAGAATTTCCTGCCGATGCAGCAAGGCGACGTGCCGGCCACCTACGCCGACGTGGACGACCTGATCCGCGACGTGGGCTACCAGCCGAAAACGACCATCGAAACCGGCATTGCCCGCTTCGTGGAATGGTACAAGGCTTATTACCGGCAAGCATGAACCCGGTCGGAGGCAAGGTTCTAGGCTTCGCGGCTTTCAGTGGGACGGGCAAAACCACGCTGTTGAAGCAACTCATCCCGCTGCTCAAAGAAAAGGGCTTGCGGGTCGGGCTGGTCAAGCAAAGCCACCACGACGTCGCTGTCGACCAGCCCGGCAAGGACAGCCATGAATTACGCCTGGCCGGGGCCAGCCCGGTGATGCTCTGCTCGCCTTGGCGGCGCGCCGTCATCACCGAGCACGAAGACCGGCGCGAGCGCGGCCTGGCCGAGGAACTGGCTTATTTCGACCCGGCCGGCGTGGATCTGATCCTGGTGGAAGGCTTCAAGCATGAGCGCTTCCCCAAGATCGAGCTGCACCGCCCCGCCCTAGGCAAGCCCTTGCTGTTTCCCGGCGACCCCGCCATCATCGCCATCGCCACCGACGGCCCGCTGCCGGTCGAGCCCCCCATCCCCCGCTTCGACCTCAACGCGCCCCGGCCCATCGCCCACTTCATCTTTGACTTTCTAAACCACCGTGGCACAACCTGACCGCTGCGCCGAGCCGGCGCGTTCCCTCACGCTGGATGACGCGCTGGCGCGCATCCTCGCCGCCATGCCTCCCGCCGCAGACCGCGTAGACCTCCCGTTGCGGCAGGCGCTGGGCCGAATCTTGGCCGCGGACATCCACGCGCCTTTTGACCTGCCGCCGTTCGCCAATTCCGCGATGGACGGCTACGCCTTGCGCCACGCCGATGTCGCCGGGCAGCCGGACGCGGCGCTGGCCGTCGTCGGCACCGCCTTCGCCGGCCGACCTTACACCGGCACCGTCGAGACCGGCCAATGCGTGCGCATCTTCACCGGCGCGGCCATGCCGGCCGGCGCGGACAGTGTGCTGATGCAAGAGGACGCCATTCCGGAAGACGGCCACATCCGCCTGTCCCGGCTTCCGGCCACCGCCGCCAATGTCCGCCCGCCCGGCGATGAAATCCGCGCCGGCGGGCGCTTGCTGGAACGTGGCAGACGCTTGAACGCCGCCGACCTGGGGCTGCTGGCCTCGGCGGGGCTGGCCGAAGTGGCGGTGACACGCCAACTCCGCGTCGCCTTCTTCTCCACCGGCGACGAGCTGCGCCCCTTGGGCGAGGCGCTAGGCCCAGGCCAAATCCACGACAGCAACAGCCACATGCTACACGGCCTGTTGACCGACCCGGCCATAGCCGCCATCGACCTCGGCGCGGTGCGCGACGACCCGGCGGCGTTGCGGCAGATCTTGCTGGACGCCAGCGGCCAAGCCGACGCCATCGTCACCACCGGCGGCGTGTCGGTCGGCGACGCCGATTTCGTCACCCCGGCGCTGGCCGAGCTGGGCCGCGTCGAATTCTGGAAAGTGGCGGTCAAGCCCGGCAAACCGTTCGCATTCGGCAAAATCGGCCCGGCCTGGCTGTTCGGCCTGCCCGGCAACCCGGTCGCGGTGATGGTCACGTTTTTGCAACTCGTCCGCCCGGCGCTTTTGCAGTTGATGGGCGCGACAGCCCGCCGCCCGCTGCGGCTGAAAGCCACCAGCCGCTCCGTGTTGAAAAAATCGCCGGGGCGCATGGAATTCCAGCGCGGCGTGTTCGCCCCCGACGGGGCCGGCGGCCTAATCGTCGAAGGCGTGGCGGGCCAGGGTTCGCACCAGTTGATCGGCATGAGCCGGGCCAATTGTTTCATTGTGCTGCCGACGGACACCGCCGGCGTGAAGCCGGGCGATGTCGTCGATATCGAACCGTTCATTGAGGGGTATTGATGGTTTTCGGTCGTTCTCAAGTGCCGCTTGGGAATACGGCCTTGGAAACGCTAGCTTCCCGTGTCTAATGCGCCAGCCATAAGCCCGACGCCCTTAGCAATCGACGCTCTTCGACGCGCTCGGGCTGGTTCATTTGCAGCAAGCGTATTGTTGCGCGTCCTTCGGCGGTGGCGGAAACCAACGCGCCATCGGACTCCAACGCGAAATGTTCTTGCCAAGCGTGGCGGCGCGGATGGAACAGCGGCGTGATTGCGCCGGTCAGCGGGTCGAGGCTGGCGAGGTCGCTGCCTTTGTGTTTGTTGCAGAGGATACAGGACAGGGCGAGGTTGTCCGCCAGCGTCGCGCCGCCATGCTTTTCGGCGATGATGTGGTCGATCTGATGCAGGGCGAAGCTGAAACGCTCCGGCATCCGGCAATACTCGCAGCCTCCGCCAGCCCGCTCATAGACCAAGCGGCGCAGGCTGGCCGGGATATGGGTGTGGCTCACGCTTGAAGTTGCGCGGCTGCGCGGATCTTGGCCTTGCGCACCAACTGTTCAATATATTGATACTGCCGCCATTGCCGCTCTTCTTCCTCGTTTAGGCCGGTTGCGCGGCTGCGTTCCAGCAAGGCTTCGATGTCCTGTTGCAAGCCGGGCGCGGGGCGCAGGGCGAGAATCTGCTCCGGTGCCGGCAGCTCGGCCAGGAACTCCAACACATCGGCCAGGCCCTTGAAGCCGGCCGCCCCTTCCGCGTCTATTTCCCTAAGCCCCAGCGCGAATATTTGCGGCAGCCGCGCTTGTTCGGCATGGAGCCTTGCGGCCAGTTCGTTGGAAATGTCTAAGTTCATCTGCATGGCGCGAGTCCTTTGGATGGGATGGCATGGATTGATAACCTAAGCCAAGCCGGCCGGGGTTTGCAACCCCGGCCAGAACGTTTGAAAACCGCAGCGACTGGCAAAACGCAAGCGGCGGGACGGCAAACCCTATCGCGCTTCGGGATGACGGCTCAATGGTGGGGCCAGGGATTCCCTAGAAAAGCGGCTCAACACTCTTGCCACCACCTTCGGATAATGACAAGTCAGCGTCTTTCAGGCGCTTGAGCTTGCTGTTCGCCGGCACGACAAACCGCCCCCGCGGGAATTGCCGGAGGTATTCCTCGAAATCCGCCACGTTGTCGCTGTTCTTGACGCTGTCCCAAAACGCCAGTTCGACCGCCGCCGGGTCGGGCGCGGCGGGCTTAGTCACGGGCGGGGCCGCCTGGGCCAGGGCGTAGTCGCCGACGCCGATGCCTTGCAGCACGACTTCCGGGTGCTGGCCTTTGGCGTCGACCAGTTGCTTGGCCACATGGCTGAAGAAGGCCACGAGGTCTAGCCGGCTTTGCGGGCGGTCGAATTCGTCGAGCCAGGCTTGGGTGTAGGGGCTGTGCCGGCCCTGGCCGTCGTTCGCCAGTTCGCCGAAGCCTGCGGCATAGGCGAGCAGCCGGTTGCGGCCTAAGCTTTTGGGCCGGGCCAGGCCGCGGAACGGCGAGGCGTCGCCGAACACGGCGCGGGAGGAGGCTTCCAATTGCGGAATCTCGCGGCAGGCGTCGAAGATGGCGACGGCGGGCCGGTCGTCCTGGTCAAGTCCTGCGATCAGCGCGTCGAGTTCCAAGAGCTTCCGTTTCAGCTTTTCCGGCCCGGCCTCGCCTTGCAGCGTGCCGGGCTGGATCACGGGCAAATCCACCGGCACCAGATAGGGCACACCATTCATTTGCAGCCCGTGCCCGGCGTAGTAAACCAGCACCATGTCCTGGCCTTGCGCCGCTTTGAGCAGGGCTTCGTCGGCGGTTAGCATTTCGTCCAGCGTGAGGTCGGCTTGCACGTCGTCGTTCACGCGCACGGGCCGCAGCAGCTTGAAGCCCGCTTGCTTGAGCCGCTCCGCCACGGCCTGGGCGTCGGCCTGTGGGTTGGCGAGGGCGCTGATGTGCTGGTAGCGGCTGTTGGCGACGACCAGGGCCAGTTTGTCGGCGGATGCCTGCGGGCAGGCGGCGGCCAACAGCAGGCCGAGGGCGATGCCCCGGGCTGGCTGGGTTTTTATATCCAAGCCGGCCTGGCGGGCGGCGGGGTTGGGCGGGACTAGGCTCATGACGGGCGTTCCTAGGGTTTGCGGCGGGGTTGGGGGTATTTTATCCCGTTCCCACGCGCCGCGTGGAAACGCCGCGCCGCTTCCGGCCCACCGCGTGGGCCGACGGGCAGGGCAATCGCGCTATGCGGCCTTTACCGGGCCGCACGAAGAAAAAGCGGTCTCACGCAACGGCGCAACGACGCCACGCTAAGACGCCCGGCGACGTTGCCGGCGTGGCGTCGTTGCGTGAGGCGCTTTTCTTGGCGCCTTTGCAGTCTTTGCGTGAGATTTCCTGTTGTGCCGGAGGCAGGCAATATAGCGCGATTGCCCTGGGCCGACGGGATTCCCACGCGCCGCGCGGGAACTGGAAATGATAAAATCATGCCGGCCTGTTTTTTTATAGGCTTTTGGCACGCCTATCCATTGAGTTCCAACCTCTAACATTTCTGCTTTAAGGATTTTTTCATGTCAAAACGCGGCATCTTGGTCACGGGCGGGGCCGGCTACATCGGCAGCCACGTGGTCAAACAACTGGGCGAGGCGGGCGAAAAGCTTGTCGTGCTGGACAACCTCAGCACCGGCTTCCGCCAGTCCGTGCTGTTCGGCGAATTCGTCGAAGGCGACACCGGCGACGCCGAACTGGTCGGGCGCGTCCTGCGCGAACACGACATTGAAGCCGTGCTGCACTTCGCCGCCCACACCATCGTGCCGGAGTCGGTGGAAAATCCGCTGAAGTATTACGGCAACAACACGTGCAAAACCCGCAACCTGTTGCAGTGTTGCCAGCAGGCCGGGGTCAGCCATTTTATTTTTTCTTCCACCGCCGCCGCCTACGGCATCCCGCAAGACACCCGCTGCTCGGAGGACACGCCCACCGCGCCGATCAACCCCTACGGCACCTCCAAGCTGATGAGCGAGATGATGCTGCGAGACCTGTCCGCCGCCTCGCCGCTGCGCCATGTCATCCTGCGCTATTTCAACGTCGCCGGCTCCGACCCGGCAGGCCAAATCGGCCAGTCCACGCTGAACGCCACGTTGCTGATTAAAGTCGCGGCGGAAGTCGCGGTCGGCAAGCGTGAAAAGCTGCTGGTCTTCGGCGACGACTACCCCACGCCCGACGGCACCGGCGTGCGCGATTACATCCACGTCAGCGACCTGGCCTCCGCCCACATCCAGGCCCTGGATTATCTGCGCCAAGGCGGCGGGTCGACCCTGCTGAACTGCGGCTACGGCCACGGCTACAGCGTCCGCGAAGTCATCGACGCGGTGGGCCGGGTCAACGGCGTCCCGATCAAGGTGGAACAACACCCCCGCCGCGCCGGCGACCCGCCCGCGCTGGTCGCCGCGGTGGACAAGATCCACCGGGTGCTGGACTGGACGCCGCGCTATGACGACCTGGACTTCATTGTGAAGACTTCGCTGGATTGGGAGAGAAAGTTGATGGCGGCGGGGCGGTGATTGGAAGACGACTATTGGGTCAGCGGGGCTTCAATCACTCCGCAAAAACATCCTGAAGCGTTGACAGTGCCGCAGAAAGGCTGGCCGCATCGACCATCCCCAACTTTTTGAGCAAACGGGTTTTGTCGATGGTGCGGATTTGATCCAGCAGAATCAGTCCGTTTTTGCCCTGGAAGGCAAGCGATATGCGGAAGGGAGCGGGTTTGCCTTGGCTGGTCATCGGCGCGACGATGACGGTGCGCAGCCAATTATGCATTTCTGGCGGAGAAACGATGACGCAGGGCCGAGTTTTCTGAATCTCGCGGCCCACGGTCGGATCAAGCGCGGCCAGCCAAACCTCCCCGCGCTTCACCATTCCAAAGCCTCGTCATCGGCATTGGCGAATTCCGGCCACACCAAGGCATCATCGCCGGACTCGGCCAGCGTCCGCGCCGCATCCGCCCAGCCGGTTCGGACTGCCGCGCGGGGTTTGCGGATGACGATGGCGTCATTTTCCACCGACAGCTCGGCCTCGTTTTCCAAGCCCAGTTGCGCCAGCAGGGCCGTCGGAATGACAATGCTTTGGGTGTCGCCTATTTTTCGAATGGCAGCGCGCATAAGGGAGTGCCTCGATAACTGAAGAATTCAAGACATCATACGGCTCGACCGTGAATTCCCGCAACAGGATCAACATGCACAAACGCTTTCTGTTCTGCGCCGCCGTCGCCGCCTTCCTGGCCGTGGCCCTCGGCGCGTTCGCCGCGCACGGGCTGCGCGGCAAAATCGACGAACACATGATGGAGGTGTTCCAGACCGGCGTGCGCTACCATTTCCTCCACGCCTTGGGCTTGATGTTCATCGCCCTGCTGGCCAAGCAATATCCGCACTCGGACAGCTTGCGCCGGGCGGGCTGGCTGATGCTGGCGGGGATCGTGGTGTTCTCCGGCAGCCTGTATCTGTTGAGCGTCAGCGGCCTGGCGTGGCTGGGCATGGTCACGCCGTTCGGCGGGCTGGCGTTTCTGGCAGCCTGGGGGCTGTTGGCTTGGTTTGCGCTGAAAGAAGCCGAATAGCGGCCAAGTAAAGCCAAACCCGGCCTGTCACCAATCCATCATCTGCCGGTCATGGCTCTGTCATGCGCCGCTCCTAAGCTGACACATCATTGTCATACCTTGAAGGAGTCGCGCCATGAAACTCATGCAGACCATACATCGTTACGATGTCTCCGTTTTCACCTGGGTCATGCACCGCAAGTCGCAGAAATTCCTCGTGCGTTGCGCGCGCGGCGTCTCAAAAAGCGGCGACGGCCTGCTGTATCTGTTGCTGGCCTTGGCGCTGCTGTGGACGCAAGGGGCGGAGGAGCTGCGCTTGCTGGCCTGCATGGCGGTGGCCCTGCTGGTCGAGCGCCCGCTGTATTTTGTCCTCAAGAACGCCTGCAAGCGCGACCGTCCGCCGGCGGCGCTGAACATCAAAAGCTTCATCGTGCCCTCCGACCGCTTCAGCTTCCCGTCCGGCCACACCTCGGCGGCGTTCCTGATGGCGACGTTGTGGGGCTGGTATCTGCCCGCCTTGCTGCCGGCCTTGTTCGTCTGGGCGGCGATGGTCGGCATGGCGCGGGTCATCCTGGGCGTGCATTTTCCGACTGACACGCTGATCGGCGCGTTGATGGGCGCTTGCGCGGCGCTGTTGAGCTTAGGGGCGGTGTTGGCGTGAAAATTTTCTATGGCGTCCAGGCCACCGGCAACGGCCACATCACCCGCGCGCGGGCCATGGCCCCGAAATTCAAACAGGCGGGCATCGACGTCACCTGGATGTTCACCGGCCGCCCCTGGGAACAGCTTTTCGAGATGGAGGTTTTCGGCGACTACCAATGGCGGACCGGGCTGACTTTCGCCACCAAGGCCGGGCATGTCCAATATGTCAAAACCGCCTTGGAAAACCCGTTGGCCCGCTTCGTCCGCGACGTGAAAAACTTGGATTTGAGCGGCTACGACCTGGTGGTCTGCGACTTCGAGCCGGTCACCGCCTGGGCGGCCAAGCTGCAGGGCGTCAAGACCGTCGGCGTCGGCCACCAATACGCCTTTTGCTATGACATTCCCCGGGCGGGCGCGGACTTCCTCGGCGAAAAAGTGTTGCGCTGGTTCGCCCCGGTCAGCGTCGGCCTGGGCGTGCATTGGCACCATTTCCACCATCCGATCCTGCCGCCGATCATCGAGCGGGAATTGGACGCCCTGCCAGTCCAGGCCGACAAGATCATCGTCTACCTGCCCTTCGAGGACGTGAACCACGTCATCCATCTGCTCAAGCGCTTCCACGGCTACCAGTTCCACGTCTACAGCCCCACCGTGCCCGACCAGGCGCACGAGCATTCCGGCAATGTCCATGTCCGGCAGTTGTCCCGCGCCGGGTTCAAAAAAGATTTTGCCGATTCGTCTGCGGTGATCTGCAACGCCGGCTTCGAGCTGGCCAGCGAGGCGCTGCAAGCCGGCAAGAAAATCCTGGTCAAGCCCTTGCAGGGCCAGATGGAACAGGTTTCCAACGCCCTGGCGCTGGAGCTTCTGCAACTGGGCCAGGTGATGCAATCCCTGGACGCCTCCAGCGTCACGACCTGGCTGGAGCAAAGCCGCGCCGTCCAGATCCAGTACCCGGACTCGGCGCAGGCGATTGTCGACTGGCTGCTGCAAGGGGAGCTGCGCCTGGAGCAGTCGTGGATCGACGGAATTTGGGAACAAGCCGTCCACAGCCCGCTTTAAATCCATTAAAATCTTTACACGGGCAAGCGCGCCTGCGCTTGCCCCGCCCCGTCCAGGCCGCGCGGAAAGCGCGGCCCCCATCAATGCTTCAACCACCCTACGGAATTTATGGCAGGTCAAAATCTCAAGGGCTTTGCCCGAATCTATGCGGCTTTTTTCAATTCGCTGAAAGGCTTCAAAGCCGCCTGGCTGCATGAAGAGGCGTTCCGCCAGGAGGTGCTGCTGTTTGTCGCCGCCGCCCCGCTGGGGCTGTGGCTTGGCCAGGGAGGGGTGGAGAAGGCGCTGCTGGTGGGCAGCCTGCTGCTGGTGCTGATCGTGGAGCTGCTCAACACCGGCATCGAGATCGTCGTGGACCGCATCAGCTTCGAGCGCCACGAACTGTCCGGACGCGCCAAAGATGTCGGCTCCGCCGCCGTGCTCGCCTCGCTGGCGCTGGCGGGCGCGGTCTGGGCGCTGGTCTTGCTGCCGCATTATTCGTAACGAATGTTGCGCGCTCGGGGCTTGAGGAAGGACGTGCTTTCTGACACGGGGGGCGGCGTCAGTTTCACAAGGAGGGTGTCCACTCCATTGCGGATGGGTTTGGCGCAAAGCCGTGCCGTTCATACAAGGGCCTTCCGTCTTCGCTCGCATGCAGCCAGACCTTGCCGTAGCCTTGGGCCTTCGCGAACGCAAGAATTTGACTGACGATTTCACGGGCCATGCCCCTGCGGCGGAACGATGGCAGGGTGTACATGTTGAGCAAGTACGCTTCCGTGCCCGATAGGTTGCCGGGGTAGGGCGGACGGCGGAATTCGGCGAGGGTGCCGCAGGCGACAACCGAACCCTCAGCGGTTGCGACCCAGGATTTTGCTTGATCTGCTTGGATTGCCTGTTCGAAGTATTTTGTAGTGGCGGCGCGCAACCCGGGGGCCGAGCCCGGATGCTGAATTTCTCCAACCTCGGCAAACAGTCGCATGCGCAACTCGACCAGTTGCGGAACGTCTTGAGGCGTGGCGATTCGCACGATCACTATTTCGACGCCCGACGGGAGCCCGCCTATACGCGCTTCGGCTTTTTGCGCTCGCCGTCATCCGGCAGGATGATGTTGAGCTCAAGGATTTCGCGGTTGTCGTCCTGCTCCATGGACACCGAGATGGACTCGGGATCGACGTTGACGTATTTGCGGATGACCTCCAGCAATTCCTTTTGCAGCATCGGCAGATAGTCCGGCTTGCCGCGCTCGGAACGCTCGTGCGCCACCAGGATTTGCAGGCGCTCCTTGGCGATGGCGGCGGACGACTGGCGGGTGCCGCGAAAATAGTCTAGGAGCCCCATGATTACCCCCCGAACAGCCTACCTAGGAGGCTCTTCTTTTCTTCGTCGATGAACCGGTGTGTCACGTCCTCGCCGAGGTAACGGCGCACCACATCGGCGTAGGCTTGGCCCGCGTCGCTCTTTTCGTCGAGGATGACCGGCGCGCCCGAGTTGGACGCGTTCAGCACCGCCTTGGATTCGGGGATGACGCCGAGCAGGTGCAAAGACAGGATTTCCTGCACGTCCTCCACGCTCAGCATCTCGCCCAGCCTGACCCGCACCGGTGAATAGCGGGTCAGCAGCAGATACTCCTTGATCGGCTCCTCGCCCTGCTCGGCGCGGCGGGACTTGCTGGCCAGGATGCCCAGCATGCGGTCGGAGTCGCGCACCGAGGAAACTTCGGGGTTGGTCACCACAATGGCGTCGTCGGCGTAATACATCGCTAAGGTCGCGCCGCGCTCGATGCCGGCCGGCGAGTCGCAGACGATGTAGTCAAAGTCCTTGGCCAAATCCTTCAGCACCTTGCCCACGCCCTCGACGGTGAGCGAATCCTTGTCGCGGGTTTGCGAGGCGGGCAGGATGAACAGCTTTTCGCAGCGCTTGTCCTTGATCAGGGCCTGGTTCAGCGTGGCCTCGCCGTTGATGACGTTGACGAAGTCGTACACCACGCGGCGCTCGCAACCCATGATGAGATCCAGATTGCGCAGCCCCACGTCGAAGTCGATGACCGCCGTCCGATGCCCCTTGAGCGCCAGCCCCATGGAAATGGCCGCGCTCGTGGTGGTCTTGCCGACGCCGCCCTTTCCCGACGTTACTACAATGATTCGTGCCACTGCTTTCCTCCGATTCGTCTCAAGCGTCTATATTTTTTCAATGATCAAAGCGTTGTCTTTCAGGTAGATTTGCACCGGCTTGCCGCGCACGGAATCGTCGATGTTTTCGCTGACCTTGTAATGGCCACCGATGGCGACCAGCTCGGCCTGCAAATCGTGGCAAAAGATGCGGCAGGACAGATTCCCCTGCACGCCCGCCAAGGCGCGCCCGCGCAGGACGCCATACACGTGGATGTTGCCGTCGGCCATGATTTCCGCGCCCGCGCTGACCGGGGCCAGCACCACCAGGTCACCCGCCGACGCGTAGATGCGCTGGCCGGAGCGGATCGGCTGGTCGATAAGCTTGCTGCCCGCCCCCTCGGGCTTCACCTCCGCTGGCTTGGCCACCGGCGGGGCCGCCACCTCGTGGCGGGCCAGCGACAACAGCGAGAGGCCCACTTCGCGGGCGGCCTGGAGTTGGCGCTCCGTGCCCCCGCAGACGCCCACCGGCACCAGGCCGCAGCCCCGCATGGCCTGGACCAGCGCGCGAAAATCGACGTCCGCGTCGGACTGGGCCAGGTCATGCAGGTCAACCGCCATCGGCGCTTGGCGGAAAAAATCCGGCGCCTGCCGGACTTTGTCCTTGAGCTGCGCGGCGATCCAACCCGCGTCATGGCTCAACAGCTTCAGAATGGGCAGATGGACGGAGCCGCTCTTGATTTCGAACGCATGGGGAGGCGCGGATTCGCTGTGCATGGCTGGTATGGGGGATGACGGACAGGGATGCTTCGGAGGGCCTGGATTGTATCACCGCCCCCACCCGTGAGCCACCACCCTCAGGGGTCTTTCCGCAAATGCAACAGGGTGAACAGCCCCAGCGGTGGCAGAGTGTGGCGGGCGACTTCCCGCAACCGGGTATGGGAGAGGATTTCCTCCACCGGCATGTCCGGACGCCAGCCCAGCTTGTTGGACAAGGGGGCGAGCAAGCTCTCCACGCCGCGCCGCATGCCCTTTTCCGCCGCGAAATGATTGACGATGACCACGTCCCCGCCCGGCTTGCAAACGCGCTCGATCTCGCGGATGACTTTGTCCGGCTCGGGCACCACGGACATCACGTAGGCCGCCACCACCGAATCGAAGGTGTTGTCGGCAAACTGCATCTTCCGGGCGTCCATGATCGTCAACTGGGTGATGTTGCCGAGGCGCTTGCGGTGGACCCGCTTGTGCGCCCGCTCCAGCATGTGCGGAGAAATGTCGATGCCGTGGATCTGGTGTTCGCGGCGGTAGTAAGGCAGGCCGATGCCCGTCCCCACGCCCACCTCCAGAACTTTGCCGGGGCTGTGGTTGGTGAAGCCGGCCGCCATGGCGCGCCCGCGAAAACTCAACAGCCAGCCAAACGTATGGTCGTAAACCGGCGCGTAAAGTGCGTAAGACTTCAAAATGGATTCGAGCTGCATTGTTCCTCAATTTTTATTGTTGTGGGCAAGACTCCCGGCGGCCCGGATCATAACTTAAAAAGGGCGTCTCGGAACGCCCTTTTTTTCCGCGGACGGCAGAACCGCCTTACTTGCCGCCCTGCCGCGAGATGTAAATGCCCTTTAGCAGGTTTAGCGCCTCGTTCAACGGATAATCCTGCACCGCAAGGGCGTCCTCGGGCTTTTCGTCCGTCTTCTTGTCGCCCTTCTTGGCGGACTTGTCGTTGCTCAAATGGTTGGTCAGGTCGGCCTCCTTGAGGGGGCCGAACTCGGATTGCGCGACCGCTTCCAGCTTCACCTTGGAAATCGGCACGTCCGGGGTGATGCCCTCGGCCTGGATCGAACGGCCCGACGGCGTGTAATAGCGCGCCGTGGTCAGCTTCACCGCCCCGCCGTTGCTGGTCGGCAGGATGGTTTGCACCGAGCCCTTGCCGAAAGTCTTCTCGCCCATGATGATGGCGCGCTTGTGGTCTTGCAACGCGCCGGCGACAATTTCGGAGGCCGACGCCGAACCGGCATTGATCAACACCACGACCGGCGCGCCTTTGAGGATGTCGCCCGGGGTGGCGTTGAATTTCATCTTCGAGTCTTCGATGCGCCCGTCGGTGTAGACCACCAGCCCGCTTTCCAGGAAGGCGTCGCTGACCGCCACCGCCGCGTTCAACACGCCGCCCGGGTTGTTGCGCAGATCCAGCACCAGCCCTTTCAGCTCGCCGCCCTTCTTCAGGTCGCTGATCGCCTCCACCATGCTGTCGCCGGTCTTCGACTGGAAGCTGGTGATGCGCACATAGCCATAGCCTTCCTCCAGGCTGCGGCTCTTCACGCTCTTCACTTTGATGATGTCGCGGGTGATCTTGATTTTCAACGGCTGCTCGACACCTTCGCGCACCACGGTCAGGACGATGTCGCTGCCCGGTTCGCCGCGCATGCTCTTGACCGCGTCGTTCAGACTCATGCCCTTCACCGGCTTGTCATCCAGGCGGATGATCAAGTCTCCCGCCTTGACGCCAGCCTTCTGCGCCGGGGTGTCGTCAATCGGGGAAATGACCTTGACGAAACCGTTCTCCATGCCGACCTCTATCCCCAAGCCGCCGAACTGGCCGGTGGTGCCGACTTTCAGTTCGTTGTACTGCTCCTGGTCGAGGTAGGAGGAATGGGGGTCCAGGCCGGACAGCATGCCGCGAATGGCGTCCTCAAGCAGCTTGCTGTCGGGCACCGGCTCGACGTAATCCTGGCGAATACGCCCGTACACCTCCGAGAAGGTCTTCAGCCCTTCAAAAGGAATCGTGGTCGTCCCCTCCGCGGCATCGCGCTCGGCGAGGGCGCTGCCGCCGACGGCGGCCAAGCCGCCCAGCGTGGCGCCCAAGGCGATCAGGAGAAGATTTTTATGATTCAACATGAGCGTTTCCCGTCATTGCATGGTGATAGGGTGGCCTGCCGGCCGAATAATGTTTGCTAGCTCTTGAGACACCGGGGAAAGCCCCGAAGTGCCGCCCCGTTTCGGGGAACCCGCGGCCTGTGGAAAGCGCGCGTAAAAAACCCCCGCGCCGACTGCGGCAAGGTTTTACCGCCGACCGGCTTAAGATCCAGTTCTGAACGCCAGGATTGAGAAAAATGGGGGGTACGCGCGCGGCCAATCAATGGTCAATAGATTATCACATGGCCAAGGCAGGCGGGGGGCTTTCCCGGCTCAAAAGATCGGCGCGCCTGGCCGACGCGAAAACGCCGCGCCCGCGGCCGCTGCCCCCTCGCCCCCGCCCGTACGGCTGAAGCGGCAAGCCGCAAAAATTAACCGCCCGACGGGTTTAGGACAATGCGACTTCTAAAGTATAATTGCGCCCGGCCAGTTCTGAAGCAGCCCTTGGCCGGTGAGCGGGACGCCCGGCTTCGCGCGGACACCCAGGCCATCACTGCTATTTTACCGGTTTTTTGCGCGCCCGTCGTGACAGGGACAAGCCCGCCGGGCAGTACGCGGCCTGGCCGCTTGAGCCATTGCCCGCATGATAAAATTTCAGCGCAGGCGCAACGCTTTGGCAAAACCGGCCCAAGGGAAACGCCGCCCCACGCCGGCCAGCCGACGCCTTAGGCCGCCCCCCGCGCCAGAAAATACTGTGTGTGCGGGAGGTTGACAAAGCCGGCGTCCACGACCCCATAAGAACCACAAGCAACTTCTTTAGCTCTAGGCAACTGAATGGAAATAGAACGGACTATACAATTTATCGGCAACCACTGGATGTTGAGCAGCGGACACTTCATCGTCTCCTTGCTGCTAGTCCAAGATCTGCTCGATACCGCCACCCGCAAATACAAAACCGCCTCCCCCGCCGCTGCGGTCGCGCTACTCAACCAAGACGACACCCTCGTCATCGACGTGCGCGACCCGGCCGAGTTCGCCAAAGGCCACATCGAAGGCGCGCGCGCCATTTCCCTGGTCAGGGTGAAGGAAAAGCTGTTCGAGCTGGAGCCGCACAAAAACAGCCCCATCCTCGTCTACTGCCAGCAGGGCACCCATTCCAAAGAGGCTTGCAAGCAGTTGGCCGCGGCAGGCTTCACCAAAGTCTACTATCTGGAAGGGGGCATCATCACCTGGCAAGACCAGAAACTCCCCCTGGTCAGAAAGAACAAAAAATAACCCACACCCACCCACTGAGAACCCACCATGGCAGAAGAACAGGCAAAGCAATTCATCATCCAAAAGGTCTACATCAAGGATGTCTCGTTTGAAACCCCCAACTCCCCGGTGATCTTCACCCAGAAATGGGAGCCCAAGGTCGAATTCAACCTGGCCAGCAACGCCCAGGCCCTGGAAAACGGACTGTTTGAAGTCAGCCTGACCGTGACCGTGACCGTCAAGCTGGAAGACAAGACCGCCTATCTGGCGGAGGCGACCCAGGCGGGCGTGTTCACCATCACCGGCTTTGAAGAGCAGGAAATGGGGCCGATGATCGGCAGCTACTGCCCGACCATCCTCTTCCCCTTCGCCCGCGAAGCCGTCTCCGACCTCGTCGTCAAAGGCGGCTTCCCGCCGATGCTGCTGGCGCCGGTCAACTTCGACGCGCTCTACATGCAGCATGTGCAACAACAGCAGCAAGAACCCGCCCCCGGCCCGCACGGCCTGAACTAAGCCCGGTTTTCAGCCTAACACCATGCCCAAGCCCATTTCAGTGCTAGGCGCGGGCTCCTGGGGCACCGCGCTGGCGCTGTTGTTGGCGCGCAACGGCCACGAGGCCAGGCTTTGGGGGCACGACCCGAAGCATATCGAAGCCTTGGCAAAGGATCGCCGCAACCTGCGCTACCTGCCCGACGCCCCCTTCCCGGACAACCTGGCCGTCACCGCCGAGCTTGCGGAGGCGGCGCGGGGCGACGCCATCCTCCTCATCGTCGTGCCCAGCCACGCCTTCCGGGATTTGCTGCCCAAGCTGCGCCCGTTGCTGGGCGCGGCCCCGAAAATCGCCTGGGCGACCAAGGGGCTGGAAGGCCGCAGCGGCAAGTTGCTGCATGAGGTGGTGGCGGAAACCCTAGGCCCCGGCACGTCCGCCGCCGTGCTGTCCGGCCCCACCTTCGCCGGCGAAGTCGCCACCGACCAGCCCACCGCCATCACCGTGGCCTCGCCGGATCGCGATTTCGCCGGCGAATTGGCGGGCCTGCTGCACAACCAGCACTTCCGCGCCTACACCACCGACGACATCATCGGCGTCCAGCTAGGCGGCGCGACCAAAAACGTCCTCGCCATCGCGGCGGGGATGGCCGACGGCCTGGGCTTCGGCGCCAACGCGCGGGCCGCGCTGATCACCCGGGGCCTCGCGGAAATGATGCGCCTGGGGCTGGCCCTGGGCGGCCGGCCGGAAACCTTGATGGGGCTGGCCGGGGTGGGCGATCTGATCCTGACCTGCACCGACAACCAGTCGCGCAACCGCCGCTTCGGCTTAGGTTTGGGAAAAGGGCTGCCCCGGGACGAGGTGGTGGCGCAAATCGGCCAGGAAATCGAAGGCGTGGCGACCGCCGCCGTCATCCACCGGCTGGCGCAAGCCCACGGCGTGGACATGCCGATCACCGAGCAAACCTACCGAATCCTCCACGAAGGGCTGCCGCCGGCGGAAGCCGTGCGCAACCTGCTGCTGCGCGAGCCGAAGACGGAATCGTTCAAGAAAGCGCGGTGAAGGTTGGATTCAGCAGCGGGCAAAGCGAGTCCGCTGCAATGCCAAGCCAGACTCTGGCGGTGGGTTGGAAGGAGGCGGAACAACAACCCATCCTTCAGCCGCGTGTTTTTCCTGCCGGGCTTTCAGGTCGGCAAAAATTCGATCCAAGTCGAAACCCAGGCTGGCCGCGTGTTGTTCGCGGATATTGCGAACTTCTTGAATAATGCTGTCACTCATCTTCGCCTCCCATGAGTTCCTCAGGTGTGCAAATATACGGTAGAAAATAGCACATGCTACTCATGGTCTGTAGCACCATAGTCATCAACTGGGAACAATAGACTATTTATCTGTTCCGTTGATGCCAAGAATCCCAAGCTCTTCGCTACGCACCACTCTTGCCGAGAATGTCCGCGCCTTTCGGAAAAAGCACGGGTACTCGCAGGAGGAACTGGCCGACCTGTGCGAACTCCACCGCACCTACATTGGGTCGGTCGAACGTGAAGAGCGCAATGTCTCTCTAAGCACGCTTGAAGTCCTTGCCCAGGCTCTCAGTGTCAGCGTCCCGGAATTGCTGACACCGCGAGCGGAGCATGACAGAAAAGACAGCGCATAACTACAAAAACGCCATCATATCGTCCGGCAAAAATATTTACACCCCGATAGAAATTGGTGATGCTGATTACTGGATTCCAACCCAGTATTTAGAAGAATTGCTGAACGAGGGCTTGCAGGGAAAATGCTTACAAGACAGCCGAGGCATGGCATTGCCAAACCGGACACGCTCGAAGCTTGTCAAAACAGAGGTCTGCAAAGCTTTAGGCTATCCTGTTCCTCAGTCTTTCAAGAAGACCCAACCGCGCTTCTTTGGGCAGCAACTGGATACCTACGCCCAAAAGTCCATGAACCTGCAAATTTGGAACGAAGAGCTATCGCCCATTCGGCGTTATGCTATCATCCAAATTGCAGAGAACGACATCGTGTTAAAAGTGAAAGTTGTGACCGGCCAGGATTTGGCCTTACTTGACACAACCGGCACAATCACGAAGAAATATCAAGCTAGGCTCGAAAGGCTGGCTGAAACTCTGGAATTGATTTCAGCACTTGACACCGCTCCGATGCTGCCCTATGTGAGTACTGACGCAAGTTTCTCGACGTCTACCAGCCCGATTGATGAACCAGAGAAGGGTGCTTTGCTCCCGATTGATAAAATCTTCCAACGACTATCCGCGCTAGTGGGGCGGTCTTTTCCAGATCCGGGCATGGATCAAGAGCGCAATCGTGGCGCGGCGCTGCATAGGTTGGTTTGTGAATGCCTGGGTTACAGCCGCTACGAGGATAATGGACAATTCCCCGACATCCTCCATCAGATGCTTGAAGTAAAATTGCAAACATCGCCAACAATCGATTTAGGGTTGATTCTGCCCAGTAGCGAGGAACACCTCGATATTCGACAAATTGGTGAGCATCATCCTCGGCACTGCGATACCCGTTACGCAATATTCTTTGCTAAAACAAATGGTCACGAAGTGATACTGACTCACTTATTCGTCACGGTGGGAGCAGATTTCTTCATGCGCTTCCGGCGCTTCGAGGGCAAAGTCAGCAACGGAAAGATCCAGATCCCATTACCCCGCGACTTTTTCGGATTCTAGGCCAAAAACCCTCCAAATTTTCGCATCAAGCTCGGCAGCAAGCCCGTCGGCTTCGGCTGATGGCAATTTGGCATGGATAGCTTTGGCCAAAGCGACAATTTCCAGCGCTTCTTGACAGGCCGGGTTGGGCAGCGGAAACAATTCGACATATTGCGTGATGTAGCGCCGACGGCCCGCGTATAACCTATTGTTAAAACGATGGTCATAAAAGGCTTCGACGAATGTGGAATTGGCTACCGCCAACGCCAACCAAAGCAGATCTTGCTCTCCGCTGTTTTCGCATTGCAGCCAATAACACTCGCCGTTGACCACGCCGCCCTCTGTGTCTAGCCAGAATATCGGCTTGTCCGAAATATCCAGAAAAACCAGCTTAGGCGCAACCCATGCGGCGGGATCTTGCGGCACCCAAAGCTCATACCACCGCCGTCCCGCATCGATGACGTAGCGGCGAGCCTCAAGCGCATCGCGATGTTCCGAGAGATAACGGTACGCTTTCGGATAAAGCTTCAAATCCACCGCCTGCCGGCCGTTTTCAGTCGCTTCGTGCGGGTAGAGGATTTCCTTGACATGCTTCGCTTGAGCCGGAACACAGGCCTTGAAGCGCCGGGCACAGTGCCGGGTTATCAGCGGACGCAGCAATTCGGGACGCCCACCCGGCAAACCGGCCCAATCGTTGCGGATAAAGACCTTATCCGCCGTTGATTTGACGCCAACGCGGATTTTTCCAATTCGCCGAAATGTTTCCCAGGTGTGTGCCTCCACCGTTGCCAACCAGCGATCCGTGGCCGAAGTGGCGATGCGCCAGACGCCTTCCGGGTTGCCGTTGTTGTCCAAGACGCCATGGCGGACGCGAAAGCGTCGGCCGTCTGGAATACCGACCACGCTATCATTACCAGCGGACAGCGCCGACAAGGCATCTTTTGCTTCCATGCTGGCAAGGTCTTTGGTTTCGTAAATAGAGGAATAGGCGACCCCGTCGGCATAGGCATGTCGCGGCTCTGAATTTCTGCGAGCCAACAGCACCGACGGAAGAACGGCGGCATCAAATAGTTTTGTGTCGCCGAGATCCCATACATGTAAAATCTGGAAGCGCGACAGCAACGCCCGCCGAACAGCCTGGCCTGACTTCGTAGTCATAAAGCGATTCGAGGTAATGACTCCCGCCACGCCATTCCCGGCCAGAATTTGCGATATGCCCAATAAGAAGGGGTAATACAGATCGATGCGCCCAGTCAGGCCAAACCCTTGCGCCAATTGCTGGGCTTGTTCGGCACCCATAACCTGAGTTCTGACATACGGCGGATTGGCAATGACCAAGTGGAACGGCTCTGGAGCCTCCCCCACGGCAAAAAGGTCACCTTGGTCTTGATGGTTTAAGATATGTTCAACAAAATCCTTTTGCTCCAATTGCATATTCAGCCCAGGGAAATCCTGTGCCAGCCTTTGCGAGGCAACCCGAATGGCTTCCGGGTTTGTGTCGTATCCAACGACTTCCAAGCGTTTTTGATCCGCAGGCGGCAAGCGTTTGAGCAATGCGTCAAGCAACGCCCCGTCTCCGCACGCAGGGTCGAGAACGCGGATTTTTCCGTGTTTAGGCAGATCTACAACTTGCACCATCTGCTCGGCGACAAACGCACAAAAACCTGCCGGCGTGTAAGTCGCGCCAGAAGATTTTTGTTGGTCAACCTCGCTGTATCTAGGCGGGCTGATGTGCTGGGTAAATGGGCTTGCCTGGCTACTCATAGTCATCATTCTATCCGGGTTGGGCAGCAAAAGCACGGAAATCTGTCACTGCTCAACCATCTGACCAGCCGAAGCCACACCCCTAAGGACATTTGCCACTCCCCGCAAACCCGCTCTGCCGCCAAGCCTCAAACAAAACCACCGCCACCGCGTTGGACAGGTTCAGACTGCGGCTTTCCGCGACCATCGGCACATACAGCCGGTTTGCCTCAGGCACAGCCTCCCGCACCGAGGCAGGCAGGCCGCGCGACTCCGGGCCGAACAGGAAGGCGTCGCCCGTTTGGAACGTGGCGTCCGCGTAGCAGCGCGCGGCTTTGGTGGTCAGCGCGAACAGCCTGGGCGGGCTGAGGGCTTCGAGGCAGGCCGGCAGCGACTCGTGCGTCCGCATCGCCGCCCATTCGCGGTAGTCCAGCCCGGCCCGGCGCAATTTCTTGTCGTCCAGGTCGAAGCCCAAAGGCTTGATGAGATGCAGCGCCGCGCCCATGTTGGCGCACAGGCGGATGATGTTGCCGGTGTTCGGCGGGATTTCAGGCTCGTATAGCAGGACGTTGAACACCGTCTGGCCTCGGCGATAAAGAATCGGGGGTGGAAAAACAAAGGGACAACACCGCTTGGCAGCGATGCCATCCCTTTTTTGCCTTTTGACAGCGGCGGCCCCGCTTGGGGCGGCCTTGCCGCCTGCCCGGTTATTTCACCGGCAGCGCGGGAACCGGCTGCAATTTCCAGATGTCGCGGTTGTATTCGCCGATGGTGCGGTCGGTGGAGAATTTGCCGCTGGCGGCGGCGTTGAGGATGCTCATCTTCGTCCAGCGCTCCTGGTCGAGATAGGCCGCCGACGCCTGCCGCTGGGCCTCGACGTAGCCGCCGAAATCCGCCGCCGTCATCCACGGGTCGTGGGGGTTGCGGATGGACATGATGACGGGATCGAAGATGCCCGGCTCGAACTGGTTGAAATGGCCGATTTCAAGCAAATGCATGACCCGGCGCAGATCCTCGTTGGCAGCGATGATGCCGTTGGGGTCGTAATGGCCTTTGGTCCGTTCCACTTCCTCCGCCGTCAGGCCGAACAGGAAGAAATTCTCCTCGCCCACCTCTTCGCGGATCTCGATGTTCGCGCCGTCCAGGGTGCCGATGGTCAACGCGCCGTTGATCATGAACTTCATGTTGCCGGTGCCCGAAGCCTCCTTGCCGGCGGTGGAGATCTGCTCGGACAAGTCCGCGCCCGCGCAGATGACCTCCATCGCGGAGACGCGGTAGTTGGGCAGGAAGGACACGTGCAACAAGCCCGCCGCCGCCGAGTCGCGGTTGATGACGTTGGCGACGTTGTTGATCAGCTTGATGATGCGCTTGGCGATGAAATAGCCGGGGGCCGCCTTGCCGCCGAACAGGATGCAGCGCGGCGTCCAGTTGGCGGTGTCGCCGCGCTTGATGCGGTCGTACAGGTGGATGGCATGCAGCACGTTCAACAACTGCCGCTTGTACTCGTGGATGCGCTTGACCTGCACGTCGAACATCATGTCCGGGCTGACCTCGGCCTCCAAGCCCATCTCCTTTTTCTTGTATTCGACCAGGCGCGCTTTGTTGTCGCGCTTGATCTCGTGCCAGCGGGCGCGGAACTTGGCGTTGTCGGCGTAAGGGGCCAGCTTGCTCAACTGGGACAGGTCGGTGAGCCAGCCGTCGCCGATGGTCTCGGTGATCAGCGCCGCGAGCTTGGGGTTGCACCAGGCCAGCCAGCGGCGCGGGGTCACGCCATTGGTTTTGTTGTTGAACTTGTGCGGCCACAGCTCGTAAAAATCGCGGAACAGGCCTTGCTTCAGCAGGTCGGAGTGCAACTCGGCCACGCCGTTGACGGAGAAGCTGCCGACGATGGCCAGGTAAGCCATGCGCACCTGCTGGTTGCCCCAGCTTTCCTCGATCAGCGACATGCGCGCCATGCGGTCGCCGTCGCCGGGCCAGCGGTTGGACACCTCGGCCAAGAATTGGGCGTTGATCTCGAAGATGATGTCCAGCAGGCGCGGCAACAGGCGGCGGAACAGGTTCACCGACCAGCGCTCCAGCGCCTCCGGCAGCAAGGTGTGGTTGGTGTAGGCCATGGTGCGGCTGGTGATGGCCCAGGCCGCGTCCCACTCCAGGCCGTGCTCGTCGATCAACAGCCGCATCAGCTCCGCCACGGCGATGCTGGGATGGGTGTCGTTGAGCTGGAAGCAGTTCTTGTCGGCAAACCCGCTGAAATCCTCGCCGTGCTGGCGAATCCACAGCCGCAGCGCGTCTTGCAGGCTGGCGGAGGCGAGGAAATACTGCTGGCGCAGGCGCAGCTCCTTGCCGTTCTCGCTGGCGTCGTTGGGGTACAGCACCATGGTGATGTGCTCGGCGGTGTTCTTCGCCGCGACCGACTCGGAGTAGCTGCCGGCGTTGAACTCGCCCAAGTCGAACTCGTCGGTGGCGGCGGACTTCCACAGCCTCAGCGTGTTCACCGTGCCGTTCTTGAAGCCGGGCACCGGGATGTCGTAGGGCACCGCCAGCACGTCGTGGGTGTCCACCCAAACGACGCGCTTGACGCGGTCCGGGCCTTCCTGGGTTTCGGTGCGCCCGCCAAAGCGCACGCGCTGGATCAACTCCGGCCGCTCCAGCTCCCAGACATGGCCGTTGCGCAGCCAATGGTCGGGCTCCTCCACCTGGCTGCCGTCTTCGATGAGCTGGCGGAACATGCCGTACTCGTAGCGCAGGCCATAGCCCATCACCGGCAATTGCAGCGTCGCGCAACTGTCGATGAAACACGCCGCCAGCCGCCCGAGGCCGCCGTTGCCCAGCCCCGCGTCAGGCTCGCTTTCGACCAGCTCCTCCATGTCCAGCCCCAGATCGTGCAGCGCCTTGTGCAAAGGGTCGTCCAGCCCCAGGTTCAACATCGCGTTGCCCAGCGTGCGCCCCATCAAAAACTCCAAAGACAGGTAAAAAGCGCGCTTGCAGTCCGTTTCCGCGTAGGCGTGCTTGGTGTTCTTCCAGCGCTCCATCAAGCGGTCGCGCACCGCCAGGGCCAGGGCGTTGTAGCTGTAATAAGCGTATTTGCAGTACTTGTCGCGGCTCAGGGTGTAGTTGAAATGGTGGCTGATGTCCTGGGCCAGTTGCTTGGCGTCCATCCCCAGCGGGGACAGCTCGGTCAAGGAGGAGGTGGGTTTGCTTTTAACGAGGAGTTTGTTAAGCATGGCTGTCAGAGGCGTGGTTTAAGGAAAGGGTCGGGGACATTCAAGCAAAAGCCGTTCCTCAAACCGCCAGGCTCAGGGAAGAAGCGGGGCCGCGGCCCCCAACCGTCGAAATGGAGGGCATTATCTCACTAAAACGGGGCTTTATTGAACCGGAACGGGGAAATTCTCAGGAGTCGCCACGACCTGATCCCCTAGCCGTTGCCGGCCTGTTCCAAATGCCCGATGATCCCGGCAAGCCAGTCTTGTGCAACACCCCGCTCTTGCCGGGCCTCGCGGATCATTTTCAAGTTGTTGGCCGTGGTCAAAGGCTCCCAAGGCTCGCGCATTGAGACCAAAGCATCTTCCAAGAAACTAAAAGCTTCGCCTTCGGCGTTGGCGAGGACGGCGAGTTCCAATTGCGTAGCCTGGTCCCAATAATCCGGCTTGGCCGTTTTCAGCCGCCGACGGACGGCATAGCGCACCACGGGCAGCAAATCCGACTGCGTTTTAAGCGCATCCGCGTCGCCCTTGATTTCCAGCAAGGTCACGGCGTTGATGCCCGGATAGGCGTCGCGCGTGTCGGCCTCGAACCCCTCGCAGTAAGCGTTGATAGCCTTTTTCAGATGGCCCGCCGCCAAATAGGCGTTACCCTTCTGCTTGGCCTCCACCCATTGGTCTTTGTAAATACGCCCGATCAGGCCGCAGGTCTCGGAACTGCGTCCGTGTTCGCGAACGACTTCCTCAAGCACGGCCAAGGCATCCACGCGCCTGCCCAGCCGGTTCAACGCAAAGCCAAGCTGCTCGCGCAACATCACGGCGCGCTTCAAAGCCGGGGGAAGGCGCTCGTAAAGATCAGCCATCGCCTGCCAAGCCTGCACCGCCCGGTAGCTCAAGAAAAGATCAACCAGCACACCGGCCTCCACCGCCAGAAAATCGCCGCCCAATGAGTCCTCAACTTCGCGAACCGCCGCGACCTGGCGCGTTTCACGGGCGCGCGCCAGCGCATTCTTCTGCGAGGCGGAATATTCGGCCTGCTCCCTGAACACATCGGTTTTTAGGCGGGCGATATCCGGCTGGCCGTAGTCTTGCAACAACTGGAAAATCGGGCTGTCCTTGACTTCGCCCTTGCTCTGCAGGTCTTTCAAATCACACAAGCGCTTGAGGATGTCCACCTTCAACGCCGTGGCTTGCTCCGGTCCAAACTGGCCGTTGTCGCCCAGGCAATAGGGCAAGGCGCGGATATAAGCGAGATCGAAGGGGATTTTTTGGTTGCTGGCGTAAATCGTCAGCGTGGTCGCAGCCCGCACCGCATGGCGCACGCCCAGCTCGTAAAAGACATTGGCGTTGGCCGTGGTCAGGTCGGCCACCGCGTAGTCGCACAGCATCAACCGCTCGAACATGGGCTTGTGGATGATGCCGCCGGTGCGCTCCTCGTCAGCACGGATGGGCTCCATCCCCGCCCCCTCAATGCCAGGGCGGATGCCCAGGTCGTAAATGGCGTCGAAATCAATATCAAACCCGGTCGCGGGATCTTTCTTAACGCCGAAAGGCATCAATACAAAACACAGCGGTTTGTTGGCGGTGGTCGGCATGGGGTTTCTCCTATGGATTAAACAATTCAGTCATCGAAGGGCGCGAGCACCCGGATAAACTCCCCCGGCGCTTCGCGGCTGGAGCCGACCACCAGGCGCTGGCGCCCGTCGTCCGAGGACTCCACCGCCCCGGCGGCTTCGATCCATTCGCCGGTTTGCGCCTGGCCGGCATAGGTGTGGGTGAAGCTGAGGATTTCAGCGATGTCCGGGTGGTCGACAAGATAACGGGCGGGCTGGTCGAAGGCGCGGGCGTCGTCCAGCACGCGGGCGCGGATCAGCGCCTGGCCGGTCTTGCGCCAGGCGGCGGGCGGCCCGGGCAAAGCATCCCCCTCGGCGATCAAGGCGAGGTCGAATTTCGTCCCCTCGACCATGCCCTTGTTGCCTTTGCGCCGCTCATGGCGCAGAAACTCAGCATAGTCCAATTCGCAGCCGCGCCGCCGGTAGGCTTCGCGCCAGGCGTCCGCGTCCAAATCGCCCAACCGGTCGGCCTCGACCAGCGCGCGCACCATGGCCCTGGCCCGGAAGAAGTGTTCCCGCCCATACACGACCAGATCCAAATCCGAGCCAGGCGTCTGCCGCCCGATCAACAACGAGCCGGTGACGCCGACGGCCTCCACCGGCAAGCCGCCCTCGACCAACAAAGCCACCAGGCGCTGGAGCTTGGCCTCGACGGCGTCCACCGGCTCGCGGGCCAGAATCTCCCGCAGCTTCGCTCTGGGCCGGTGGTGGCGGCGGACATTGACGATGGGCACGGCATGGAGGCGGGCGTCGAGGCGGGCGGAATGATGCAGATAATGCGGATGGCGTTCGCGCAGCAAGGCGTTGGCCGCGTCGGTGGACACTTTGCCGGCGGCGGCATAGCGCAGAAAAGACAACACCTTGCCGTCCTCGGGCAGGCCGTCGACAACGGCAAATACCAAGCCCTCGGCGGTTTCGATGAAATCCCGCGGCAGATAACGGCTCACGGCCGGAAGCCGCCGGGCAGCAAGCGCTTGGCGGACTCCTCGGCGGCCACTTCCCGGTAGTTCATCGGCGAGGCGTGCGCCTCCAACAAGCCGCCGTTGACGACCTGGCCCAGCACCAGCACATGGTCGCCCGACGGGCACTCCCCGGCCAGCTCGCACTCGAACCAGGCCATGGCCTCGTCGAGAATCGGCGCGCCGCGCGCGGCCTCGCGCCAGGCGATGGAGTCCAGCTTGTTCCCCACCATCGGCGTGCCGAAATGCATCGCCAACTCTTTTTGGCCGCTCCTCAGCACATTGACGGTGAAACCGCCGCCGGCCTTCAACAGCGCGAACGAGGAATGCAGCGGGTTGATGCTGAGGGCCAGCATGGGCGGCTTGAACGAGCTTTGCATGACCCAGGCGGCAGTGAAGGCGTTTTTGCGCCCGCCGGCGGCGACGCCGACGACATAGATGCCGTGGGTCAGGCTGGCAAACAGGGGTTCCAGTTTTTCGCTCATGGCAGGCACGGCATCGGCTGAAGCCTGTTTTGCGAACGGAAGATGGATGCCAAAACAAAGCATTGCAAGAAATTTAGACGCTTAGGCATAAGGATCGCTTTAAGTGCTTGAGTGAGGGCCTTGCCCGGCACAGAATCGAACCCAAGGCCGGGCCCGCCGATTATAATGGCCTTTTCAACCCGAAGCCCAGCCCCATGGACACGCTCACCCATTTCAACGCCGCCGGCGAAGCCCACATGGTCGATGTGGGCGGCAAAGCCTCCACCCAGCGCACCGCCGTGGCCGAAGGCTATATCGAGATGCGGCCGGAGACCCTGGCGCTGATCCAGGCGGGCAGCCATCGCAAAGGCGATGTGCTAGGCGTCGCGCGCATCGCTGGCATCATGGCCAGCAAACGCACGGCGGATTTGATCCCGTTGTGCCACCCCATCCCCATCAGCCATGTGGAAGTCCGGCTGGAGCCGCAAACGGCGTCAAACCGCGTCCACTGCGTGGCGACCGTGAAGACCCTGGGCGCCACCGGCGTGGAGATGGAAGCCCTCACCGCCGTCCAAGTCGCCCTCCTCACCATCTACGACATGTGCAAGGCGGTGGATCGCGGCATGTGCATCCAGTCGGTGCGGCTGCTGGAGAAGGCGGGGGGAAAATCGGGGGATTGGCAGAGGCCGCCCGGCACCCCATAGCGTCGGAGCCTTTTGCAAGCCCGCAAAAAACATCAACGGATGGTGGGACACACCCTTATTTTTGCGGGCTATGGCGGCTTTAAATCCGAGTTGATGACTAAAAAAGCCATTTACATCAATAGCCTGGATCCATTGTACAGGGTTGGCGCGACAGTTGCTTTAGCTGTATGCGCCTTTAGCCCCCCTTCCCGCCCAAGCCAAACAGCACACGCTTGCGAAGCTTGGCTTCCGGGAGGATGGCTAAATGCGGGCGTACCGGCTACGCCACCCCGCACCCTCAACCAACAGGAGACACATCATGAAATTCACCGCAAAAAACAGCCTGGTTCTCATGGCTTCCGCCTTTGCGCTGTGCTTGTCGGCATCGGCTTTCGCCGACGGAAGCGAAGGGCACGGCCACCCCAAGACCCAGATCTACCTCTCCGCCAACCTCGTCGACACCGACCCGACCGCCACCGGCCAAGGGGAAATCGAGTGGGCCAGCGACAGCAAGTCCCTCATCGTCAGCGTCAAGGCCGGCGTCAGCCTCCCCGTCGGCTCGACCGCTTACGGCCTCATTGACAGCAACGCCGCCGCCGCGGCCCCGGTGACGCTGACCATCACCCATATTGCCAACCCTGCCAACGTCACCTATACGTGCAGCCTCCATATCGCCGAACTGGCCTTCAAAGCGCCCAAGGCACCCAGCACCGCGTACACGGAGCGCGGAGACTATGAACTCCTCGCCAGCCAAAAGAGCGGCGGCCCGGCCGGCTCTGCCATCGGCAGTTGCAGCAGCTTCCCGGCGGCATTGTCGGCCGGCGACACCGTCAGCGTGGTCATTGGCTCAAACACTTTGACCGGCACCCTCAAATAATCCCTCGCACCGCGCCGGATGAAAAACGCCGGCCCCGCAACGCCACAACAGTGGCCGCGCGGAGCCGGCGCGCGCCGCCGCCCGGCGGCTTTTTTGCCTGGAAACCGCCTCAGCGCTTCATCGAATCAAAAAACTCGGCGTTGGTCTTGGTGTCCTTGAGCTTGCCGAGCAGGAATTCGCTGGCCGCCATCTCGTCCATCGGCTGCAGAATCTTGCGCAGGATCCAGCACTTTTGCAGCTCGTCCTGCGGCACCAGGTATTCCTCGCGGCGGGTGCCCGAGCGGTTGATATTGATCGCGGGATAGACGCGCTTCTCGGCGATCTTGCGCTCCAGGTGCAGTTCCATGTTGCCGGTGCCTTTGAACTCCTCGTAAATCACCTCGTCCATCCTGGAGCCGGTGTCCACCAGCGCCGTGGCGATGATGGTCAGGCTGCCGCCCTCCTCGATGTTGCGCGCCGCGCCGAAAAAGCGCTTGGGCCGCTCCAGCGCGTTGGCGTCCACGCCGCCGGTCAGCACCTTGCCGGAGGACGGCACCACGGTGTTGTAGGCGCGCGCCAGGCGGGTGATGGAGTCGAGCAAAATCACCACGTCGCGCTTGTGCTCGACCAGGCGCTTGGCCTTCTCGATGACCATCTCGGCGACCTGCACATGGCGGGCGGGCGGCTCGTCGAAGGTCGAGGACACCACCTCCCCTTTCACGCTGCGCTGCATTTCCGTGACCTCCTCGGGCCGCTCGTCGATCAGCAGCACGATGAGGTAACTTTCCGGGTTTTGCTCGGCGATGGAATGGGCGAGGTTTTGCAGGATCATCGTCTTGCCGGCTTTCGGCGGGGAGACGATCAGGCCGCGCTGGCCTTTGCCGATGGGGGCGACGAGGTCGATGATGCGGGCGGTGAGGTCTTCGCTGGTGCCGTTGCCCAGCTCCAGCACGAAGCGCGATTTGGGGAACAGCGGGGTGAGGTTGGAAAAGAGGATTTTGTGCTTGGCGTTCTCAGGCGGCTCGTAGTTGATCTGCTCCACTTTGAGCATCGCAAAATACCGCTCGCTTTCCTTCGGGGGCCGGATCTTGCCGGTGATGGTGTCGCCAGTTCTTAACGAGAAGCGCCGAATCTGGCTGGGCGAGACGTAAATGTCGTCCGGGCCGGCCAGATAGGAACTGTCGGTGGAGCGCAGAAAACCGAAACCGTCCGCCAATATTTCCAACACCCCGTCGCCATAAATGTCCTCGCCGCTTTTGGCCTGTTTTTTGAGGATGGCGAAGATGAGATCCTGTTTTTTGGAGCGGGCAAAGCCTTCGATGTCGAGCGATTCGGCAATGTCGATCAACTCGGCGACAGGCTTGCGTTTCAGGTCGGTCAGATTCATGGGTGCGAAGTCAGGGATGCGGATTGATAAGGAAAAGCGCCGCTTGGATGCAAGGAAACGGCCCGGCGGGGGACGCGGGGTCTTGGAGCCTTAGGGGGGGTGGCAGAAAGCGGCGCGGACTTTATGGAGAATTGTTCTTATGATTCTGCGCGCAAAAGCATAACACGCCGGTTTGCGGCCCGTCCAGAACGAATCGGGGCGGGCCGGGCCGGGCCGGGTCAGATATTGGCGTCGATAAAGGCGGTAAGCTGGGATTTGGACAGGGCGCCCACTTTGGTGGCCTTCACCTGGCCATCCTTAAACAGCATCAACGTCGGAATGCCGCGCACACCGTAGCGCCCCGGCGTGATCGGGCTATCGTCGATGTTCAGTTTGGCCACGGTCAGCCGGCCTTCATAATCCCCGGCGATGTCCGCCAGGATCGGGGCGATCATCTTGCAAGGGCCGCACCATTCGGCCCAATAATCGACCAGCACAGGGCCGTCCGCCCCGAGCACATTGTCTTCAAAATCTGAGTCGCTTACCTTCAGAATGCTATCACTCACGGGATTTTCCTAATCAAAGTTGTTTGAGGGGGTGCAGGTGGCTTGGGAGCCACAGCCAGCGGGCGGATAAAAACCCAGTCGGGCCATTTTCAGCTTAAACCGGGCAGGATTCAAGTCTTCACAACGCCTCCAAATCAATCCCCGGCGTCTCCACGACGACATGCCCGACATCGTCGAAGCGCACCGTGCCGATGTCCTTCCACGGCTGGCGCAGATTGTAAGCCCGCAGCCCCGGCTCGAAATCCATCGGCACGCGGACTTCCTTCATTTTCAGAATGAACACAGTATTGCGCACATCCAGGCCCTCTTTGGCCCCCCAGAACGCCGTCACCTGCATCAAAGCCTTGTTCAAGCGGCGGCTTTTGATGTGCGGCGTCACCGCGATGTTCGCCCACCAGCACTGCACGCGCCCCCAGTTCGGCGCGACGATGCGGCCTTCCTCGTTGACGATAGGCAGGAAGCGCTCCTGGCCGTCCTGGCCCCGGTAGGCGACGGCGAGGAGGTGGTTGTAACCGACGAAATGGTCGTGCATGTACAAGGCATGCGGCGTGATGCCGAGGAAGACGTGGGACATCAGCAGCACGCTGTTGCTCGCCCCCTCCAGCGCCTGGCCCCATTCCGTGTCCGCATGGCCCTTGTTCAACCGGTAAAACACGCCGAATTGCAAGGTGCTGTTCAATTGCAGCACCATCACCAGCACCAGGAACTTGGCCAGCCGCGTGGCCTGGCGGCGCGGCGTCCCGGCATACTCGGCGTAAAGCCGCGCCCACAGATCTTCTTCGGGCCGCGCCGCCGGCACGGCGCAACTGGCATCGCATGCCAGCCTGGCGCGGTTGTCGGCGACGCGGCGGTAAACCGCCTTCGCCACCTGCAGGCAACCGGGCAGGCCGACGACCCAGGCCACCGGGGCCGGCCAGACCATCGCCGACAACACGCGCCGATAGGTGTCCACGCCGGCGGACAAGCGCCCCGCCCCGTCCACCGCGTACAAATCCTTCAGCAGCTCAGCCGAGGGGATTTGATCCAGCGCCCGGCAATCCTGGGCGTGGGTTTGCAGATCCTTGAACACCACCGCCCCCAGGCCGTCGAAGTGCGACAGAAACGCCACCGTGCGCTTGCACAAAGGGCACTGGCCGTCATAAAACACCGTCAACCGGGGCGAGCTAAAGCGTAAAGCCCTCCACCACGAGAACGGCACCAGCAGTGCGTAAGGGGCCAACATGCCAAAGCCGAACTGGTAAATGTTCAGCGACAAAATGATGCCGGTGTGGAAACTCGCCCCGATCAACAGCAAAGGCGCGCGGGCGAAACGGAACCAGAACAGCGGCAGGAACAGGAACTGAAACACAATCAGCGAATAGCCGATGGTCCGCTCCAGCCATTCGTTGTCCAGCAGCCACCCTAGCCCCAACGGCGACATGTAATAAGGATGCGTCGGCGGCAGCCAAGCGCCCATGCCATTGCGCCAAAACTCGGCGGACAGCTTGTGCAGCCCAGCGTCCAGGTACAAAAACCCCAGCACGATGGCCACCGGCAGGTAATAGCACAGCACCGACACCGTATCCTTGGGCCGGTAAGGCCGGCCTGGCGCGGAATAGTTAAGCTTCCAGCGCAGATTGTCCAGCGACAAGCCCCGCTCCGCCGGCAAGAACATCAACAAAAAGCTGATGCCCGTCATCATCTGGTCGAAGCCGCCGTCGAAATCCAGCCACATCGGCGTGAACCCCACAAACACCAGCCACAACAGATAATTGCCCACCGCCGCCAGCCGCGTGTAAAGCCCCAAGGCGATGCAAGCCGCCAGCACCGCCCACAGCGACAAGAACAGATCGACCACAGGCGAAGCCTGCTCCACAAAGGGCACGCGGTCGAAGATCAAATGGCGGAAAAACAGCAGGTAGAACACCTCCTGCAAAATGACCAAGCCAACCAGGATGCGGAACACGCCCAGCCCGGTGGCCGGCACTTGTTTGGCCAAGCCCTGTTGGACGAGTTCGCGGAGCAATCGAATCATAAGGGGGAAACCTGCGGCGGGTTGCGGCGCGCGGGGGCCGCGCAAGACCGGAAAATTGGCAAGGTTATCATGTCGGGCGGGGTTTAAGAACCGTTGCGGCGAGGCACGCCAGGAAATGGAGTCCGGTCTCGTTTGACCAAAATCCTAAGCTGCGTGTGCGGGCGGTTTTTCCAGGCTTCGCTCGGTGGCCGCGGCGGAAACGACAAGGCCACTAGCCGGATGGACTGGCTAATGGCCTTGCAGGAAGTTAAGCCTAAAGCTTTAGCAAGAGGCAGGATAGGCCGTGCAAGCCGAGGTGATCAGCGACTGGATGTTGTTGCTCGTAAACGGGCTGGCACCTTGTTGTTTGACCGCGTCGGCGGTATAGCCCCAACTGGTGACGCCCACAACGGCGTTGTGGGAAGCTCCCGAGCCAAAGGCGGTGCCGCTCAACGAAGGCGCTATGCCCAAGTTCGTGATCCACGGCCCGCCGCTCGAACCGCCGGTCTGCAAGGAGCCGATAATCGTATTGCCGGCCATGGAGCTGCTCACGTAGCCCTGCGAATCCGTGCGCTCTTGCAAGATGCCTCTGTCCAAGGCCACCGGATAGCCCAACTGGGTAATCAGCGCTTGGTTGTTGACGTAGTTATAATTGCCGTAGCCATAACCCAGCCACCCGGTAGAATTGCCAACAGTCGTGTTAAGCACGATGACGGCGACATCGTTTTGGCACACGACGCCGGATTGATAGCAGGAATCCGAGCCGTCGTAATACGACGTTTTGATATAGGCTGCTTTATAGCCCGATATGCCGAAGGGGGCCACGTTATTGTCATAGCCGGGCGCGAACTGCCAAGCCGTGTAAAACTGCTTCTTGCCAAAGTTCGCCACGCAATGGGCCGCCGTCACGATGACGCCCTTCTTGACGAGGGATGCGGAACACACATAGCTGGCGGTGCCGATTTTGAACCACAGCCTGCCGGCCGCGCTAAACGGATAAGACCGGGTCGCCGCGTAGGTTCCCGCGCCATAATAGTTGTTAGTCCGGCTGGTGGTGTACACCTGCTTCGACGTGCCGTATTCCTGGGGCGTGACGCCTCCATCCTCGCTGACGTCAAGCGCGCTGGCAGGGGCCGGCAAGGTCAGCGGGCTCAACTTGCCGGTGCCCGCGGCACCTGGGTAGAACCCGGACGGCCCGGCCGCCGCCGCGCCCGCGGCCTGCGCGTCAAGCAGGGAATCGAGCTGGGAACTGGGTTGCGAGAGGCTCTGCGGCAAAGGTATCGGTTTGGCGTTCGCGTAATCGATGGCACCCCCGGCGGAGCCGCTCGGGGCCTTAATGGCGACCACGCCACCACCTGCGAAGGCGCTCGCCGTGGCGAAGCAGGCGACTATCGCCGAAACGATAACCGTCGTTGTTAAATTGTGCGATTGCTTGGTATTCATTAGCCGTAACTCCACTGTTAGTTAAAAAGAAGGTCATTTGCTTGGCACTCTCTTAAGCGGGGGAAAAGCATTCATCCGCGCTCTGTTGCCGTTGCCGACTTCGGCGCGTCCGCGCCAGATGCCAGATCTCGTCTCCGGCCTATCCTTTAAGCCTTCCCATCCTAGCGGCCAGCTCGGGCTATTTAAAAAAATACGCATCCATACGATGATGCCCGGCCAGCCAACTTAGCTTGGTGGTCATGATACGCCACAAACCGCAAAGCTTCAGTGAATTATTACCGAACAATCCCGCCAAAATTCACATGTTCTTTGCCTAAATTTCGGCACCCAGGAATTTCGCATGGCATGAGCAAAGCCGCCGAAATCCGGACTCATTTGATCTTGTTCAACACCTTGCCTTCGCTGTCGAAACGGCAGAAGTCGCCGGTGAAGTAGCGCACGCAATCCTGCGTCTCCTCGATCTTCGCCTCGTCGCCGTTCAGCAGGATCTTCAGTTCGCAATAATGCGCCTCGCCTTGGGCCTGCTTTTTCAGGTGCAGCTCGGTGTCGCTGACGACCTTGGCTTCGCCGGAAATTTCCGTGGAGCAAGGCTTGTCGGTTTCCGCGCCCGTCGGCTCGAAATCCACGTCCACCAAGACCCTCGTGACGCCGTTGTGCTTGCTGACCTTCAGATGCTGGATATGGTTGCCGTCTTTGCGGACGTAATGGTCAGCGCCGGCGAACACGCTGGTGGAAAATAACAGCCCTAAGGCCAAAATCATCGTCTTTTTCATTGAGCGCCTTCCTTCGTTTTTAATTTTAAGGGTGATGTGAGGGCCGGGGCCGCTGCGCGGCCCCGGCGGCCATTGTAATCAATCGCGCAGCAATTCGTTGATGCCGACTTTGCCGCGGGTCTTCTCATCCACCTGCTTGATGATGACCGCGCAATACAGGCTGTGGCTGCCGTCCTTCGCGGGCAGGTTGCCGGACACCACCACCGAACCCGCCGGGATGCGGCCATAAGTGGTTTCGCCGGTCATGCGATTATAAATCTTTGTGCTCTGGCCGATATAGACGCCCATCGAAATCACCGAGCCCTCCTCGACGACCACGCCTTCGACCACCTCCGAGCGCGCGCCGATGAAGCAATTGTCCTCGATGATCGTAGGCCCGGCCTGCAACGGCTCCAGCACGCCGCCGATGCCGACGCCGCCGGACAGATGCACATTCTTGCCGATCTGGGCGCAGGAGCCGACCGTGGCCCAGGTGTCCACCATCGTCCCCGAGTCCACGTACGCGCCGATGTTGACGAACGACGGCAGCACAATCACGCCCGGCGCGATGTAAGCGCCCTTGCGCACCATGGCCGGCGGCACGACGCGCACGCCGGCCTTGCGGAAGTCTTCCGGGCTGTAAGAGCCGAACTTCGGCTCGACCTTGTCGAAATAGCGCGTCTCGCCGCCGTCCATGACGCGGTTGTCGTTGATACGGAAAGACAGCAGCACGGCCTTCTTCAGCCACTGGTTGACGACCCACTGGCCGTCGATCTTCTCGGCCACGCGGCGCTGGCCGGAATCCAGCAGGTTCAAGGATTCGTTGACCGCCTCGCGGATTTCGGCGCTGACCGAGCCCGGGGAAATCTCGGCGCGGTTTTCAAAGGCTAGTTCGATAGTGTTTTCTAAGGACATGGGTTTTCCTAACGTTAAAAAAGTTGCGTTATGGGTTTAAACTGAGGTGGGCAGAAAAAGTTGGCGAATCCAGTTGATGAAAACTAAGGCATGAGAGGCTTGCGCATCAAAATAACCGACACCCAATGCTTGGCCTAATGGCTTTCCTGGCTCTTTTTGCCAAGCCAGCCAAGTATGAATAACCGCTTTGCGGCGATCCTGCTCTTTGAAGCGTTTCACATAGCTTGGAAAGCTGTCTTCTGGCGGCATGTCTTCCAAGGCTTTCAAGACTCGCAGCCACAATGGATTTTCTTCTTTACGAGGAACCAAAAGCTCCAAAAAATGCTCAAGCTCACCTTCCGCCGTGTTGTCTGGCATTAGCCATATGCCCACTGTCGGCATGTTTTCTTCCCGGATAATCGCGCCGGTCTGGATGGGCTTATTGTCTACCTCCGATTTGTCTATCGCCGATTCGGAAAACCCGAATTGCAAAAGCCGGTTGCGTAAAGCCACCCATTTATCTTGAAGATTAAAATCAGCATCCAGCACGATGCCTAGATAGCCATCTTCTGGAATGACTTTCAACTGATTATAGAAGTGGGCGGCTGGATCAACATCGTTATCATCAGTAAAAATGGAATCAATCCGAATAGTGCCAGGCTTGTTTCGAGGCTTTTCTTTGCTATCGGCTGAAATATCGTGCTTCACCAACAGATTAAACATGACATGCGCGTCATTTTTCCCTTCGACGAGCAATTGCTTGATGGGTGTTGCCGCCATCAGCGCACCTCAATATGGCCGCGAGTGACAACTTTAAGATCGCTTTCATCAAAAAGAACCGCTTTTATGCCTGCTTTTCGTTGCTGCAAACTAATCAGCATGGCTTCCTCGTTTTGATCTTCGGCGGCAGCTTCTTGGAAGGCTTCGATACAGTCCCAACTGTGGGTGGTGGCAAAAACTTGGACATCCCATTCTTTGGCGAGCTTGAACACCGCGCGCCAAATCTCAGCTTGGACGCTGTGGTGTAGACCCGTTTCAATCTCATCAATCAGCAAAAATTTACCACTAGATGCGGACATTGCAAGTGCAAGCGCGAAAACACGCTGGATGCCTTCGCCCATGGTCGCCAAGGGCAGAGGATCGACAAAACGATCTGTTTTGAGGACTGAATAGCGCACTCTATCCTGCATATTGTCACCTTTGAAAGTGAAGCGGGTGGCGTCCTTATCAATCTTTTTCAGGCAGGAGATAATACTTTCTTCTTTATCAGTCAACGCAATATCATCCCAATAACTACTGACCGCCTGCCAAGTCAATCCTTTAAGCGGCACAAAAACGCACTTGCTTTTCTTGGATTGTTCAATAACATTATATTCCAAAACTTCTTTTCGTAGTAAATCGGGAAATTGTGAGGTTTTTTCATCGGCCCTACCTGTGCCATCTTGAGTTTTCAGGCCCACATCAATGCCATTATTAAGCAAAGATAACTTAAAATAGAAAACCATTTTCTCAGAACCCATAACACTATAGGCTATATCAAATGATTTTGACGAATTTTTTGATCGACCTGGAAAGAAGCTTTGAACGGCTTCCAATTGCAAAGAGCGCGTTGATTGCTCAGGCATGTTATAGATGACCAACTCGTTCCGGTCATAGAGTATTTTATGAATAACCGGCCATGCTGCATGAGTTGCTAAAAGCCATAATGCTTCCAGTACTGCTGTTTTTCCTACGCTATTTTTTCCTACAAATAAATTCACCCTTCCTAGCTTCTCGACGGTCAAACGCTCAAAGCAGCGAAAGTTTTCAATTTCCAGGAAATTAAGCAATTTTCTCATAACCCCGTCACAAACTCTTTAATCCGCAAAGCCGCCTCGACGCACTCAGCCAAAGGCGCGACCAAAGCCATCCGCACATGCTTAAAACCCGGATTGACGCCGAAAGCCTCGCGCGACAAATACCCGCCCGGCAGCACGGTGACATTCTGCCGCGCGAACAACTCGCGGGTGAACACTTCCCCGTTTTCAACCGGCACGCGCGGCCACAGGTAAAACCCGGCGGGCGGAATCGCCACATCCAGCACCGGCCCTAAAATCTCCACCACCGCGGCGAATTTGGCCCGATAAATAGCCCGGTTTTCAACCACATGCGCCTCGTCGCGCCAAGCCGCCAGGCTGGCCTGCTGCACCGGCAAAGACAGCGCGCAGCCGTGGTAGGTGCGGTACAACAGATATTTTTCCAAGATCGCAGCGTCGCCGGCGACGAAGCCCGAGCGCAGGCCCGGCGCGTTGGAGCGCTTGGACAGGCTGTGGAACACCACGCAGCGCTTGAACTCGGTGTTGCCCATGGCCCAAGCGGTTTGCAGCAAGCCTTGCGGCGGATGGGCCTCGTCGGCGTAAAGCTCCGAGTAGCACTCGTCCGCCGCGATGACGAAATCAAAGCGCTCGGCCAGTTCGATCAGCTTGCGCTGCGTGGCCTCACCCGTCACCGCGCCGGTGGGGTTGCCGGGCGAGCAGATATAAAGGAGTTGGCAGCGCGCCCAGACTTCGTCCGGCACGGCGTCGAAATCCGGCAGAAAGCCGGTCTCGGCGGTGGCGTTCAAAAAATACGGCTCCGCCCCGGCCAGCAAGGCCGCGCCTTCGTAGATCTGGTAGAAGGGGTTCGGCATCAACACCAGCGGCTGGCCGGCGGGGTCGACCAGGCACTGGGCGAAGGAGAACAACGCCTCGCGGGTGCCGTTCACCGGCAGCACTTGGGCTTCGGCGTCCACCGCGCCCGCCGGCAGCCGGAAGCGCGCGGACAGCCAGTCGGCGATGGCTTGCCGCAATGGCGCGATGCCTTTGGTGGCCGGATAGTTGCCCAAGCCGCTCAAATGGGCGATCAGCGTGTCGCTGATGAGCCTAGGCGTCGGGTGCTGCGGCTCGCCGATGGACAAGGCGATGTGCGGCTTGCCCGCAGGCGGCTGGATGCCGTGCTTCAGGCGGGCGAGCTTCTCGAACGGGTAAGGCTGTAGCTTGGAAAGATGGGGATTCACGGGGGCAAAAGGATTTCAGTTGAATTGGCCGCCAGTCGCAGGGCCGCGCGTAAGGGTGCGATAGTATAGGGGATTCGCTTCGATCCTTCCAACCGGCCACACGGCCATCGCGCCATGCGGCTTTCACAGGCCCACGCGGGGAAAAGCAATCTCACGCAAACAGCGCGACGCAAAAATGCTCTGGCCGCGTTTCGTTTGCCGCTTTATTCACAAAGCAAACGGCGGCGTCCAGGAAATATTACCGTTTGTCATAAAGATGTAATAAAACTCACCGAAAATGTGCCCGTCCATGTTGTGCATAAGCAACACAACGCTAAAAATTAACAACATTCCCTGCGGATGCTACAATGTCCAGGTTCATGTTGTACGCAAGCAACAAAATACCAAGAATTAACAACATTACTATGGGTGGTACGGTGAAACATCTAACCTTGAAGAAGACCAATACGTTGTTGGCCCTGGCCCTTTTCGGAACCGGCGCCGCCCATGGCGCGCCCGCCGACCAGGAACTGCTCGACATCCTGTTGAAAAACGGCTCGATCAACAAATCCCAATACAACACCATGAGCGGCAAGGAAGGGCTCGCCAGCAGCCAACTGCTGGACGTGCTGTCGAAGAACGGCACCATCACCAAGGAACAGTACACCAGCCTGACCACCAAGAACCCCTCGCTGGCCGCCTCCACCGCCGTGTTGAAAGCGCCGAACGCGGGCGACGGCACCCATGTCACCTTTGGCCATAATGGCGGGCTGGAGATCGTCTCTTATGTCAAAGAAAAGGACAAAGACGGCAAAGACATCGCGGACAAGGAAGTCAAAGGCGCGGACGGCAAGCCGGTCAAAGAATTCAGCTTCAAAATCGGTGGCCGCGTCCAAGTCGATGCGGAAATCAACTCGAACGACCCGAATGGGCCGGCGGGCACCGACCTCGCCAACGGTGTCGGCTTCCGCCGGGCGCGTCTGTACACGGAAGGCGTCATGTTCAAGGACTACGAATACCGCTTCGAGTACGATTTTGCCCGCAACAACGGCGGCAGCCAAGGCATCACCGACGCGTTTGTGAAATACATCCATTTCGCCCCGTTCACGCTGACCATCGGCCAGCAGAACGAAGGCAAGTCGATGGAGTCAGTCATGAGCAACAATTACCTGACCTTTGTCGAGCGCTCGCTGCCGAACAATGCCTTCTTGGAACAGGGCGCGAACAGCAAATACCAGTTGGGCGTCAAGGGCGATTACTATAGCAAGGTATGGGAGATGCCCTATACGATCAACGGAGGCATCACCACCGAATCCGTCGGCGCGCCTGGCCCCGGCAACAGCTCGGACAATTCCCAGGGTGCCACGAACAATGCCGGCGGCACCAACTCCAACGGCACCAATATCAACCGCAACGCGTTCAGCGGCGACACCAGCTACCAGTTGGTGGGCCGCAGCACGTTTGCGCCGATTTACGAGAAAGACCATGCGCTGCTGCATACCGGCGTCTGGGGTTCTTGGCGCCACATCAACAACAATTGGAATGCCGACGGCACGCTCAGAACCGGTGGCTGGGCCTACCAGTCGCAGCCTGACAGCTCGGTGGACCGCACCAACTGGATCAACACCGGCAACTTGACCAACACCGCCACGGTCGGCGGCAAAGTCGTCCCGGCGCATATCGTCAACAACATCGCCATGTTCGGCGCGGAACTGGCAGGCACCTATGGCCCCGCCTACTTCGCGGCGGAATACATGCAGGCGCAGATCGCCGGCACGGGTTATACCAGCTCGGACACCTTGGACGGCCTTTACGCTTATGCGGGTTGGTTCATCACCGGTGAAAACCGTCCGTACGACTACAAGAAAGGCACTTGGGATCGTCTGATCCCCAAGAACAACTTCCTGGGCGGGAGTGGCTGGGGTGCCTTCGAAGTCGCGTGGCGCTATGACATGATGGACATGAACACCAAGAACATCAACGGTGGCAGCATCGACGCCGGCACCTTGGCCTTCAACTGGTATCTGTCCCCGCGTGTGCGTTTCTTGTCGAACTGGGTGCATGTGTTCAACACCAACAACGGTTCCGCCGCGGCGGCCCTGCCGGGTGGCAAATGCGCCTTCCCCGCCCAAGGTTCCAACGCGAACATCGGCTGCTTCAACAGCCTGAGCCCCGACATCTTCAATCTCGCCGTCCGCGTGGACTACTAAGGTTTTTGCCAGCGCCCGGAACAAACGCCGGGCGTTGGCTTATTGGCCTCGCATGAAATCAACTATTTAAGAGGTGTCTTGTGATCAAGAAATCGGTATTCATCGGCGCGCTGGCGCTGGCCCTGGCCGGCGCGGCCCACGCCGAGGGCGGGCGCGACAATCTGAGCATCGTCGGCTCGTCGACGGTGTATCCGTTCTCCACGGTGGTCGCGGAGCAATTCGGCAAGGCCGGCAAGTTCGGCACCCCCAAGGTCGAATCCACCGGCACCGGCGGCGGCTTCAAGCTGTTCTGCGAAGGCGTCGGCGTGCAGCATCCGGACATCAGCAACGCCTCCCGCGCCATCAAGAAATCCGAACTCGAAACCTGCGCGAAGAACGGCGTCACCGACATCGTCGAAGTGAAATTCGGCTATGACGGCATCGTGCTGGCTTATTCCAAGAAGTCCAAGACGGAATGGTCGCTGAGCAGCAAGGAAATTTTCCTAGCCCTGGCCAAGCGGGTTCCCGATCCGGCCGCCCCGGAATCCGAAGCCCTGGTGGAAAATCCTTACAAGACCTGGAACGAGATCAACCCCAAGCTGCCGAAAACCAAGATCGAAGTGCTAGGCCCGCCGCCGACCTCCGGCACCCGCGACGCCTTCGTCGAATTGGCGATGGAACACGGCGCGGAGAGTTTCGCCTGGCTGAAGTCTAAAAAAGACACGGAAAAAGAGTTCTTCAAAAGTGTCAGCCAAACCCTGCGCCAGGACGGCGCTTTCATCGAAGCCGGTGAAAACGACAACCTGATCGTGCAAAAACTGGGCGCTAACCCCTCGACCCTGGGCATTTTCGGCTATAGCTTCCTGGAGCAAAACCGCGACAAGGTCAAAGGCGCGAAAGTCGACGGCTCCGACCCCGACTACGACAGCATTGCCACAGGCAAATACAGCATCTCGCGCCCGCTGTATTTCTACGTGAAAAAAGCCCATATCGGCATGATTCCCGGCATCGCCGAATATGTCGCCGAGTTCACCAGCGAAAAAGCCTGGGGGCCGGAAGGCTATCTGGTCGACAAAGGCTTGATTTCGATGCCTGACGACGAGCGCAAAAAATTCGCCGCCGACGCCAAAGCGTTAAAGTCGCTGAGCGCCAAGTAAGCCTCCCTGCCCTTCCCTCTGCAAAGCCCCTGCGCGCGCAAGCCCGCAGGGGCTTTGTTTTTAGCCGGCGCGGCAGCCGGTTTATAATCACTCCCCCTTTCACAGCCGGCCTACCTCCCTATGACCACCCTCTACGGCATCAAAAACTGCGACACCGTCAAAAAAGCCCGGAGCTGGCTGGACGCCGCCGGCGTCGAATACCGCTTCCACGACTTCCGCGCCGACGGCCTTTCCGCCGAGCGGCTGGCACAATGGGAGGCCGCGCTGGGCTGGGAGGCCCTGCTGAACCGCCGCGGCACCAGTTGGCGCAAGCTGGAAGAAAGCCAGCGCGACGCTATCGACCGCGACCGGGCCATGGCCTTGATGCAGGCCCAGCCCAGCCTGGTCAAGCGCCCGGTGCTGGAGACCGGGACAAAAACCCTGATCGGCTTCACCCCTGACGACTATGCGAGGGAGCTATGAGCGAAACCTTGACCCTGACCCAAGAACTGATCCGCCGCCGCTCCGTCACCCCCGACGACGCCGGCTGCATGGAATTCATCGCCGACTGGCTCAAGCCGCTGGGCTTCAAGGCCGAATGGCTGAACTTCGGCGAGACCAAAAACCTCTGGCTGCGGCGCGGCGATTCCGGCCCGCTGTTCGTGTTCCTAGGCCACACCGACGTGGTGGCGCCCGGCCCATTGGAAGACTGGACAACGCCCCCGTTCGAGCCGGCCATCCGCGGCGGCGTGCTATACGGGCGCGGCGCGGCGGACATGAAAGGCAGCGTCGCCGCGATGATGACTGCGCTGGCCTCGTTCATCAACGAACACCACGACCCTAAAGGCTCCCTCGCGCTGCTGCTGACCAGCGACGAGGAAGGCGACGCCAAAGACGGCATCGTCAAAGTCGTCGAGGTGCTGAAGGCGCGGGGCGATCAAATCGACTGGTGCCTGGTCGGCGAGCCGTCCTGCTTCCAGCGGCTGGGCGATGTCATCCGTGTCGGCCGCCGCGGCTCGCTGTGCGGCAGCTTGCGGGTGCTGGGGACGCAAGGCCATGTCGCCTATCCGGAAAAAGCCGACAACCCGATCCACCGCTTCGCCCCCGTGCTGATCGACCTGGCCGCCGAAGTTTGGGACGAAGGCAACGAGTTCTTCCCGCCGACGAGCTTCCAAGTGTCCAATATCAACGGCGGCACCGGCGCGGACAATGTCATCCCGGGCCGGCTGGACGTGCTGTTCAATTTCCGCTTCTCCACCTGCGTCACCGAGGCGCAGCTTAAAACCCGCTTCATGGCCATCCTCGACCGGCACGGGCTGCGCTACGAACTGACCTGGCGGCTGTCCGGCTCGCCCTTCCTGACCACGCGCACCGAACTGGTCGAAGCCGTGCAAGCGGCGCTGGAGCAAGTCACCGGCCACCGCGCCCGCCCCGACGCCGGCGGCGGCACCTCCGATGGCCGCTTCATCGCCCCGACCGGCGCGCAAGTCGTCGAACTCGGGCCGCTGAACGGCAGCATCCACAAAGTGGACGAGCATACCCCGGTCGAAGACTTGTTCATGCTGTCGCGGATTTACCGGCAGGTGCTGGTCAATTTGATGGCGTGAGGCGGAAGCAGAAGCAAAGGGATAACATCGCTTGAAGCGATGTTATCCCTGCCGCCCGTAACAGGATTTGCGTATGGACAAGAAAAAAGTCTACGTCTCCTCCACCTTCCAAGACCTCGCCGACCATCGCCAGGCCGTGAAAGCGGCGCTGGAGCGGGCCGGTTATGATGTCGAGTGCATGGAAAAATACCCGGCTTTCGACCAGCGGCCCCTGGATAAATGCCTGGCCGATGTCGCCGACTGCGATTTCTATGTGTTGATCTTAGGCTTGCGCTACGGCCACCAGCCCAAGGCGGGAAACCCCGGCAAACTGTCTATCACCCATCTGGAATACGAGGAAGCAGCGCGGCTGGACAAGCCTTGCCTGGTTTTCTTGCGCGAGCCTGACGATTGCCCCTACACCCAGGCCGATCCCGATGCCCTTGGGGCCAAGGCGAAAATCGGCAAATTCCGCAAGCTGGTGGAGGCCCGGCACGGACGGCGGACGTTCACCTCGCCCGACAGCCTGGCCACCGCCGTGCTTGAAGCTTTGCGCAGCCACGAGCAAAAAAACCTGTCCGCCACCGCCCGCGGCAACGCCCAAATCCGCGAGCGTTATCTGGACTGGCTGCGCCGCACCTGCCAGAGCGTCGAACTGCTGGGCCTGGATCTGAAAGACAGCCAGAACGTCCGCCTGGGCCAGGTCTATGTGCCGGCCGTCACCCCGGCCTGGGATAAGAAGGCCCAACAAAACAGGCAGGATGGGTTATTACTGGCCCGGCTGGAGCAAGATTCCCTCTACGTCCCCGGCAACCCCGGCGCGGGCAAGTCCACATTTTGCCGCTGGCTGGCCTTGGTCGTGGCCGGCGGCGCGATACCGGCGCATCCGGTGGACGGGCCAGAGGAATACCAGGAAAAGCTGCCGGACAGCTTGCGCGGGCGTTTCCCGTTGCTGTGCGCGCTGCGCGAATGGGCGGTGCATGAGGACTTATTGCACGGCAAAGGCGAGTGGACGGCGGCGCTGTGGGAGCAAAGCCTGGGCGCTAGTCTAGACAAAACCAAGCCGGGCGGGCTGGACGCGGCGGCGTTCTTCGAGGAATTGAAGGCGGGCCGGGCGCTGCTGATCCTCGACGGCGTGGACGAAGTGCCGGAAACCCTGCCCGGCGGGCACCGGCCCCGGCAAAACCTGATCACCGGCTTGGCCGACGCCTTGCCCGGCTGGCTGCAACAAGGCAACCGGGTGTTGCTGACCAGCCGGCCCTACGGCCTGAATGACGCCGACCGCCGCCGCTTGAACCTGCCGCTGGCCGAATTGGCCGAACTGCCTGAAGCCTTGCAACACACCTTCGTGCGCCGCTGGTATGCCGCCGCCGACCCGCCGCGCGCCATCGAGAAGGCCGAAGGGCTGCTAGGCCATCTGGCCGGGCGCGAAGACCTTGCCGAACTGCGCCGCAACCCGATGCTGCTGACCGCGCTGTGCGTGATGTACGACCAGGGCCAGCGGCTGCCGCAGGATTTCTACCGGCTGTACGACGCCGTGGTCAGCCAGGTGCTGTACAAGCGCTACGCCACCGAGAACGAGCGCGACGCCGCCCGCCGCCGCCTGGCCGCCGTCGCGCTGGGCATGCACCAAGGCGCGGACGCCCAGCGCGCAAGCCCCGCCGCCCAAGTGGACACCGAGGAAGTGGACTGCCACCTGGCCGAGCAAGGCCAGACCGACCGCTACACCGAGCGTGGCGCGGCGGACGTGGTCGCCAAGCGCGAGGATCTATACTCCAACTCCGGCCTGCTGCTGCCGCGCGCCGGCGGCCGCGCCGCGTTCTACCATCTCAGTTTCCAGGAATTCCTCGCCGCCACCCGCCTGCATGTGTTGCCGGGCGAGGCTTCCGCCGTGTTCGCGCGCCGCGCCGCCGTCGCCGAGTGGCGCAGGACTTTGCTGTTCCTGTTCTGCACCGTCGCCGACAAGCTGTCCGCCGAGGCCGGGGTGGACGCGATCCAGCCTTTGCTGGCCCATCTGCAACCAGCCAAGCTGGAACAAAACCCCAACCCGGCGCTACTGCTGGCCGACTGCCTGGAAGTGGCCCATGGCCGGGCCTGGGATCTGAGCCCGTTCGCCGAACCGTTGCGCCGGGCCTGCGAACACAGCCTGGAACACCTGAAGCCCGAGCCTAGGGCGCATCTGTGGCGGGCCTTGGGGCGGATCGGCCTGGATGACCGCCCCGGCGTGGGCCTGAAGGACGGCCTGCCTGACATAGACTGGGAGGAGATCCCAGCCGGCGATTTTCTATATGGCGAAGACCAAGAAAAACACTGGCTGCCCACCTACCGCATCGCCCGCTATCCGGTCACTAACGCCCAGTTCCAAGCCTTCCTAGACGACCAGGGCTATGAGACCGACGGCTGGTGGCAGGATTTGGCACAGCGGCCCAAGCCTGCGCCTGGCCGCTGGCCCGGCCCGAACCTGCCGCGCGAGACCGTGTCCTGGTTTGAGGCCGTGGCGTTTTGCCGTTGGTTGGAGGCCAGGCTGCGCGAGCGCGGGCGGCTGCCCGACGGCATGAGCCTGCGCCTGCCGACCGAGGCGGAATGGGAAAAAGCCGCCCGTGGCGTGGACGGGCGGGCCTATCCTTGGGGCGCGGCGTACACACCGGGCTGGGCCAATATTAACGAAACGGCGGATAAATCGGGGCCGCATTACCTCAGGCAAACCAGCGCCGTCGGCATTTATCCACCAGGCGCGTCGCCCTATGGCCTGCTGGACATGGCCGGCAATGTCTGGGAATGGTGTTTGGACGAACGGGATGCCCCGGAGCGCCAGGGGCAGAAAGGGAGCGCCGAGCGGGTCGTGCGGGGCGGTGCCTGGAACGTCGACCTGGACCTTGCCCGCTGCGCCGTCTGCGTCTGGTTTCGACCCGGCTTCCGCGTCAGCAATCTCGGTTTCCGGGTGGTGTTGCGTTCTTCCCCTGCTTCTTCAACTCCGCCCTCTGCAAACTCCGCACTCTGATACTCGGAGGCTCTGTCTCAGAGGGGGTGTGGGGGAGCCTTCCCCCACTGCCGCGCAGCGGCGATTTTTTTCTGGTTCCCACGCGGCGCGTCACGGCCATTAAGTTAAGCACTGACCGGAACGCCAAGCCCCAGCTTGGCGCGGGGGGCGGGGTAGCCAAGCTGGGGCTTGGCGTTCCATCCATGGCCGATCTAGCTTTTTCTGGTTCCCACGCGCCGCGTGGGAACGAGAAACGAGAACCCACCGGAGCGAGAAAGCCGTTTCCCAACCAACCCGATTGGGCCAGCCGTCAAACCCAGCCGCCCCCCACTTCGCTGTCCGCGCGCGGCAGCGCCGGCGAGACGTTCCACACCCGGCTGGCGTATTCGCCGATGGTGCGGTCGCTGGAGAAATGGCCCGAGCGGGCGACGTTGAGCAGCGCCTTGCGCGCCCAGGCTTCGGGCCGGCGGTAGAGGCTGTCGATCTGGCCTTGCACGGCGATGTAAGAGGCGTAGTCGGCCAGCACCGCGTAATGGTCGCCGCCGCGCAGCAGGGAATCGACCAGCGGCCTGAAGCGCAGCGGCTCTTCCGGGGAGAAATGGCCGTTGCCGACCATGTCCAAGGCTTGCCGCAACTCGGCGTTGGCGTAGTAGTAATCCCAGGGGTTGTAGCCGCCCTGGAACAAGTCGCCGATTTCCGGCGCGGTCTTGCCAAAGATGAAGAAATTCTCCTCGCCCACCTCCTCGCGGATTTCGATGTTCGCGCCGTCCAGCGTGCCGATGGTCAGCGCGCCGTTGAGGGTCATTTTCATGTTGCCGGTGCCCGAGGCTTCGGTGCCCGCCATGGAAATCTGCTCCGACAAGTCAATGGCGGGGATCAGCTCCATCGCCGCCGACACGTTGTAATTCGGCGCGAACCACACTTGCAGCCGGCCGGCGACCAAAGGGTCGTGGTTGACCGTGTTGGCCACGTCGTTGATCAGCTTGATGATGAGCTTGGCGGTGCGGTAGCCGGGCGCGGCCTTGCCGCCCAGAATCACGCAGCGCTTCGGCAGATCCAGGCCGGGGTCGGCGCGCAAACGGTTGTAGCGGCTGACGACATGGAGGATGTTGAGCATTTGCCGCTTGTACTCGTGGATGCGCTTGATCTGCACATCGAACATCGCCGCCGGGTCGAGCGCGATGTGATGGCGCCGGTCCACCAACTCGGCCAAGGCGGCCTTGTTGGCCTGTTTGACGGCGGCGAACTCGCGCAGGAACACCGGATCGTCCGCCAAAGGCTCCAATTGCTTCAGCCGGGACAGGTCGTCCACCCAGGCCGGGCCGATGGCGCGGGTAATCAGCGAGGACAGGCCGGGGTTGCTGTGGTTGAGCCAGCGCCTGGGGGTGACGCCGTTGGTGATGTTGATGAAGCGCTCCGGGAACAGCTTGGCGAAGTCGCGGAAAATAGTCGTCCTCATCAGCTCGGAATGCAGCTTGGCCACGCCGTTGACCTTGTGGCTGCCGACGATGGCCAAATAAGCCATGCGCACGCGCCGCCCGCCCTCCTCGTCGATCAACGACACGCGGCGGATCAAATCCATGTCGCCGGGATGGCGGCTGGCGACCTCTTGCAGGAAGCGCTGGTTGATGTCGTAGATGATGAGCAGCAGCCTGGGCAGCAGCGCCTCCATCAGCGGCAGCGGCCAGGTTTCCAGCGCCTCGGGCTGGAGGGTGTGGTTGGTGTAGGAGAAAACCTTGCAGGTGATGCCCCAGGCGCGCTCCCATTCCAACCCGTACTGGTCTAGCAGCAGGCGCATCAATTCAGGGATGGCGATGCTGGGATGGGTGTCGTTCAACTGGATGGCCACCTCGTCGGGCAAGGCGTCCAGCGAATGGCCGTCGGCCTCGAAGCCGTGGAGAATGTCCTGCAACGAGGCGCTGACGAAAAAATACTCCTGCTTCAGCCGCAATTCCTTGCCCATGTCGGTGGTGTCGTCGGGGTATAAGACCTTGGAGAGGTTCTCCGACTGGTTCTTCTCCTCCACCGCCTTGATGTAGTTGCCCTCGTTGAAATACTTCAGGTCGAATTCGCGGGTCGCCTTGGCCGCCCACAGCCTGAGGTTGTTCACAGTCTGCCCGCCGTGGCCTGGAATCGGCGTGTCGTAGGCCATCGCCATGACATCCTCGGTGTCCAGCCACTGTTGGCGCAGCCGCCCCGTTTCGTCGTGCCGCCCGACCACCCGGCCGTGGAACTGGACCCGGTAGATCACCTCGGGCCTGGGGAACTCCCAGGGGTTGCCGTAGCGCAGCCAACTGTCGGGATGCTCGATCTGCCGGCCGTTTTCGATGGCCTGGGTGAACATGCCGTATTCGTAGCGGATGCCATAGCCGAACCCCGGCAGGTGCATCGTCGCCAGCGAATCGAGAAAGCACGCCGCCAGCCGGCCCAGGCCGCCATTGCCCAGCCCCGCCTCTTCCTCCATCTGGCGCAGGCTCTCCACGTCCAGCCCCACCTCCTCCACGGCCTGGAGGAACTCGTCGTAAAACCCCATGTTAAGCAGGCTGTTGCGCAGCGTCCTGCCGATCAGAAACTCCATGGACAGGTAATAGACCCGCTTGACGTCGCGCAGATAATAGCTGCGCATAGTCTCCATCCAGCGCAAGGTCATGCGGTCGCGCACCACTTGGGCGAGGGCCAGGAACCAGTCGCGGTTGTTGGTTTCAATCGGGTCTTTGCCGATGGAATAAATCAGCCGATCCACTAACGACTGCTTCAACGCGGTGACATCCTTCGGATCGACCTCTTTGACAAGGCCGGGTTGGGCGGGCATGGGGGAACTCCTTCAAAATCGAGAGAAATGGACAAACTCCGCCTATCGCCGCCTTAAGGCAAAAACGCCCGCTATCCGAAAATAGCGGGCATCCAGGCAAGACGCTTGGCAAGGAGCTTCGGGCAAACTTTGCCCGCCATTCTACCTCAAGGAGCCGCGTTTGCCGCGGCGTGCCGGCGATATTTGCCATGCTGGGCATCGAATGGCTTTTTTCCCGCAGCCTTCATCAAACCGTAACCTTTCCAAGTGAAAATGGACGCCCGGTTGAAAAACGCCCTCACCTTTTCAACTCAAGACTCAAGGATTCCCCTGGCAAGGAGGCCTTAGGCAACGGACGAAAGCCGCCAAGGACGGCCCTTGATTTCCCCTGCCCGGCGGCGAACCGCGTCCCTGCGGCCAGACCCGCCGCGGCAGGAGCCGAAGCGCAAACCTCCCCGCAAATCGACAAAGGAACGGCCCATGGCGAACCCCAGTTCACGCCAACACATTTACCGGCAATTCGACCAGGAACTCGCGGCCATCCGCGGCGACGCCCTGCGACTGGGTGGACAGGCGGAAGAGCAGATCGCGCTGGCGATGAAGGCGCTGTTGAACGGCGACGCGAACCTGGCCGAACAGGTCATCAGCGACGACCGCAAAATCAACGAGCTGGAGGTGGCCATCAACAACCAGTGCCTGCAAATCCTGGCGCGCCGCCAGCCGACCGCCAGCGACCTGCGGCTGGTGGTGGCCGTGATCAAAGCGGTCAGCGAGCTGGAGCGCATCGGCGACGACGCCAAGCGCATCGCGCGCGTCGCCCTGGCGATGTCATCCGCCCCGCCGCAGCCGGCGCAAATCGCCCCCCTCGCCCAATTTGCCGAGGGCATCGGCAAGCTGCTGCGCGACACCCTGGACGCCTTCGCCCGCATCGACATCGAAGCCGCCATGCAGATCAAGCAGCGCGACCGCGTGTTGGACCACCAATATGGCGACATCATGCAAGAGCAAATCACCGCGATGTCCGCCGACCCCCGCGCCATCCCCGCCGCCTTGAACCTGATGTGGGCGGCGCGGGCCTTGGAGCGCGTCGGCGACCGCTCCTGCAACATCTGCGAGCACACCGTCTACTACGCCATCGGCAAAGACATCAGCCATATGAGCCTGGAGCAGGCCGGCTTGGATTTGATGGGGCAAGGCGAATAGGGCGGACGGACAGGCGGCTTGCCCGCTACGCCTGCCGTCCGCGTTCGCCAAATATCGCCGTGCCGACGCGCACCCAGGTCGCCCCTTCCCGCACGGCGGCTTCCAGGTCGTGCGACATGCCCATGGACAGAGTGTCCAAGCCTTCCACCGCCAAACCTTCCAGCGCTTCGCGCAACACCCGGAACGCCCGCCGCTGCTCCTCGAAATCCTCGGCAGGCGCGGGAATGGCCATCAAGCCGCGCAGCCTGATCCGCGGCAAGGCCGCGACAGCCCCGGCCAGATCCGCCAATTCGCCCAGGGCGACCCCCGCCTTGCTGACCTCGCCGCTGACATTCACCTGGAGGCAAAGGTTCAACGGCGGCAACGCCTCAGGCCGCTGCTCGCTGAGGCGCTGGGCGATTTTCAGCCGGTCGACGCCATGCACCCACTGGAAGCGCTCGGCCAGCGGCTTGGTCTTGTTGGATTGCACCGGGCCGATGAAATGCCAGACGATGTCCAGATCCTTCAACTCGTCCTGCTTGGCGAGCGCTTCTTGCAGATAATTCTCACCAAAATCCCGCTGCCCTTGAGCATAGGCTTCCGCCAAGGCGCTGGCCGGCCAGGTCTTGCTGACAGCGACCAGTCCCACCGAACCCGCCGCCCGGCCCGCCTTGTGTTCAGCCTCGGCCAGCCGCCGCCGCACGTCGGCCAGCCTTTCCGCGATACCATTCATTGTCATACCTTGCTAGTCTGAAAACTCTCCCCCTCATGGAGGATTAAAGATTTACCGCCAAAGGAATCGCAGCTATGCTTTCCGGTAGCCTCCCCGTCCACGGGGAAGCCTAATTCGCCGGCCTCTATCCGTCGGCGGGTTTCACCCGGCGGACGAGGCTGGATGTGGATTGAAACGTTTATACTACTCCCAGAGTGCCCAAGGGTAGCCGCTACCCTTGGTTTCAATCAAGCCCATACGATCCGAGACGACTCCGATGGACATTTCCGAACTGCTCGCGTTTTCCGTCAAAAACAAGGCCTCCGACCTTCATCTTTCCGCGGGCCTGCCGCCGATGATCCGCGTCGACGGCGACATCCGCCGCATCAACGTCCCGCCGCTGGAGCACCGGGAAGTGCATGCGCTGGTCTACGACATCATGAACGACAAGCAGCGCCGCGACTACGAAGAGTTTTTCGAGACCGACTTCTCGTTCGAGCTGCCCGGCATCGCCCGCTTCCGCGTCAACGTCTTCAACCAAGACCGCGGCGCGGCGGCGGTGATGCGGACCATCCCGTCCAAAGTGCTGACCCTGGAGGAACTGGGCTGCCCGTCCTTCTTCTCGGAAATCACCAAGACCCCGCGCGGCATGATCCTCGTCACCGGCCCCACCGGCTCGGGCAAGTCCACCACGCTGGCGGCGATGATCGACTACATCAACAACAACGACTACTCCCACATCCTGACGGTGGAAGACCCCATCGAATTCGTCCACCAGAGCAAAAAATCCCTCATCAACCAGCGCGAAGTCCACCGCGACACCCTGGGCTTCAACGAAGCGCTGCGCTCGGCCCTGCGCGAAGACCCCGACTCGATCCTGGTGGGCGAAATGCGCGACCTGGAGACCATCCGCCTCGCGCTGACCGCGGCGGAGACCGGTCACTTGGTGTTCGGCACCCTGCACACCAGCTCGGCGGCCAAGACCGTCGACCGCATCATCGACGTGTTCCCGGCGGCGGAAAAAGAAATGATCCGCGCCATGCTATCCGAATCGCTACAGGCGGTCATTTCACAGACGCTGCTGAAAAAAACCACCGGCGGGCGCACCGCGGCCTGGGAGATCATGGTGGGCACGCCGGCCATCCGCAACCTGATCCGCGAGGCCAAAATAGCGCAGATGTATTCGGCCATCCAGACCGGCCGCAAAGACGGAATGCAGACCCTCGACCAGCACCTGGAAGAGCTGGTCAACAAAAACATCATTTCCCGCCAGGTCGCCCGGGTCAAGGCGCTGAACAAAGCCAACTTCTAGACCTTCGGACGACCCCATGGAAATAAGCTCCCTCCTAAAACTGATGTCGCACAAGCAAGCCTCGGACATGTTCATCGTGGCCGGCAAGCAGCCCAGCATCAAGGTCAACGGCACCATCGAACCCGTCGTCAATGTGAAGATGACGCCCGATCAGACGATGGAACTGACCCTCAGCATCATGACGCCGAAGCAGATCGACGAGTTCGAGAAGACGCACGAGTGCAACTTCGCCATCCACGAGCCCGGCTTTGGCCGCTTCCGCGTCAGCGCCTACATCCAGCGCAACACGGCCAGCATGGTGCTGCGGCGCATCGCCTACCAGATCCCGAGCGTGGAGGATCTGAACCTGCCGCAGGTGATCAAAGACCTGGCGATGACCAAGCGCGGCCTGATCCTGTTCGTCGGCGCGACCGGCACTGGCAAGTCCACCTCGCTGGCGGCGATGATCAAGCACCGCAACGAAAACTCCTCCGGCCACATCATCACCATCGAAGACCCGCTGGAATACCTGCACCCCCACGCCGGCTGCATCGTCAGCCAGCGCGAAGTCGGCATCGACACCGACTCCTACGAGGTCGCGCTGAAAAATACCCTGCGCCAAGCCCCTGACGTGATCCTGATCGGCGAAATCCGCACCCGCGAGACCATGCAAAACGCCATCACCTTCGCGGAAACCGGCCATTTGTGCCTCAGCACGCTGCACGCCAACAACGCCAACCAGGCGCTGGACCGCATCCTGCACTTCTTCCCGGAAGACATGCACTCGCAATTGTTCATGGACTTGTCCTTGAACATGCGCGCCATCATCGCCCAGCAGTTGATCCACCGCGCCGACGGCAAAGGCCGCTACCCGGCCATCGAGATCCTCATCAACACCCCGCTGGTCGGCGACATCATCCGCAAGGGCGAAGTCCACAAGCTGAAGGAGCTGATGAAAAACTCCCGCGAACACGGCATGCAGACCTTCGACCAGGCCCTGTTCGAACTCTACAAGGCCGGCAAGATCACCTACGAGGACGCCTTGCACTCCGCCGACTCGAAAAACGAAGTCCGCCTGATGATCAAACTCAGCGAAGACAGCGGCCGGGCCGGCCTGGCCGCCCGCGCCGGCGAAGGGCCGATGCTGCTGGACGAATGATCCTCCCTCCCCAAAGGGGTGGCATCGCCTGGCGCGGTGCCATCCCGGCTTCCCGCCCGAACCACCCAGGCCAAACCCTATGGCAAACAACCGCACCGCTCTGTTCGACACCCCGGTCGAATCCCTGACGCCGGCCGATGCCTGCGCCGAACTGGCCGAACTGGCCGCGCTGATCCGCCACCACGACACCCTCTACCACCAGCAAGACTGCCCGGAAATCACCGACGCCGAATATGACGCCTTGAGGCTGCGCAATTTAGCGCTGGAAGCCCGTTTTCCCGAACTGGTCCGCGACGACAGCCCCAGCCGGCACGTCGGCGCGCCAGTCGCCGCAGGCTTCCGCAAAATCAAGCACGCCCTGCCCATGCTGTCGCTGGGCAACGCCTTCGAGCGGCAGGACATGGTCGATTTCGTCGACTCCTTGCGCAACTTCCTGCGCGACCTGCAAGACCCCGCCGTCGCCGTCGAACTGGTCGCCGAACCCAAGATCGACGGCCTCTCGCTCAGCATCCGCTATGAACACGGCAAGCTCGTCCACGCCGCGACGCGGGGCAGCGGCACGGAAGGCGAAGACGTGACCGCCAATGTCAAAACCATCGCCGAAATCCCCGCCGCGCTGCCAGGCCAGGGCTGGCCCGAGGTGCTGGAAGTGCGCGGCGAAGTCTATATGAGCGACGAGGACTTCCTGGCGCTCAACGCCCGCCAGGCCGAGGCTGGCGAAAACCTGTTTGCCAACCCGCGCAACGCCGCCGCCGGAAGCCTGCGCCAACTCGACGCCGCGATCACGGCCCAGCGGCCTTTGCGCTTTTTCGGCTACGCCTGGGGCGAAATCTCCGCAGCCTTCGCCGAAACCCAATGGGAGGCCCGGCAAAAGCTGCGCGCGTGGGGGTTCCCGCTGAACGAGCCGGCGATGCTGGCCAGCGTCGCCGGCGAGGATTTCGAGGCGCTGTACGCATGCTACGACGCGCTCCAGGCCCAGCGCGCCCGCTTAGGGTTTTCCATCGACGGCGTCGTCGTCAAAGTCAACCGGCTGGACTGGCAAGCCCGCCTCGGCTTCGTCTCCCGCTCGCCGCGCTGGGCCATCGCCTGGAAATTCCCGCCGGAGCAAGCGCAAACGCAGGTGCGCACAATCACCGTGCAAGTCGGGCGCACCGGCAAAATCACACCCGTCGCCAACCTCGCCCCGGTCAACGTCGGCGGCGTGCTGGTCTCCCGCGCCACGCTGCACAACCAGGACGAAATCCAGCGCAAAGACATCCGCGTCGGCGACACCGTCGTCATCCAGCGCGCCGGCGACGTGATACCCCAAGTCGTCGGCGTGGTGCAGGACTTGCGTCCGGCGGACAGCGTCCCCTATCAATTCCCGCCAAGCTGCCCGGACTGCGGCGAACCTTTGGTGCGGATTGAAGGCGAGGCCGACACCTTCTGCGTCAACGGCCTCAACTGCCCGGCCCAGGCCGTCGAGCGGCTGATCCATTTCGTTTCCCGCGACGCCTTCGACATCGAAGGGCTGGGCGTCAAAAACGTCGAGGCGTTTTACAGCAAAGGCTTGATTAAAAGCCCGGCGGACATTTTCACGCTGGCCGCCCGCGACGACCAAGACGGCCCGCCGCTGAAGGAATGGGAAGGCTGGGGCGAAGTCTCCGCCCGCAAACTGTTCGACGCCATCGACAAAGTGCGCGTAATCCCGCTGGATCGCTTCATTTACGCGCTGGGCATCCCGCAAGTCGGCCTCAGCACCGCCCGCCTGCTAGCCCGCCACTACCTGACGCTGCGGCACTGGCGCGACAGCATGGAACAAGCCTTCGACACCGAATCCGACGCCCGCGCCCATCTGCTGGCCATCAACGGCATCGGCGCGAACATGGCCGCGGACATCATCGCCTTTTTCCACGAGGCGCAGAACCGCGAAGCCCTGGACAAGCTGACCCTGGCCATCGACCACCAGCCGCCGCTATTGACCGTCACCGACTTTGAACCGCCCGCCGCCGTCTCGCCTGTCGCAGGCAAGACCGTCGTCTTCACCGGCACGCTGGAAACCTTAAGCCGTAACGAAGCCAAAGCCCGCGCCGAGTCTCTCGGCGCGAACGTGGCCGGGTCGGTGTCGAAGAAGACCGATTATGTCGTGATTGGCGCAGATGCAGGCTCGAAGGAGAAAAAGGCGCGGGAGTTGGGATTAAATATACTTAGCGAGAAGGAGTGGCTGGATTTAATTGGAGAGACGTAAAACCGGACATATATCCTCGGTTCTACGCTCCGCATAGATTCATGGCGTTTTGCAATGAGCGCGACGAGGAACGAACCGCGCCCTTTTCACGTCCGCTCCTCAGAGTAATGGGCTCGCAAGCCCGCCGCCTAGGCCGCGTGGCTCAACACCACCTCCCGGTTTTCCGCCATCACCGACACCAGCACCGCCAAGGACTGGATGTCGCGGGTGTCGACGACGCCGACCGGGCACCGGTAGCCGTTTTCGCGTAAAAACCGCTGGTAAGCCTCGACCGGCGGGTTTTGCGCGGTGTCATAGTGGGAAATGCCGACCGCGACATTGGGCACGGCCAGTTTGTCGGCGTAGATTTCCAGATAATATTGCAACTCCGCCAGCGGGTCGGGCTCGGTGTTGTCGACCAGGATCAACACGCCCCAGGCCCTGCCGCACAGGATCTCGCCCATGAAGTCAAAGCGCCGCTGGCCGGGCGTGCCATAAATCTGCAGCTTGGCCTCGGCGTGGACGCGGATTTCGCCGTATTCCATCGCGATGGTCGTGGTCGGCTTGCGCTTGGCGACGCCGTCGCTAGGGCTGGCCTCGGTCAGGATCGGCGGCGTTTCGCTGAGGGTGGTCAGCGCCGTGGTCTTGCCCGAGCCGACGCTGCCGACCACCAGCAGCTTGAGGTAGTCGCCGCCCGCGCACAAGGGCTTCATGGCCGCCCGCACCTGCTCCCTGGCCCCGGTCTTGCGCTGGGCCAGCCTGCGGCCTTCCTCGCCGCGCAGGATCAGCCCCTGGCAGGCGCAGGCGTTGTGCAGGTCGATGACGGCTTGGATCGGCTCGGCGCTCTTGCGCGCAATCTCGGCCAGGCTGGCCATGCCGGCCGCCATCTGCGTGGCGATGCCGTGGTACATGACGTAGAAGGACAGGCGCACATGCCCCGGCCATTCGCTGAGATGGACGGGCTCGTCCAGCGCGCAGTCCGCCAGCAGCCGCCCGTTGGAGGCGGTCAAAATCGAAAACCACAAAAACTCCGCCAGCGGGCGGCGCTTGGCGATTCCTTGCGCGGCGACGGCCTCGCGGAACTCGTCTTCCCGCAAGACCCTGGCTTCGACACGGTCGATGTCCGCCCGGCACAGGACGGACAGGGCGGCCACGTCCGCGCTCGTGTAGACGCTGCCTTCTTGCGGGCAGAGGTAGACCGGCAAACCCTCCGCCAGGTGGCAAACCCGACATTCCCCGTCGTCCATGGATTTTTGAATGATTCCGGACAAATGCCGCCCCGGATAAAACCGGTCAACAGTGTTTTCACCGCCTGGCGCGGCAACCGGCAGGGCTGGGCGCGCCACCGGCCCGGCGGCGGCGGAAGCCTCCCGGGCGTCCGGCTCCGCGCGCAGATACTGGGCGGCACTGTTCAGCACCCGCGCCACCTCGCTCAGGCGCGGCATGGATTCCGGCGCGCGCTGGATATGCCATTTGGCACCCTTGACAGCGCCTTGGTCGGTATAGGCGATCAGCCTGTCGACCGGGTATTTTTCCGCATACTTGTCCCACGCCGAGTAAGGCTCGGTCGCGTCGAAGGAGATCAGTACCACATCGGCGGGATCGGATTCGACAACGCGCCAATCATGGGTCAATGCCGCGCCCGCCAACGTGAGTATCGCCTGGAAAAATTCATATTCCCGGCGGCTTTCCGAGTGGGTTTTAATCGTTAAGCTTTTCATCTGCCATATCCTCGCATGAGTGGCCGGAAGCAATGCCAGGCCCTCGACACCATAAACTGAACGGTTCCAGTCGGTGATTTAGCCAATTGGAGCCGTTTTGTCCATTCGTAAGACTACGTAGGCCGCCCCGCAGGCGGGACATATACGTCGCAGCCACTGCTTATATAATGCAATTATTACACCATTCATAATGCCCGCCCGAAACCCTTCCCCTAGGGAAACACTTAGTTTACCCGCAGGATTCCGCTCAAGGCCTGCCAGCCAGCGCCGCGGCGCTTTCCAGGGCCGCCGCCGGAAAAGCAGCGGGGGCGGCAGGCTTGGGCACCTTGCCGGCCTCATTGCCAAGCCAGACAGCCCAAAGCAATACCGCCAGCGACACCATGACGGAAGCGCCAAACCAAGGGAGCCATTTGCGGCCCGGGCGCGCCTTCACAGGCGCGCCAGCCGCCTCTTCCCGCGCGGGCGCATCCGCGCCAGGGGGCTCCGCCAAGCCATAGCCAAGAATCGCCACCGTGCAATTGTCCTGGTGCTTCAAGCCTTTTGCCAGGACGGATCGGACCAGCGCTTCGCAGGCCGCTTGCGGATCGGCGCGGAGGCAGCCGACCATTTCCTCCGCGCTCAACGAATTGAAAATGCCGTCGGTGCACAGCACCAGCCAATCACCCTCCTGGAGCCTGAAGGGGCGGATGCTGCGGTCAATTTCGCAGGCGTTCTTCAGCCCGATAAAACTGGTGAGAACCCGGTGGTCGGGATGTTCGGCCAGCACGTCCTGGGCAGCCGCCCCCCGCGCGACTCTTTTGAACTGCAAGCTGGCGTAATTGCCATCCATCGTCAGTTGGGCCCACTCCTGCCCGCGCAGCAGATAAAGCCGGCTATCGCCGATGCTGACCCAGTGGAGGGAGCCCGATTCGGGATGCAACGCCGCCGCCACCAAGGTGGTGCCGCAATTTCCCGCCTGCCCTTGGCTTTCGGCAAATTCG
>Ga0265327_10000438_pt1 | contig 75623 bp, 62 predicted proteins | sample 41621metaG_FD_202089 | JGI IMG/M metagenome (GOLD analysis project Ga0265327, IMG submission 202089) | Rhizosphere microbial communities from Carex aquatilis grown in University of Washington, Seatle, WA, United States - 4-16-21 metaG | ecosystem: Host-associated > Plants > Roots > Rhizosphere...
TTCGGCTTCATCGAATTCACCAGAAATCAAGGGATAACAGCCCCAATTCTGGCAAATTCACCGCCGCTTGAAAACCCCTATAAACCAATATTTATGCGGGTTATAGAGGTATTTCAGGGACGACTAAATTAACCTCTCGTCGTCATTCCGGCCTTGAGCCGGAATCCAGTGGCGTGCGACGCACACCGTCATTGACTCTGGCTGGATTCCGGATTCTGCTTGCAGCGGCCTCGGAATGACGGGGCCATCTACTTAGTCAGCGCCATGAACAACTGCGGAAGCCGCCCCGGCAGACGCGCGACGTTGTCGATCACGCTGTAGTTTTTACCGAAAATATCGCTGACGTATTCGTCAGCCTTGGGGTCGAGGTTGATGCAATAGGTGTAGATGCCCTGGCGATCCAGTTCCTGCACCGCCTTGTGGGCGTCCTCGATCAACAATCGTGCGTCCTTCACGTCGATGTCCGCCGGTTCGCCGTCGGTCAGGATCAGCATCAGTTTCTTGTCGGCCTGGCGATGCTCCAGGAAGTGCCCGGCGTGGCGCATGGCGGCACCCATGCGGGTGGAGTAGCCGGCCTGCATCGCCGCCAGCCGGCCTTTGACCGCGTCGTCCCAGTGCTCGCCATAGCCCTTGATATGGAGATAGCGCACCTCGTGGCGGGTGTTGGAATGGAAGCCGGCGATGGCGAAGCTGTCGCCCAGTTGTTCCACCGCCCAAGCCAGCAGCGAGACCGCTTCCTGGCTCAGTTGCAGCAGGGTCTGCTCGGTGCCGGCCACTTTCTCGTTCAATGATTCCGACAAGTCCAGCAGCAGCATCACCGCAATGTCCCGCCCGTCGTTCTTGTGGCTCATGTTGATGCGCGGGTCGGGCGCGGAGCCGCTCTTGTAGTCGATCAGCGAACGCAAAGCGACGTCCAAGTCCAGCTCGCTGCCCTCTTCCTGAAAGCGGATACGCACCTTCTGCTGCGGCTTGAGCAGGTCGAGCAGACGTTTCAGCCGCTTGGCCAGCGCGGAATGTTTCTCCAGCAGGCGGTCGATTTCCGCCGCGTTGCCCTGTGGGTGCAGCGACTCGTACACGCTCACCCAGTCCGGGCGATAGCTCTGCGTGTTGTAGTCCCACTCGTGATAGTGGCGCGGCGGCAGGCCGCCGATCTCGCCTTCCTCAGCGGACTGGCGGTGCTCCTCGAACTGCTCCTCGTCGTCGCTGTTCTCGTAGTAGCGCCACATATGGCGGTTGTCGTCGCGGTAGTCCACCTCCGTATCCAGAAAATGTACCTTGGACAACTGGTCACTCTGGCGGCGGGTCTTGGCCACGAAGGAGGCGGCGAGGTCGGCGATTTCCTGCGTGCTCGATACGCCCTGCGCCATGATGGCGTAAAAGCACGCGGCAAAATTGATGATGTGCGGGTTCTGGTAGCCGTGGTTTTCGTCCAGCACGGCGCGCGACAGCATGGCCAGGCGATGGCGTACCGCCGACACCTGTTCGGGATCGCAGGCATCCTCCGCCGGCTTGGGATGCAGCGCCAGGAACAGGCGGCGCAGGCCGGGGTACTCGCGCATGGCAAGATATTCCACGCGGCTGTCCTCGAACACCTCCACCGCCATGCGCTGAAACGGGCTGTAGTTATCGGCAAAGATGGGCGTGCTCCAGCGCCGGTGCGCGGCGATATGGGCCAGCACGGCGCGGTAGCGGTCGATACCGCTGATGCCGCGCGCGTCGCTGTAAACATCCGGCAGGCGGATGCCGAGTTGGTCGTAATACGGCACCGGCTTGCGTAATTCGTCGAAGCCAGTGGAATAAGGCACCAAATAGTCGCTGTCCTGCCACAGGCCGCGCAGGTAGAGGTCGAGCTTGCGTTCGTGATCGGCCAGCAACGTGCCGTGCCGCTCGCGTTGCAGCATGGCCTTGCTGTCCGCCGATTGCAGGCTGAAGTAGTCGCACTGACGGTCGGGGTTGTCCTTGTAGTTGCGGATACCGTAGTCCACCCAGTTCTTGAGGCCGGCGATGGACACCTGGCTGACCAGATACGGCGCCTTGCCGAAGAAATCGGGCAAACCGGGGCTGGGGAAGGTGGTATGGTGGCCGTGGATGGAGCCGGTGGTGCGGTGCATGAAGTCGACCACCAGGTCCAGGTAGTCCTGCATCTGCGCCTGTGTTTTCAAGCGCCGCGCCACGGCGGGCAAGGCCTGCAGGAAGGGCGTGATGGCGTTGCCGTTGGGCGATTTGAACATCGTCCTGACGCAATCCATGATCGCCGGTAGCGTGGATTCGCCCAGAACCTTGGCAATGGGCGGCCACTCTTCCAGGAAGATGAGGATAGGCTCGGCACCGCGCCCCATGCGGCCGAGAAAGCTGGCGCTTTCCAGGTAGGCGGCAATGCCGTCGTTGCTCAGCACCTTCAGCGCATCGCCCATGCACTCGTCGAACACGACCATCACCTGCGGGAAGCGGTTGTCGAGCTGCTTCCAGTAGTCGGGGAATTGCCCCTGATAGCCAGATGCCGCGATGGCCATTATTCAGCGCCCGTGTCAGGCAAAGATCGCATCCACCGCGTGATCCAGCGTATCGAGGATGTCCGCGTCGTCGGTGATCGGGCGCACCAGCGCCATGCGGCAGGCATCGCGCGGCGCAACGCCGCCCTGGATGAGAGTAGCGGCATACACTAGCAGGCGGGTGGAAATGCCTTCGTCCAGGCCGTGGCCCTTGAGGTTGCGTGCAGCATGGCCGATATTGACCAGCTTACCGGCAGTTTCCGCGTCCAGCCCGGCTTCCTTGGCCAGGATATCGGTTTCCAACTGGGCCGGTGGGTAGTCGAAATCGAAAGCGGTGAAGCGCTGCTTGGTGGATTGCTTCAAGTCCTTCATCAGGCTCTGGTAGCCGGGGTTATAGGAGATCACCAGTTGGAAATCCGGGTGCGCGGCCACCAGCTCGCCCTTTTTGTCCAGCGGTAGGGTGCGGCGGTGGTCGGTGAGCGGGTGGATGACCACGGTAGTGTCCTGGCGCGCCTCGACGATTTCATCCAGGTAGCAGATGGCACCGTAGCGCGCCGCCAGCGTCAGCGGGCCGTCCAGCCAGCGCGTGCCGTTGGCGTCCAGCAGGTAGCGCCCGACCAGGTCGGAGGCGGTCATGTCCTCGTTGCAGGCCACGGTGATGAGCGGCTTGCCCAGCTTCCACGCCATGTGCTCGACGAAGCGCGACTTGCCGCAGCCGGTCGGGCCTTTCAGCATCACCGGCAGGCGCGCGGCATAGGCTGCCTGGTATAGCGTGACCTCGTTGCTGGTGGGCTGGTAGAACGGTTCGTCCTTGATTTTGTACTGCTGGATATCGAAATGGTCGTTCATGGTGTGTCCGTCCAGTTAGAAAGGGGCCGTGCATTTAGTGCAGGCGAGGGAGCCTGCGCTACAACAAAAAAGCCCCTGCGGGAGATGAGCGCAGGGGCTTTTTCTTGCTGCTTTACTACAACCCTTGATTACTTGTGTACGCCCAGCTTTTCGCGCCAGCCCGGATACAGCTTGTCGGCGTCTTTCGGGAAAGATTCGAAGGCACGGGCGAATTCCTTGTGTTCCTTGGCGTATTCAATCGGGTCGGCACCGGCTTTCCAGCACTCGTAGGACTGGCGCAGGGAAATTGCACCGGCCGCCGGGCTGTCGATGTGGCCGTAGGAGCCGCCGCCGGCGGTATTGATGACATTGCCGTGACCAAGGTTTTCGAAAAAGCCGGGCAGGCGCAGCGCGTTCATGCCGCCGGAGATGATCGGGGTGGTAGGCTTCATGCCGTACCACTTCTGGTAATAGACCGGGCCTTGGCATTCATCGCGCTCGATCATGTAGGCGATGATCTTGTCGTCGCCTTCGCCTTCCATCTTGCCGTAGCCCATGGTGCCGACGTGGATGCCGGAAGCGCCTTGCAGACGCGACATTTTGGCCAGCACAAAGGCGTTGTAGCCGCGCTTGGCGGACGGGCTGGTGACGGCACCATGGCCGGCGCGGTGATAGTGCAGATATTGGTTGGGATACTGGCGCCGGGCGGTGGTCACCATGCCGGGGCCGCCGACGTAGCCGTCGACCAGGAACGCCACCTTGTCGGCGTCGGGGCCGAACTGTTCCAGGATATAGTCGGCACGGGCGCACATTTCATAGTGGTCGTCCGCAGTGATGTTGGCGGAGAACAGCTTGGCCTGGCCGGTTTCATCCTGCGCGCGCTTCATTGCGTCAGCCACCAGCGGGATTACCTTCTTCAGCGGGCAGAAAGTCTGGTTGCCTTGCGGTTCGTCGTTCTTGATGAAATCGCCACCCAGCCAGAACTGGTAAGCGGCATGAGCGAATGGCTCGGGGCGCAGGCCCAGCTTGGGCTTGATAATGGTGCCGGCGATGTAGCCACCGTTCTGGATCGGACGGCCAAGGATGCGCCACATGTCGCTGATGTCCTTGGAGGGGCCATCGAACAGCTGGATGGCGCGCTCCGGCACGTAGAAGTCGATCATCTTGGCATGCTCGATGTCACCCATGCCCTGGTTGTTACCGATCGCCAGCGTCAGGAACGACACGATCATCATGCGGCCATCGGTGATATTGCGGTCGAACAGCTCCAGCGGATAGGCAATACGCATATCATGAGCGGCTTCGTCGATGTAATACACCAGCGCATCAACGCCCTTGGTGAAATCGTCGGTGGTGGAAACTTCCACGTTGGTGCCGGTGGAGGACTCGGCGGCAAAGTGTGCAGCAGCTTCGAGATAGCCATGGCCAGACTTCGGTTTCATCGTGTAAGCAACTAGAATGTGCTTGCCACCCTTGATCAGATCCTCTTCCTTGAGGCTGAGGTCTGAATAACGTGCTGACTGATCCATTGTGCTATCTCCTCTGAAAATATTTGAAAACTAATTCTGTTAAATAGGACGTTTATTGTTTCGTTCAAGCTTGTCACGCACTATACCGGGGCCTCATCATAAGAAATAGTCAAATATTTTGATTGTTACAATAACTAATTACTTATAGTATAGGCTTTATCTATGCTGCATATTACCCTACGCCAGTTGAAAGTGTTTGATGCCGTGGCCCGCCACCTAAGCCACTCACGCGCGGCGGAAACACTGCATTTGACGCAGCCGGCGGTTTCCATGCAAATCAAGCAACTGGAGGAATCTGTCGGACTGCCGCTGTTTGAGCAGCTGGGCAAGAAAATCTACCTTACCGAAGCCGGGCAGGAGTTGGAGCGCTATAGCCGCAATATCCTGCAGCAGCTCGCCGAGGTGGAATCGGTATTTGCTGACATGAAAGGCCTGCACCAAGGCAAACTGGCGATTTCCGTCGCCAGTACCGCCAGCTATTTCATGCCGCAGCTATTGGCGCAATTCAATCAGCAGTTCCCCGGCGTCAGCATCAGCCTCAATGTGACCAACCGCGAAATGCTGCTGCAACAGCTGGCGCGCAATGAAATGGATGTGGCCATTATGGGGCGCCCTCCCGCCGGCCTCGACCTTGAAGCCGTGTCTTTCATGGAAAATCCGCTGGTCATCATCGCACCGCCCAGCCATCCGCTGACCGCCGAGCATGCTATTCCACTGGCGCGCATTCAGCAGGAAACTTTTTTGGTGCGCGAGCGCGGCTCCGGCACGCGCATTGCCATGGAACGCTTTTTTACTGAGCAAGGCATCAGGTTGACTACCGGCACCGAGATGAGCACCAACGAAGCGATCAAACAAGCGGTACAAGCTGGCATGGGGCTGGGCATCTTGTCGCTGCATACCGTTGCCCTGGAACTGGAAACCAGGCGCCTGGCTTTGCTGGATGTGGAATCCTTCCCCATCATGCGCCACTGGTACGTAGTACACCGCCAAGGAAAACGACTTTCCACCGTGGCGCAGGCATTCAAGGATTTTTTGCTGGAAGAGGCTTCCAGGCTGGTGGCTTAGAAAAAACTATTCAGGGTCATTGCTGATTGCTGGCAACCTGAACGCTGGGCAAGGTTAGCCTGCCGATGGCACGCAACACGCCGTATGAGGCGATTACCTCGTCTGTCTGCGCGACTGCAAGTTCGCTTTGCGCGTTGACCAGATTCACCTCACCGTTCAATACATCCAACAGAGAACGCCGCCCGATTTCGCGCTCCTTACGCGCCAAGTTGAGGAAGCGTTTGTTAATCTCCACCTGGCTGGTCAGATAAGTCAGGCGTTCGCGCGCCGCCAACAAATCAGTCCAGGCATCGCGCGCCGCTTGCTTAGACTGTAACTCAGTGTAGTCTGCCTTGTTCAGTTCGGCCGCCGCCGCATAGGTCGCAGCATCGGTTTCATGTGTCGCCTTGCCACCAAAAGTGTAATCCCAAGTCGCCTGTACCATCACCTTCTTGTCGTCATAGCGCCCTACAATACCGTCGTAATTATTACGATTCTTGGCTTGCGCCACCGCCCCTACGCGCGGCATCCATTGCGTCTTGTAAATTTCATCACGCTCCGCCGCCTTGAACCCGGCGCGCGCCTTGGCCACCAAATAATCTGGGTTATTGGTTTCGACCAGGGACAATACTTCTTCCAGCGAGGTGGGCAAACCCTCCGCTTCGCGCACTGGATCGAGTGCATTTAAGTTAACTTCGACACTGCCAAATACCGTTCGGTAAGCACTCAGGGCAGTGTCAACACCACTCTCCCCTGCCACCCGCCGCGCCCTGGCATTTTCCAGCTGCCCTTTAGCCTGCAGGTAATCAGTGGTGTAGCCGCGCCCCGTTCCGATTCTCAAGTCTTCCAGATGCGTCTGCTTGGTCAAGCTGGTTTCGTTCTGTCTGGCGTAACCCAGTACTTGCTGCGCGCGTATCAATTTCAGGTGTGCATCCAGTCCTGAGAACAATAGGCCTTGACGCTGCGCATCGAGTTCCAACTGTGTCACGCTTAAATTCTGTTCGGCCCGCGTAATACGGGCATTCGTGGTGCCAAAATCCCATAACAGCTGGTCCGCCGATATTCCCGCTTGCCAGGGATGGAAAGTACCATCCGTCTGTCCCTGGATGGTGGTATTAGTCTTCTCAACACCCTTGTCAGCACTAACTCCAACCTTTGGATACCATCCACTACGCTCTACATCAATCCGCTCATTAGCTTCGCTGACACCGTCATCGGCAACCTTGATAAGAGGGTGTTCGGCCAGAACGCGCACCAGATTCGGCAACAGCTTGTCATCCCCAGACGATGCTGCACCCGCCGGCACCACTCCCTCATCCTGCAGATAATTGTCGTCGGTTGCCACCACCGCGGCCAATACCGTTGCAGGCTTGACCTCAGTAATGATCAACGGATTGACGGTGCTTACCGGAATCACAGCTTGTTGGGGGGAGGCGACTTTTGCATCGGGGGCCGGAACGGATTTGCCGGCTGCAGCTGTCGAGCCGGCAGGTTTGCTGGCGGAAGCCGTTGCCGGTTGTATCTTATTTGTTTGCGCCGGCACGCTTGGTTTAGCCTTGGCTTGGAGCTTGGCCTTGGACTTTACTGTGGCTTTTGGCCTTGGCTTAGGTTGAGCCTTACTTTTGCTCACCGGGGATGACTGGTCATTGGTCGCTGATGGTGTAAAAGCATTTTCCCCATCATTAGCCGCGACATAACCCGGCAAGGCATACAAAGCGGCGCCCAACAGGCCAGCCAAGGCACCTTGCCAGCGGCCACCGCTCCTTTTCTTCACGGCAAATTCAGATACCTTCATTTTCTCTAACGCTCACTCATGGTTAACGGCGCGGTTTGCATAATCGGGTAGAGCACGTACTGCAAGACCGTGCGCCTACCAGTAATAATGCCCGCCGAAATCAATACGCCTGGGGTTAATTCATAGCGATGTGCATCATCCCCCAGATAGTTGCGCGATGGCGCGATACGAACCACGTAATAGACCGCCTTGCCATCCTGGCTAGTGGTCGTATCCGGGCCAACATGAATGACAGTGCCCTCTATGTGTCCATAGCGGGTGGCCTCGGCCGACTCCAGTTGCAACTGGGCTTTTTGCCCCACGCGGATATGCCCGATATCCTGCGGCTGCAGCTTGGCCTCGATCACCAGCTTGTCATCCAGCGGCACCAAATCGGCAATGATTTCGCCCGGCCTGACCACCGCCCCCACGTTATTAAAGTAAAGCGCTTTGACTGTTCCTGCGATGGGCGATCTAACCTCGGTACGCGTCAAGGTGTCCATCAGCTTGCCATGGTGGTTGACTGCCTCATCAAGCTGACGCGCCACGTCTGCCAGATCATGCTGAACCCCTTCCGCATATTTTTTTCGTATCCCATCCAGCTCTGCCCTGGCCTTGGCCGCACCTTGTTGTGCGCGTTCAAGCGCGGCCGTATCTTCCTCAATACGGCTGCGAATGCCCTGCGCTTCCTTCTCGCGCTCGATCTGCTCATAGCGGTTGGATAACTCGTTCGCCAGCAGTTTTTCGCCAATCTCGACCTGTTCCATGGCCAAGTGGTAACGCTTACGCGCATTGGCAAGCCGAGCACTGATTTCCGCGATATCCTGTTCGCGCTGCAGGACTTCTCCCTGCTGCGTCCTGACGTTGGCATCCAGTTCCTGGCGCCTGGCACTGAACAGGCTGATTGCACGCGCCGCTGCATCCGCATGCAGGCTGGCAAAATCTGCCTCGAACTCTATACTCTTCCTGTTGCTTGCCTCAGCCTGCAGCCGCGCCAGATCAGCCTTCAACCCGGCAACCCTGGCCTCGCTTTCACCCACATCAGCTCCGCTTTGCGTAGGCTCAAGCTTAACCAATAGTTGGCCTTTTTCCACGCGTTCACCCTCCTTCACCAGCAACTCGCGCACGATACCGCCTTCCAGGTTTTGGATATGCTGCGTGTGGTGGGAGGCAGCAACTGCGCCGTTGGCAATGCTGACAATATCAATCTTGAATAGCGCGGCCCATACCAATACCACCACGCAGCAAATAAGCAACGCCCAGATCAGCACCTTGGCATCAACGCTGATTTCTTCCAGCGCCGCCTGATCCGCGTCATTCGGATTTTGGCGGGGCATCGCTGTCGGCTGATCCAAACCTTGGGTCATACCACCTCCTGTTATTTGATCTTCCCGGCGCATCTTCTGCTGGCATAGTTTCCGCTGGCATGGTGATTTCCGGTACCGGCTTCTGATCCAGATTAATGCGTATCCCCAGGCTGAGCAGTTCCGGCGCGGGGTTCTGGGTACACAGAATCAAGGTGCGGCCTTCCTTCTTCAGCGCCCCCAGCAACTGATTCACAATACGCACGCCGGCGCTATCCAGGCCTTCCATCGGTTCATCAATAATAATCAGCCGTCCGCGCGTCGTCAGCGCGCGGGCAATGGCAAGGCGGCGGCGTATCCCTGGCGACAGGCTACGCCCACCCTGCACGATTTGCATCCCCAGCCCCAGCGGATGCTGGTTGACGAAATTGGACAATCCGACCTGTTCCAGCAGCTGACGCAGCTCATCCGTGGTCAGTTGCGGATTCAAGGTCGTCAGGTTTTCCTGCAAGGTGCCATCAAAAAATTCCGGTTCCTGTGGAATATAGACAATCTGTAAGCGCCACCAGGATTGAGAGAACTGGCGTACATCAACGCCATCCGCCAATACCGAACCGCGCCCGGCGCTTAACAGCCCAGCCACCAGCCGCGCCAGCGTGGTTTTGCCGGTTCCATTCGCGCCATTGACCACCACCAGCCCGCCGCTGGGAATGGCAACGGAAAGACTCTCGAATATCGGGGTAGTCGTGCCGGGGTAGGTGAAAGACACATCGTTGAATTCCAGCCGTCCTTCATATTGTGGGAGCTTTACACCTTCTTCCGACTCCACTGGCAAAGCCAGCAACTTTTGTAATGACCGATGCGCCTGCAAGCCGTTCATCAGCACACCGGCAATCTGCGCCGGCCGTACCAGCACACTCAGCATGCGGGTCGCCAGGATACTGGTACCAAACAACACGCCGACGTCAATTAGTCCCACCGTGGTGAACTTGGCACCGGCACCGATCATGGCCATGGACGATAACGCCGTCGCCACCTGGCTAATCGTCATCAAGCGATCCTGCTGGTGAGCCGCGTTAAAGCGCAGGTGGCGAACCTCGCCATCCAGAGTCCTCCAGCGCCGGAACAGGCTGGGAGCGGCATTCACCGCACGTACCATTTCCAGGCGATCAGCCGACATGGAGGCACCAGCATAGGCGGTATGTGCTTTCTGCAGATTTGCGGTCATGCCATTCAAGCGCATCGCCACGGCATAGATATACATAATGGTGACAATTCCGATCAGCAGGGCAATCAAGCCCAGTTGCCAGGCAATCAGCATAAGCGCAACCCAGAATAGCAGCGCGAACGGAGCATCCAGCAAGGACAACAGATTAGAGGCGGTCGCCGCCTGGTGCACCTGCTCCAAACCACGCATGGCCTCGGCACGCTCGGCCGGCGTCAGTTGCTGCAGCTGCTCCAGCCGTGCATTGAGCATGCGATTCATGACCGCTTCCGAGCGGGCACGCTCCTCGCGCGCCACCAGCGCCGTTACCAACTTGCGCCGCAACCCGCGCAACACCTGTTCGAGCACCATAGCCACCAGCGTGCCTATAGTCAGGGTGATCAAGGTGAAATCCAGACCGTGCGACAAATAACGGGAAAACACCAGCGTCACATATAGCGCAGACGCCATGGCCAGGATATGGATAAATAAGGTGGACGTCAGCAAGCTGATGTTGATCGGCGTAGAACGGAAAAACGGGGCAAATAATTCGCGCATGTTTAGCAACCTAACTCATGGCTTTCAGCCATGGCAGCGGATAGTTTCCTGAAACACCATATTGTCTTTGTCACCGTTCATTGCGCCTGACCAATTAAGTACGCTGAACGATTTATCGCATAAGTTACGTGAAATTGCAACACTAACCCAATGAAAGCTATAAAAATATTTACGCCAACAATACTATCAACAATCGTGTGGCAATTATGTAACAGTTTTCAGGAAGCTTTTTCAGTGAGTTTAGCCGCTTGCGCTATTGTTCATACAGTTTCTACCAGCGTCTCAATGAAGTTGGATTCTCCCTTGTTATCCTGCCAGGCAACGGCAACCTTATCACCCACTTTGGCATCGCGCAAACGAAACGTCAGGTAAGGATTTTTGGCGACGCCGGTACCCCATTGCGCCTCCAGTACGGTCTTGCCATTCAGGATTGCCGTGACCAGCTGGATGAAATGCGCCGGCACGACCTCATCAAAATCGTTCTTGCGCCGCCCGGTTTCCATGGGGTGATTCATCAGAACCTTGACTTCGGTGACCCCGTCCTTGAGGCGGGCGCGGATTTTCATCAGGTCGGCCATAGGGTGCCTCTAGGAATTCAAGTTTCTAAGCCAGACAAGGCGCGAACGAAAAATTGCGACGCGGCATATGTCTGATATGTAAGGAGTAATTTTTTGCGCGCAACGCCGTATGGTGCCGAAAGTTGGATTTTTGAAGGTACCCGTCATCAACCGCACCCGCCTACCGCCACTTCGACTTTCTTGGCCACACTGAAATACTTGCCATCAGCCTTGACGATGGCTTTTAGTTCAGAGGTTTCCGCCATTTTGATGCGGGTGACCACATAAGGCTCGGCACCATTGGAGAACAGGAAATTGGCAATCAGCGGCGTGGGGTTCTTGTCCACCACAATGGCAATTGCCTCGGTATGCGGGATGCGGCTCTCCACCTCGACCTGCACGATGGCGCCGTTTTCGGCAAAATCCGGGGCGGTCAGCACGATATCGCGGCTGGGGTCCACCTGACCAACTCCCAAGCCCTGCAAGGCGCCGCCCACATCCCGCGACTCGAAAGCTGCCCGGTTCCAGATTGCGGCCAAGGCACGCCCCGGCATTAAGGCTACCAAAGCGGCTATTGCCATTGCAGATTTTAACCATGATCTTCTGTCCATGTTGCCTAACCCCTACTTTTTGTCCTTGCGGTCGCCCAACATCTGCTTGAGTTGCTTCAGCCTGGCCTCAACAATCGACAACTGGTAGAAGTCACCATCGCCCGCCTTAGAAGCCAGTTCCATCTGCTCGATGGCGCCGGGGAGATCGTAGCTGCGGAAATAGGCCTCACCTTGTGCCTGATGACGCAGCAGCTGTTTGCCCAGCAGCGTATAGACTTGCGATTTCAGCTCGTACAGATGGGCGTCAGCCGGGTAGCTTTGTTGTTTTTCTTCCAAAAAATGGAGCGCGGCTTCTGCCTGACCGGTATCTACCAGCAACTCAGCATAGCCATAGATGAGGCCACGGTGGTTAGGGTAAATTGCCAAGCCATTTCTGAATTTTTCAGCGGCCGCGCGCGAATTGCCCATGGCCACCTCCAAATTGGCCGCCAGAGTTTCCAGCATGGCATGGCGCGGCGCATGGGTTGTTAGCCAAGCAACTTCCTGTTTGGCGCGTTGCAATTTATTCGCCCGCATCAGCGCCAGTGCCAGTCCGTAGTGCTGTGCGGCTTCGCTGCCACTCGCTTCTGCACCAATGCAGTATTGGTAGCGTGAACCCTCGCCGCATTCACTCTCACGTAACTTGTCCTCGAACATGGCGATGGCCTGCTGCGGATTGTCCAGTTCGGCACGGAGTTTGGCGCGCACATAGTAAAATTCCGGGCTGTCCGGCACTTGCCGGTACGGCATCTGATCCACCCGGTTCTGCATATCGGCCATCCGCTCGGTAGTCAGCGGGTGGGTACGCAGAAAAACCGGCGCGCCGCCATCGGAAAAACGGGTTCCCTTCATCAATTGTTCAAAGAACATCGGCATGGCACGGGGATCGAAGCCAGCCTGGTTGAGAATTTGCAGGCCGACGCGGTCGGCCTCGCTTTCATGCTCGCGGGTGTAGTCAAGCTGACGCTGAATGGAGCCCGCTTGTGCCGCCTGCATGGAAGCGCTGGCCAGTTGCGGGTTGGAGCGCGCCGACAACAACCCAAACGCCATGGCAGCAAAGGATTTCCAGGCATCCTGCTGTTGCTGTGCCAACATGCGCGCCAAATGGCGCTGCACTACGTGGCCGATTTCGTGCGCCAGCACGCTGGCCAGTTCCGATTCGCTGACGGTGGAGAATATCAGCCCGGTATGCACACCGATCACGCCGCCGGGCAAGGCAAAAGCATTGATGCTGTTGTCGCGCACGATAAAAAAGGTGAAGCGCTGCTGGTTGTCCGGGCTGTTGGCCGCCAGGCGGTAGCCCAGCGCCTGCAAATAATCAATGACCTCGATGTCGCTGACGATTTCGTCGCCGCTACCCGCGATATCCCGCAGGATTTCCTCGCCGATACGCTGCTCGTCCTGCGGCGTCATCACAGTTTGTGCCACCTCACCCAAATCGGGCAGGCCGTCGGCCAAGGCTACGGGCACACACAGCAGCAACAGAAAAGCGTAAACAATTTTCACCCTGCTATGATATATGTTTAGTCTTGAGAGTTCACCGTGCCCATGAGCCAATTCACCCACTTCGATGCCGCCGGACAAGCCCACATGATAGATGTCGGCGATAAATCCGAAACCCACCGCATCGCCCGCGCCACTGGCAGCATCTGCATGTTGCCGCAGACGCTGGCGATGATCGTGCAGGGCGATGTAAAAAAAGGCGACGTCCTCGGCATCGCCCGTATTGCCGCCATTCAGGGTGCAAAACGCTGTGCCGATTTGATCCCGCTGTGCCACCCCATCAGCTTGACTAAAGTTGGCGTGGAATTCCAAATAGCAGAACCAGATACCATCCACTGTACCGTCACAGCGGAAACTGTCGGGCGCACAGGTGTCGAAATGGAAGCGTTGACCGCCACCAACGTAGCACTACTCGCCATTTACGATATGTGCAAGGCGGTGGATCGCGGCATGCGCATCGAAAACATCCACCTACTGGAAAAGGCTGGTGGAAAATCCGGGCATTGGGTGGCTGACCAGGAACAAAGGTAGCAAAACTAAAGACGTCCGATAGTGATGCACAACCTCAACAATCCCGTGCATCTTAATGACAAATCAAAGTGATTTGGCTATGATGGCCACAGTGCTTACAAGGGAGGGGATGATGCTGAGCAGGTTTCTATTACTATGTTGCGCGCTCGCGCTAGCTTTTCCCGTATATTCGGCTGAGTCCACTCATCCGCATAAACCAGGCAAGCACAAAACTGTCGCGTCCAACAAAACCAGCCACCCTTCTGTCTCCAGCGGCAAGATTATCCATACGCTCCGCTCCGACAATGCTTATCATCCTGCCAGTTACCAGGTGCAGCACAGCGTGTTCAGATCTGAAGCCAACAACAATAGCGAACTGCGCCTTGCTTCCTCCAAAGCACTCATCATCAACCAGAATACCGGCGAAGTGCTGTACGCCAAGAGTACCGACGTCCCCACCCCGATTGCTTCTGTTACCAAGTTAATGACCGCCATGGTGGTACTGGATGCGCACCAGCCGCTGGACGAGGCCATCACCATTTCCGATGCGGAAGTGGACACCCTGAAAGGCACCAGCTCGCGCCTGCGCGTAGGCACCACGCTGGCGCGCGGAGAAATGCTGCAACTGGCTTTGATGGCTTCGGAAAACCGTGCCGCCGCTGCGTTGGGCAATAACTATCCCGGTGGGCGGGCGGCTTTTGTCGCCGCCATGAACGCCAAGGCCGCCGTGCTGGGCATGACCCGCTCCCGCTTTGTTGACGGTACCGGCCTCAATAGTGAAAACGTCTCGACCGCAGAAGACCTAGCCAAAATGGTCAAGGCTGCCTATCAGTACCCTGAAATTCGCCAGGTCACCACGACCGCGCAATACGAGGTGCCAGTGCATGGCCTGCGCCAGCCGGTTGAGTTCCACAATACCAATATCCTGGTTCGCAACAGCGATTGGGAAATTGGCCTGTCCAAGACCGGCTTCATCAACGAGGCCGGCCGCTGTCTGGTAATGCAGGCAAAAATTGCCGAGCAACCGCTGATCATCGTCCTGCTCGATTCCTGGGGAAAATTCACCCGCATCGGCGATGCCCAGCGCATCCGCAAATGGATCGAAAGCAGCAATGGCCCGGGCAAGCTAGGTTGATGCCGTCCTTGAAATGGAAATGAAAAAGCCGGGAATTCCTGGCTTTTTCATTTCATGGCACCTACTTGGTCTTTTTCCTGCTGGCCGCAGGCTTTTTCGCCACTGCCTTTCTTATTGTAGCCGGCTTTTTCACCGGCGCACCTTTGGCCGCCTTGGCTGCCAGCAGTTGCAACGCTTGCTCCAGTGTCACCGCATCCACCTCCTCGTCCTTGGGCAGGGTAGCGTTGACCTTGCCGTGCTGCACGTAGGGGCCGTAGCGGCCGGCATAAATGGCGATGGTACCACCTGATGTCGGATGCTCACCCAATTCACGCAGCGGCGCGGCCTTAGCTTTGGCCTGTGCCAACAGTTCCACCGCGCGCGGCAAATCAATGTCGAAAATACTGTCTGACTTGGGAATGGACTTGAAAGCACCATCGTGATTCAGATAAGGCCCGAAACGGCCGATACCAGCGCTGATCTTTTTGCCGGTTTCCGGGTGCAGGCCGATCTCGCGTGGTAGCGCAATCAGCTTCAAGGCGATACCCAGCGAGACATTCGCCAGCGGGATTTCCTTGGGGATGCTGACGCGCTTGGGTTTTTTCTTCGGGTCGTCCGCCGTCTGGCCAACCTGCAAATAGGGGCCGTAGGGGCCGTTAAGTAGCAGAACGTCCTTGCCGCTGGCCGGGTCGGTACCAACGGTGACGGGTTCGTTATTGGCCGGCGCATCGCCGTCCAGGTTGCGCGTGTAGTCACATTCCGGGTAGCCGGTGCAGCCGATAAAACTGCCGCGCTTGCCCAAGCGCTTGGACAACGGCTTGCCGCACTTGGGGCAGGTCTCTTCCAGCACTTCGGTACCGGGGCGCTCCACTTCGCCCTTCTCGACGATCTGCCGGTTGAATCCCTGCCAGAATTCATTGAGTACCGGAATCCAGTCCCGCACGCCGTCGGCGATGTCATCCAGCTCGTTCTCCAGGTTGGCGGTGAAATCGTAATCCACGTACTTAGTGAAGTGCTCGGTGAGGAACTTGTTGACGATGCGGCCCACGTCAGTGGGCTTGAAGCGCTTGTTGTCGAGCACGACATATTCGCGATCCTGCAAGGTCGAGATAATGCTGGCGTAGGTGGAAGGGCGGCCGATGCCGTATTCTTCCAGCACCTTGACCAGGCTGGCTTCGGAGTAGCGTGGCGGCGGCTCGGTAAAGTGCTGGTCGCCCCAGATTTTGGTGACATCCAGCACTTCCCCCACTTCCAGCGCCGGCAGTTTGCTCTCGCCTTCGTCCTCGGCGTCGTCCATGCCTTCCATGTAGACGGCGATGAAGCCAGGGAAGATCATGGTCTGGCCGGTGGCGCGGAACAGGTTGGCATCATTGCCCACGGCGAGATCCACGCTCACCGCGTCAAACTTGGCCGGCGCCATCTGGCAGGCCAGCGCGCGCTTCCAGATCATGTCGTAGAGGCGGAACTGCTCCGGCGTCAGGTGGCTACGCAGGCCGTCCGGCGTGCGGCGGATGTCGGTGGGGCGGATCGCCTCGTGCGCTTCCTGCGCGTTCTTGGCTTTCGTTTTATACATGATGGGCGATTTCGGCAGGTATTCTGTCTCGAAATGGCCCTTGATGTAGTCACGTATCTGCATCACCGCTTCCGTCGCCAAGCTGAAGGAATCGGTACGCATATAGGTGATGAGGCCGACGCTGCCCTCGGCACCGACGCTAATGCCTTCGTATAGCTGCTGGGCGATACGCATGGCGCGTGATGTGGTAAAGCCGAGCTTGCGCACGGCTTCCTGTTGCAAGGTAGAAGTGGTGAACGGCGCCGCTGGGCTGCGGTTTTTCTGCTTCTTTTCGACGCGCGAAACCGTGGTCTTGCCCGCGCTTGCCGCCAGCAGCTTGCCGACGATCTCGGCCTGCTGATCTTGCGTGGTGACGGTGAACTGCTCCACCTTCTCGCCGCCCAACTGTACCAGCTTGGCATCGAACGCCTGCTGTTTCTTGCGGCTTTGCAGGTGGATGGTCCAGTATTCGCGGGTTTGGAACGCCTCGATTTCCAGCTCGCGTTCGACAATCAGCCGCAACGCCGGGCTTTGCACGCGCCCGGCAGACAGCCCACGGCGGATTTTCTTCCACAACAGCGGCGATAGGTTGAAGCCCACCAGGTAATCCAGCGCGCGGCGCGCCTGTTGCGCGTTGACCAGCGGCATGGAAATGTCGCGCGGCGCGGCGATCGCCTGTTGTACCGCACTCTTGGTAATTTCATGGAACTCGACGCGCTTCAGCAGCTTGCCCTTGAGCAGTTTTTTGGACTTGAGGATTTCGGCGATATGCCAGGAAATCGCCTCGCCCTCGCGATCCGGGTCGGTCGCCAGATAGATGGCCTCGCTTGCCTTGACCGCCTTGGCGATGGCGTCCACATGCCGCGCGTTGCGCTCAATCACCTCGTACTGCATAGCGAAATCGTGCTCGGTATCCACCGCGCCGTTCTTCGGGATCAGGTCGCGCACATGGCCGTAGGAAGCCAGCACCTCGAAATCCGAGCCTAGATATTTTTTGAGCGTTTTCGCCTTGGACGGCGATTCGACGATCAGAAGTTTGGACATGAAGGGCGCATAAAAAGAGGCAAGAGCGCCAGATAATAAAAGCAAACACCCCGGCAGGGCAAGAAAAGCCGGAATTAATACCGCAGATAGCCGTAATGACTGGCCATTACGGCTATCGTTTTAACCTGATTAGCCGCGCAAGGACATACGCTGCATCACCTCATCCTTGTCAATCAGCTTGTGCTTGATGGCGGCCAGGACATGCAGCACAATCACCACGAGTAACAACCACGCAGCTGTTTCATGCACTTCCTTGAAAAAATCGCGTAGCTGCGGGTTATCCAGGCCGTTCGACAGTTGCACGCCGAACCACATCACGCCATATTTGCTATACAGCGACATGACAAAACCGCTGACCGGCACCACGACCATCAATAGATACAGCAGGTGGTGCACCGCATGCGACAGCTTCTTCTCCCAGGCCAGCATGGTGGCCGGGAACGCCGGTGCCGCATGGGAAACGCGCCAGAACACGCGGAACAGGATCAGTGCCAGCAAGGTCATGCCAAGCGACTTGTGCAGATTGAAATAAAAAGTACGTACCGAAATCGGCTCAGGCACGGTGACGCTATACAGCCCCAGGTTGAACAGGTCGAAACTGGCAACCTTTGGGGTATCCTTGGGTAAATCCCCCATCCACAGGCCCAGCGCCAACATGCCAATGATGAGCAGGCCAATCAGCCAGTGCAGAATAATTGCGGTCTTGGTATAGCGTTGCGAAGTCGTGTTCATTGCATCAGCCTTTCTCGTTATTCATCATCCCGGCATGGCCGGAGCTTTCGCCGCAATATACACTTTTTTGGCGGCGCTCAACATACGCAAAACCGCACCCTCTGCCGGCAAGTACTCAGGCATGACATAATGAAACCTATGAAAACCCTGCTGATCCTGTGCTTGGGCCTGTTACTGTGCGCCGCAGCGCAAGCCGAGTCTTTGACTATGGAAGAAGTAGCCCCCGGAATTTATGTCCATCACGGCGTACATGAGGAACTGGATGCCGGTTACCACGGCGATATTTGCAATATCGGCTTCATCGTCGGTGAAAAAGGGGTCGCCATCATAGACAGCGGCGGCAGCCTGACGGTTGGCCAGAAACTACGCGAAGCGGTGCGCAAGGTTACGCCGCTACCCATTCTGTACGTCATCAACACCCATGTCCACCCCGACCACATTTTCGGCAACGCCGCATTCCTGGCCGACCATCCGGCCTATGTCGGCCACCAGAAACTGGCGGATGCCATGGAGCGACGGCGGGAAATCTATATGCGCAACAACGCCGCCTGGCTGGGCAAGGATGCCGAGGGCAGCGAAATCGTCAAACCGACGCAGGCCGTCGTTTCCACGCTAGAACTCGATCTGGGTAAGCGCACACTATTGCTGGCTGCCTACCCCACTGCCCACACCAACACCGACCTCAGCGTGTTCGACAAAAACACCGCCACCCTGTGGAGCGGCGACCTGCTATTCATCCAGCGTACCCCGTCCATAGACGGCGACATCAAGGGCTGGCTGCAAGTCATCACCCAGCTGCGCGCCATCCCGGCGCAGCGCGTCATCCCGGGCCACGGCCCGGTTAGCATCGAATGGCAAGGCGCACTGGACAACGAACAACGCTACCTGGACACCCTGCTCAACGACGTGCGCGCCAGCATCAAGCGGGGTGAACCCATGGAACGCACCATGGATACCGCCGCCGCCACGGAAAAGGACAACTGGGTATTGTTTACTTCTGTAAACCGGCGCAACGTCAATATCATCTACCCGGCACTAGAGTGGGAATAATGCGGTTGTCCTCAACCGCTATCGCTGAATACAACCATCCCGCAACCCTGCGCCGACGCTTCCCAAACGGCCAGTTTGTTGCTGCTATAATGCAGGCTTTTTAACCTTCCAGCCGCAGTCCAACCGCCCCGCTAACTGACGAATCATGACGAGCACCCGTTTCCCCGGTCGTTTTAGCGACCATGGATTAGCTTGGGCATTAGCCCTGTCGGTTGCATTGCATTTTTTCATCGTATCTGTGATCCGCCCGTTTCACTTTGACACTGCCGCCAAGCTGGAACCGGCACTGAAAATCGAACTGCAACCACCCAAGCCGGAGCCGCCACCCCCGCCACCGGAACCCCCAAAGCCCAAGGAAATCCCGAAACCACAGCCAGTGCTACCGAAAAAGCCGCTGCCGGAACCACCGCCGGTCAAAACTCCGGAACACATCCCGGAACCGCCGCGTATTGAAACTCCGCCACCACCACCGCCCGCCGTGATCACGGTCGCGCCCAAGGCCGAGGAACCGCCACCGAAATATGTCGCGCCGCCCCCGCCGCCGGAACCACCCAAGCCGGTCGGACCAACGCCGCAGGACATAGAAGCTGCCCGTAACGGTTACGGCAGCCTGCTGGCGCGCGAATTCGCCAAGCACAAGCAATACCCGCGCATCGCCCAGGTGCGTAGCTGGCAAGGCACCACCCGTGTCCAGCTGGAGCTCGACGCCTCCGGCAATATTATCTCCATCAGTGTCAGCGAATCCAGCGGCCATGAAATCCTTGACCAGCAAGCGCTGGAAATGGTCAAAAAGGTTTCCCCTTTGCCCTTGCCGCCAGATGTCCTACGCAACAAGCCGTTGACGATTTTCGTCCCAATCCCATTCAGGCTCGAATAGCCTTCCGCCGTGATGGCTCGCAAACCCCGCTCGCTCAAGGACTTGCTGCTGCTGCATGAACTGGCTTTCATCCTGCTGATCGCGCTGGCTGGGGTGGCGGGCGGTATCGGCATCCATTCCTGGCAGCAAGCCTCGCACGAATCACAACGCATCAGTCACCTGATTCAGGAAATCCAGCAAACCCGCGGCGACCTGTACCGCCAGATGAAGGAGCTATTCGACACCTTCTTTCTCGATGATAGTCAGGCGCACACCGAATACGATGGCTATACCCGTGCGGTCGAGCAGCATTTTCGCGAACTGCGCGGGTTGGCCGTGGGAGGCGAGGAGGCACAGGCCATCGCCCAATTGCAGCAGGGCTACCATGACTTCCTGCAAGAAACTGGCAGCCTGTTGCGGCGCCATGGCCAGATGCCTAGCGACGCCCTGCGCAAGGCGCTCAACACCGACCTGGAAACCGGCGTCTTCAGCCGCTACGAAGCGGTATCGGCGCGCGCCGAACGGCTACTCACACTCAAGCAGCGGGAATTGCAGCAAAAACTGGAGATATCTGAACGCAACGTGATCGCGCTGATGCTGATACCGATCGGGCTTGCTTGCTTGCTGCTGGTTTTCTCACGGATTTTCCTCAAGCGCGCCATTGCGCGTCCAATTGCGGACATCCTGCGCGCCACTGCCGAAATCAGCGCCGGCCGGCTGGAACACCGGGCGCCGACCGCCAGCAGCGCCGCCGAGCTGGCCACCCTGGCCCGCGCTATCAATCAAATGGCGGGCGACCTGGCACGTAGCCAGGAAGCACTGCTACGCAGCGAAAAACAAGCCGCCCAAGGCGCCTTGGTGCCCATGCTGGCGCATAACATCCGCAATCCACTGGCCAGCATCCGCGCCACCGCGCAAGTGGCGGACGAGCCGGGGTTGGCGCAGGAAACCCGCGAGGCATTGCGGGACATCATGAGTACCGTGGATCGCCTGGAACGCTGGACTGGCGCCATGCTCGCCTATCTGCACCCGCTCAAGCCTCAACTAGCCAACACCAGCCTGCAAACCATCATCCAAGGCGCCTTGGCACCACTACAGCAAAAGCTGCGTGGGAAATCCATGCAGGTCGAATTTTCGCCTGCTAAAAGCAATGATAGCCTGACAGTGGATCATCATTTGCTGGAGCAGGCGCTGTACAACCTGCTGCTGAACGCGGTAGACGCCTCCCCGGCTGGCTCTGTTATTGCCATCGAATACGACATCCAGCCGCAACAAGTCGCACTGCGCATCCTCGATCGCGGCCCTGGCATGCCGTTTATCCCCGAACCCGGCAACCTCAGCCCCGGGCCTTCTACCAAGCGCTTCGGTACCGGCCTCGGTATCCCGTTCGCCTTCAAGGTATGCGAGGCATTAGGCGGCAGTATCGCCTACTCCCGGCGCACGGGTGGCGGCACCATTGTCAGCATCGCGCTGCCACGCACACAAAGCGCTACTTAACCGCGACTACCCATGCATAGGCCAAGTCCATAGCGGCTGATAGCGTATGCCGCGCTCTGTCGTCGCCGACTCCACCAGCACGAACTCCGTAACCGGCCAGACAACTTGTGTGAACAGCTGCACCTCCATCATGCGCTCCATGTCGCGCAGTAAAGTAACGTGAGGGGCAAACGCACGCTGGTCGAAACTGAGACCTGCCGCCCGCCGCAACGCTTGTGCCAAGCAGGACAACGCCTCCACCTCCTCATGTAGTGCGGCATAGCCGATGCGATTATGCCGCCAGCAGCCAAACTGTTGCAGGGTGAAAGTGAATGGGCTGAACGCCACCCCATCCACCACCAACTTCAGTTGCTCCAGTCGGCGACGCTCCACCGTGCCTAGAAACAACAACGTCAGGTGCAGGGTTTCCGCTCGCATCACGCGGCCCCCGCACAACCGTTGGTAGTTCGCCGCTAGTTTTTGTAGTTGCCGCCGCTGTACAAGAGTCGGCCACAGGGCGAAAAACACCCTGACCTGGCTGGAATTGCTCGCCTTGTGCTGAATATTCATCCGCGTCTCTTGCCTTGCAGCTGGTTTTTATCAACAATGGTACCGTAAAGGCGATAAACTCTCATATGGGCGCCTCTAGAAATTCAAGTTTCTAAGCGAGGCAAGGCGCGAGCAAAAAATTGCGACGCGGCATATGGTTGGATATGTAAGGAGTAATTTTTTGTGAGCAACACCGCATGGCAACGAAAATTGGATTTCTAGAGGCACCCATACCATGCTGAATCAAACCATCCCTGACTTCGAACTTCCCGCCACCGGCGGCACCTCATTCACACTTTCCCAGTACGCCGCAACCACGCTGGTGCTTTACTTCTACCCCAAGGATTCCACCCCCGGCTGCACCAGCGAGGGTCAGCAATTCCGCGACTTGTATGGCGATTTTCAGGCGGCAGGCGCAGAAATCTTTGGCATTTCGCGCGACAGCCTGAAATCGCACGAGAACTTCAAGGCCAAATACAGCTTCCCGTTCCAGTTACTGTCCGATGTCGAGGAACTGGCGTGTAATTTATTCGGCGTCATCAAGATGAAAAACATGTACGGTAAACAGGTACGCGGGATCGAACGCAGTACCTTTGTCATCCAGCGCGGCGTACTTTGCCGCGAATGGCGCGGGGTCAAGGTGGACGGCCACGCGCAGCAAGTGCTCGACTTCGTCAAATCGCTCTAGGAAGAGAAATGGCTAAAAAAAGCAGCCCCACCAAGCTATTCGTACTCGATACCAACGTGCTGATGCACGACCCATCCAGCCTGTTCCGCTTTGAGGAACATGACGTCTACCTGCCGATGGTGACGCTGGAAGAACTCGACAACAACAAGAAAGGCATGACCGAAGTCGCGCGCAACGCCCGCCAGGCCAGCCGCTTCATTGATGAAATCATCGGCCCGCGTCCGGGCGACCTGGAACTGGGCTGCTCGCTGGCTCTCAACCGCAACCGCTTGAGTACCGGCCGCCTGTTCATGCAAACCCTCGCAGTCAATGTTGAATTGCCCATGCTGGCCGGTAGCAAGGCGGACAATCAGATATTGGCGGTGGTGCATTACCTGCAGAAAAAATACCCGGAACGCCAGGTGATCCTGGTCAGCAAGGACATCAACATCCGCATCAAGGCGCGTGCCATGGGGGTGGCGGCGGAAGATTATTTCAACGACAAGGTGCTGGAGGATACCGACCTCCTCTACACCGGCATGAAAGACCTGCCGCAAGACTTCTGGGACAAGCACAGCAAGGCCATGGAATCGTGGCAGGAGGCCGGGCGCATGTTTTACCGCATCACCGGCCCGCTGTGCCAAAGCCTGCTGGTAAACCAGTTTGTCTATTACGAATTCGATAAACCGTTCCACGCCATCGTGCGCCAGCAGGAGGGCAAGACCGCGGTGTTGGAGGTACTCAAGGATTACGCCCAGCCCAAGCACAATGTGTGGGGCATCACCGCACGCAACCGCGAACAGAACTTTGCCCTCAACCTGCTGATGGATCCCGATATTGATTTCATCACCCTGCTGGGACAGGCCGGCACCGGCAAGACTCTGCTAACGCTGGCCTCGGCCCTTACCCAGACGCTGGACAAGAAAATCTACAGCGAAATTATCATGACCCGCGTCACCGTGCCGGTGGGCGAGGACATCGGCTTCCTGCCTGGCACCGAAGAGGAAAAAATGGCGCCGTGGATGGGCGCGCTGGAGGACAACCTGGACGTGCTCAACAAGACCGACGAGGAAGCGGGCGACTGGGGACGCGCCGCCACCCAGGATTTGATCCGTACTCGCATCAAGATCAAGTCGCTTAACTTCATGCGCGGGCGTACTTTCCTGCACAAGTTCCTCATTATCGATGAAGCGCAGAACCTCACGCCCAAGCAGATGAAAACCCTGATTACCCGTGCCGGCCCCGGCACTAAGGTGGTATGCCTGGGCAACATCGCCCAGATTGATACGCCCTACCTGACCGAAGGCAGCTCCGGCCTCACCTATGTTGTGGATCGCTTCAAGGGCTGGGAGCACAACGGCCACGTCACGCTGGTGCGCGGCGAGCGCTCGCGCCTGGCTGATTTTGCCGCCGAGGTACTCTAGCCCTTCCATGAACCGCGGTTTCTATACCATCCTGGCGGCGCAATTCCTGTCGGCGCTGGCCGATAATGCGCTGTTGTTCGCCGCCATTGCTATGCTGGCGAAGCTTAGTGCTCCTGGCTGGCATACGCCGTTGTTGCAGGAATTCTTCGTGATCTCGTATATCCTGCTGGCGCCTTTCGTCGGCCCGTTTGCCGACGCCTTCCCCAAGGGCAGGGTCATGTTCGCGGCCAATGCCATCAAGTTCTTCGGCTGCCTGGCCATGCTGGTCGGGGTGCCCCCGCTTTATGCTTATGGCATTGTCGGCATCGGCGCGGCGGCTTATTCACCGGCAAAATACGGCATCCTGACCGAATTCCTGCCACCCCGTTTGCTGGTCAACGCCAACGGCTGGATGGAGGGCTCCACGGTCATGGCCATCATTCTCGGCGCCATTGCTGGCGGCAAACTGGCATCTAACGACCCTTATTTCGCAGTAGCGGTCATTAGCGGGCTGTATCTCGCCGCCGCTGCTTTCAACCTGTATATCCCCAAGGTTCCACGCGACCATCGGCTGCCCAAGAAAAATCCGCTGTTTATCCTGCACGACTTTTGGCACTCGTTCACCGCGCTCTGGCGTGACCCGCAAGGCCAGGTTTCCCTCGCCGTGACCACGCTGTTCTGGGGCGTCGGCGCCACCCTGCGCCTGGTCATCATCACCTGGGCAGCTGTGGCGCTGGGGTTTGGCCTCAGCCATGCGACACAACTCACCGCTGCCGTTGCGGTAGGCATTGCCGCAGGCTCCATTTTGGCGGCGCGTTATGTCCGTCTGGAAGAGTCCGTGAAAGTACTGCCCGCCGGTATTGCCATGGGATTTCTGGTCATCTCCATGATATGGATAGGCGACTGGCGCCTTGCCAGCTTGGTACTGTTCGCCATCGGGGTACTAAGCGGTTATTTCGTTGTCCCGCTCAATGCGCTGCTACAGCATCGAGGGCACATCCTGATTGGCGCCGGCCACTCCATTGCTGTGCAGAATTTCAACGAGAACATCGGTATCCTGCTGCTGATCGGAGCTTATACCATGATGGTGAAATATAACCTCTCCATCAGTCTTATCGTAGTCATTTTCGGCGCTTTCGTCAGCCTCAGCATGAGCATCATCTATCGCCTCTACCGCAACCAGCGGCCTTCTGCCCCCCAATAGCAATAAAAAAAACCGGTTAGCGCTTCCACGCGAACCGGCTCTCCAGCCATCGTCCAATCAATGCAGTTTGACATGCGGCTCGGTGCGGCGGGTAATCATGCGTGCCAGCGTATCCAGAAATACCTTGCTGAAACCATGCAAGGCGAGCAAGTGCATCTTGTAAAGCGCGTTGTACATGAGGCGTGCGACCAGCCCCTGAATGAACAGGTCGCCCTTGGTCAGCCCCCCCATCAAATTGCCAACCGTGGTGTACTTGCCCAGATTGACCAGCGAGCCAAAATCACGGTACTTGTAGCTAGGCAAAGGCTTGCCATTGATACGATGGATGACGCTTTTTACCAGCATCGAGGCCTGCTGGTGTGCCGCCTGCGCGCGCGGCGGAACCATCTGCCCTGCGCCTGCTTGCGGCCAGGGACAGGCGGCACAATCACCAAAGGCAAAAATGTCTGGGTCACGCGTCGTTTGCAACGTCAGGGTGACCACCAATTGGTTTGCACTGTTGGTTTCCAGCCCGTCAATGCCTTTGAGGAAGTCAGGCGCCTTGATGCCGGCCGCCCACACCACCATCCTGGCAGGAATGAACTGCTCTCCCTGGGTATGGACGCCATTGGCATCCACCTTGGTTACCCGCGTGGCCAAGTGCAAGTCCACTTTTAACTCGCGCAACTGCCGCTGCACTGCCAGCGACAAGTGTTCGGGTAGCGCCGGCACTAAGCGCGGTGCGGCCTCAATGATGCTGAGGCGGATATCACGGTCGGGATTGATGCGGTCCAGGCCGTAGGCAGTCAGTTCACGCGTGGTGTTGTGCAATTCCGCTGCCAACTCCACCCCAGTGGCACCGCCGCCAATAATGGCCACATTCAACTGCCCCTGTCCAAGCGCCCATTCCTGGGTCTGGGCACGGATATAGGCATTGATCAGGCGTTTATGGAATACCACCGCCTCCGCTTGCGTATCCAGCGCAATACAATGTTGCTGAACGCCCGTTACACCAAAGTCGTTGGAGACGCTGCCAACTGCGATAATCAGGGTATCGTACTTGAGCGAGCGGCCTGGAATCAGCTGCTTGCCTTCGTCGTCAAACACCGGCGACAGGTAAATCTCCTTCATGGTGCGGCTTAGGCCCTCCATGGCGCCGAGACGATACTTGAAGTGGTGCCAACGCGCCTGGGCCATATATTCAAGCTCATGCTGGTCTACGTCCATACTGCCGGCTGCAACTTCGTGTAGCAAGGGCTTCCACAAGTGCGTGGTGGTTTTGTCCACCAATGTAATGACCGCTTTGCCTTTTTTACCTAACTTATCCCCCAAGCGCGTCGCCAGTTCGAGGCCGCCAGCACCGCCGCCAACGATGACGACATGGTGGGGAATAATGTTTTTTCTGGTTTGATTTGCCATAAAGATAGGTTTATTCGTTGCCGGTAAAGTTGCTGTGGGTACGTATCCACGCCTCGATTTTCAGCACATCGTCCGGCGTCAGGCCATTGCTAGGGTCGGTCGGATCCATCAATCCGACGCCCTTGGCACCCATGCCGTTATTAGTGCCATGCCAGATGGTTTCAAACATACCTTTGTTGGTGGCATTCTTGGGGTAATGGAAGTCCGGCCCATGGAGGCTGGGGCCAGTTTGTCCCTGCGCGTCACCGCCATGGCATTGGGTGCAGGAATATAACTGGAACAGTTTTTTGCCTTGTTCTATTGCGTCCTGTTTGCCAATGTAGAGATTCTTGCCGGTGACCATAAAATCCCTGGTTGCAGGCGTATTAAACAATGTGGAGCTGATTGTCAGCGGCTTGCCATCCTGCGTGGCAACAAAATCCAGCATTTTGGCTACAGGGGCGATTTTTTCTCCGATATTAGCGACACCATTGGCTGTGCTGTCACCACTCTTCCCACACGATGCCAACCCGAAAGCCATGATAACCGCGGCAATGAATTTTATCCCTTGCATGATGCCCCCATTGACGTCAAAGCCTCGTTTAAGCGAGCTGATTCTAGCCAAAAACCGCCATCCAAAAAAGCAAAACGGCCACCAATCCCTTGATTGGCGGCCGCTCATTCCAGCTCTAGTAATTACGGAGCCTTGCAGCCATCGCAAGGCTTCTCGTCCAGCCAAGGCTTGTCACCACCGCCCTTGTAGGAAGCACGCAGCCAGCCCATGATGATCAGGATATCGTCGGTAGAAAGCAGTTCCGGGTTGCCGGACGGTTGCTGGTGCCACGTCGGCATGCCGGCATCAGAACCGCCGGCGATGGTTTCAAACATACCCTTGTCGGTCAGGTGCTTATTGTATTGCCAGCGGTCATCAATAATGCTCGGGCCAGTCTGTCCACCGGCATTGCCACCGTGGCACTGGGTGCAGGAGTAGTATCCAAACTTCTTTTTACCCGCCTTGGCGGCTTCAGAATCGGCCGCGAATTTCTTGGTATAGGGGTTCACACAGGTCGCAAGAAAATACTTGGCTTCCGGGGTGTCGGTGTCGGTCGGTTTGATCACCAGCGGGGGGTCGCCCGCATGGGTTCCCACAAACGTGCATTCGGCATTTGCTTGCAGGGACAAGCCCATGAGAACAAGCATGGAAGCCATCAACGTGCTCTTAACTACCTTGTTGCCAAACATATCATCTCCTCGGTTTTAAATTTAAGCTAATGCCTGAACTCATGTTTTCCGCATTGTTTCAATTTTACTTCAATAACGAATTGACGTCAGCCAGGTTGACCGCTTCCAGCAAGAGAAACGATTTATTCCGATTTCGGAATGACATCCCCGCGCGTTTCCTGCTTTTTGACCTTGCCTACGCGGTCGCCTTCCACCACCGGCACGTGAGGAATGCCGTAGTCGTCAAGAATCTTATCGATGTCAGCTTGCCTGCGCTGTAACACGTCGTTAATGATCGCCATGCGCTCTTTGTCTTTCTTGCGCACACCAATCGAGATATTCCAGTATTCCTTGCCGTGGACATTGGTCTGTTCGTATTCCGGTGCCGGCACCACTGCCAGCGGGATGGATGCATGCTTGGCATAGTAGCCACCGATCGGCCCCCAGCTAATTGCAATGTCAATATCACCCTTCACCAAGTCATCAATCATAAAACTGGGGGGTAGATTGAGATCGCGCATGATGCGATACGGCCTGGCGTTTTCCATCAACCCCTTGTCATACATGGGACGAGTGGGCGGCGTTTGGCCGACAACGCCAATTTTTCCCTTGTGCAAATCGGCAGAATCCCAGTCCTTGATGTCATAACCGCTGTCCTTACGATAGACGAACACATAGCCAGAGCGATAGTAGGGCACGGAAGTCAGCATCGCGTCATTATCTGACGAGGTGCCCATGACAACATCACAGCGGTTGGCATTAAGCGTGTTACGCAGGAATCCGATGCGATCATACGAGAATTGATACATCAACTTCTTGCCCAGGTCTTTGGCAATCAGTTCGGCGATCTTGTTTTCAAAACCTTCTTGCCGATTGTTGGAGTACGGCAGATTATCCATATCCGCACATACGCGAAATTCATCAGGATTCTCGGTACGTTTGGCTTCGCCACCACGTCCGGTATCCATGTCGAAACTCAGTTCCTGGCCTTCTGCCGCATAGCTATTGCTTGCCATCAAGCAGAAAACAGTCGTCAGAAAAATTGTTCTAATTTTAGTCAACATTACGATCACCTCGTCAGTTAGCATTATGCGATTCCAGACAAAAAGCACCCCGCCGGAGCGGGGTGCTTGTGTGACACACTAACTAACGGTTAGTTCTGCAACTTTTCAGTCTTGCGACTTCAAAAATTACAGGGAGAACACGGTCAGTGCACCGCCGCCAGGAGCAGCGTTGTACTTGGTCAGTTCCTTGTAACCACCAGCGGCACCGAGAGCATCGGTGTCGTTGTTCAGGCCCAGGTTCATCGCCACGCCAGCCCAGCCGCCGATACCGGACAGCACGCCAACGTATTGCTTACCCTTGTTGCCATAGGTGAAGGCATTACCGATCACGCCGGAACCAACTTGGAACTTCCACAGTTCCGCGCCGGTGTTAGCATCTTCAGCCTTGAACCAACGGTCCAGGGTGCCGAAGAACACCAGATCGGAAGCGGTAGCCAGAGCGCCACCCCATGCGGAGAACTTCTCCTTGTTGTACCACTTGTTCTTGTTGGTCAACGGATCGTAAGCACCGAAACCACCCATCACACCATCCGGACCAGCAAACATGGTCAGGGTAGCGCCAACCCACGGTTGACCGGCAACATACTTGGACTCAACCGGTTCGTAGGTCATACAAACGTGGTTCAGCGGAGTATAGACTAGGCCAGTCTTGGGGGAGTAGGCAGCAGGCTGTTGGTCCTTGGTACCCAGCGCGGCAGGGCAAACACCCTTGGCGTTGTAGTCTTGGTGGGTATCGGCAGCAGCGACCTTGTTGGGCACGCCGGTCTTCATGTCAACATCGGTTGCCCAGTTGACGAACGGGTTGGACTTCTGTGCGGCAACCAGAGTACCGTTGTGTGCATCCCAAGTGTACAGGAAGCCGTTACGGTCATGGTGCCATGCATAGGTCTTGCCGCCCTTGTCGAACAGGATGACTTCGTTGATGCCGTCATAGTCCCACTCATCGTGCGGGGTCATTTGCATGCCCCACTTGGCAACGCCGGTATCCACATCGCGTGCGAACACGGTCATGGACCACTTGTTGTCGCCAGGACGAACGTCCGGGTTCCATACGGACGGGTTACCGGTACCGTAGTAAACCAGGTTGGTACGGGAGTCATACGGCCACCAGCCCCATACGGAGCCACCACCGTGTTGCCAGCCGTCTTGCACAGCTTGCGGCTTCAGCCAGGTCTTGACACCCAGGTCATGTTCGCCGGTCTTCAGCTTGTCGTTCGGGATCTTCTTGAAGGAACCACCTTGCTTGTTGCCACCGTTTACGTCTTCATACACGGACAGGGCGTTGTATTGCGGATTGTCCTTGTTGAAATCGGCGGGGATCAGCATTTCGCTGTCCGGGCCAGTGGAGTAAGCCTTCCATGCCAGGGAGCCGTCCTTCAGGTTGTAAGCCGCGATGAAGCAGCGAACGCCGAATTCAGCACCGGAGCAACCGGTCAGGACCTTGTCCTTGATGACGTGGGGAGCATTGGTATTGGTTGCGCCAACCTTGGGATCATTAACCTTGGCATCCCATACCTTGGCACCGGTCTTGGCGTCCAGAGCGACCAGAGTGCCGTCGTTCTGTTGCAGCAGGATCTTGCCGTCGCCAAAGCCCAGACCACGGTTCACGTTGTCGCAGCACAGCACTGCTTGCACGGACGGATCTTGCTTCGGGAAGTAGGACCAGATGATCTTTTGGTTGTCGTTCAGGTCAAGGGCGTACACGTTATTGGGGAACGCAGTGTGCACATACAGCACGCCGTCGATCACCAGCGGAGCACCTTCGTGGCCGCGGTTAACACCGGTAGCGAACGTCCAGGCAGCCTTCAGGTTCTTGACGTTGCCCTTGTTGATTTGGGACAGCTTCGAGTAGCCTTGGTTGTTTAGTTGACCACGCGGCGCAGCCCAGTTGTTGTCATTGGCAATCGCTTTTTCTTGATCTGCGGCAGCCATGGCAACCATCGGCATTGCGACGGCCATACCAGCAGCGAGACCCAGAGCGATCTTGATTTTGCTCATCTCCATGTTAAATCTCCATAGTGTTTACAACTAAGGGTTTAAATAAAGCGAGGCTGAAAAAACGCTACACCCACCCTTGTACCGGGCATTATGTATCGTTCTTGGAGCCCACTTTTCGCAACACCTAATGTGTGTGCTGAAAGCATGGTAGAACAGTCCAAAACGATTTGCAATACCAAACCCGCAAATTTATTGGCGTCCGGGGCAGCCCTACCCTGCGTAGTGCTATCATAGGCTGAACTATTACAATTCCGCAACTGCCTTCCACATAATTTTTGTAGACCTCATGAGCGATTCTGGCTATCTGCTTTATCCCGAACTCGAACCTTACACGCGCGGCTGGCTGGAAGCTTCCGGCGGCCACTCTCTCTATTACGAACAGTGCGGCAACCCGCAAGGCGTGCCGGTGGTCGTGCTGCATGGCGGTCCCGGTAGCGGCTGCACCCCCACGCAGCGACGCTTTTTCGATCCGGCGTATTACCGCATTGTTCTGTTCGACCAGCGCGGTTGCGGCAGGAGCCAGCCAGCTGGCAGCATTCATGAGAACACAACCTGGCATCTGGTCGAGGACATCGAAGCGCTACGCCAGCATCTCTGCATCCCTCGCTGGCTGGTGTTTGGCGGCTCCTGGGGCAGCACGCTGGCGCTGGCTTATGCCACCCGCCATGCCGAGGCGATTGTGGGCATGATCTTGCGCGGGATTTTCCTTTCCCGCGCCACGGAGCTGGACTGGTTTTTACATCGGGCACGATGGTTTTTCCCCGAGGCATGGGAGCGCCTTACCGGTTGGCTGGCGCCGCATGAGCGTCAGAATGTCATGGGCGCCTATGCCAAACGCATCTTCGCTAGCGACCTGAAGGAAACCGTGCAATCGGCGCGCCGCTGGAATGCCTACGAGGCTGCCATCATGAGCCTGTTACCTGCGGCAGGCGGCGCCGAGGTGGAGGATGCGGTCACGCTGGCACGGGCACGCGTACAAATCCATTATTTGCTGCACGGCTGTTTCCTGGCAGAGCAGCCCTTGCTGGAACAAGTAGACCGTTTCCGGGCCATCCCCGCCATCATTATCCAAGGGCGCTATGACATGGCATGCCCGCCACGTACCGCGTATGAACTGCACCAGGTATGGCCAGAAGCAGAATTCAGGATCGTCCCAGATGCCGGCCATGCCGCTTCCGAGCCCGGCATCCGCGCCGCCTTGGTCGAGGCCACGGAATCATTCAAGCTCGCACAGCAACAGCGGAGTCGCCCGGCTTGAATATCCGCCTTGACCCACGCCCGACGCTATCAAGCTGGCTAACCGTCATCCGCCAGCACCACTACAGCACGCCGGTTTTCCTGCTGCGTGAAACACTGGCTGCTTTCGGCCTGCATGGCGGCTTGGGCATGTCCGCCTCGCTGTCCTTTTATGCGCTGTTCGCGCTCATCCCGATGGCGCTGCTGATGTTTTTCTTGCTCAGCCACCTAGCGACGTCCTCCAGCTACGCCATCGTCAAACTGGCTATTCTCACCAGTAATTTAGTACCCAAGTTTAGCCATCGCATCATGGCCGAGGTTTATAACGTCTCCAAGCATCAGGCGGCGTGGGGGGTGTTCGGCGTGTTTGCGCTGTTCTGGGCGGTGACGCCACTGGCGGCCGCCCTGCGCTCGGCTTTTTACACCGTTGCCGGCCTGGCCGAAACGCACTCCTTCTTGCGCCGCAACCTCAAGGACGTGGTGGCCGTACTCAGCATATTGCTGCTGTTCTTCCTTTTTACACTAAGCGGTCTGTTGCTGGAAAAAGTGATGGGCTTTCTGCGCCCGCTGGCGCCAGTGCCGCTCCCGTTCAACACCCTATCCTCGCTGCTATTATGTACGCTGTTGCTGGCGGCTTTTTACCACGCCTTTTTCCCGGCCAAGGTGGCGCTGCGGCATGTTCTGATCGGCTCACTGCTGACCGCCGTGCTGTGGTTTGCCATGCGCCCTGCTTTTAGTCTGGTGCTGACGCTTAACCAGTCTTTTGGCGTCATTTTCGGCGGCATGAAAAACATGTTTATTTCCATACTCTGGCTGTACTACAGCTTTGCGGTGTTCCTGCTCGGCACCGAGCTAACCGCAGTGCTGCATAAGCGCGACGTGCTGCTGCTTAAAGGCTTGTTCACCGGCCAGGCGCTCAGCGCCGGTGGCTTTAGCGAGAAGCTGATGCGGCGCTTCGGCCGCGAGTTGATCCAGGGGGAGGCAGTATTTCGTGAAGGCGATACGGGGGACGATATCTATTATCTGGTGTCCGGCCAAGTGGAAATTTCTCGGCGCAGCCGTTTATGGCGCGCGCTTGGCGCCGGCGAATACTTCGGCGAGATGGCGGTACTCACCGGCGCGGCCCGCGCGGCCGATGCCGTAGTGACCTCGGAACACGCGCAAATCCTGCGCATCCCCACCGAGAACTTTGAAACATTGCTGCTGGCGGAACCCAAAATCGCCATGGTTTTCCTGCGCGGCATGGCGCAACAACTGCAACAGTCCAGCGGGCTCACTTCCCAGGAATAACAACGCCCCGGCAATCGCTCGCCGGGGCGTCAGCCTCTCACCAGCACCTATGGCGTCATGCCATCGGCTTCAAATCAAACGCCACGCACACCCGATCCTCGTTCGAGTGGAACGGGATGGTCCTATGGAACAGGGACGATGGGAACAGCACGATGTCGCCCACTTCCTGCACCACGATGTGCGAGGGGAAGTTATCGTGCATGCGCGGGTAATTATCGCCATCGGTGCCGTACTCAAACCCAGCGTCGGTGATATGAATTTTCTGTTTCGGCAGCTTGAGGTAAACGCAGCCGCTGATCCAGCCTTCCTCATGGATGTGCGAGCCGAGGTTGCCGCCTTTTTTCATCTTCAAGTACCAGGAGCTGCTGAAATCAATGTCCTGGGGAAAGGAGCGGATCAGTTCGCAATCCTCACCGGCGAAGTGTTCGCGGTATTCCACGATCTTCTGTTTGACCAGCGTCGCCAGTTGTTGGAAGGCTGGCTCCGGCCGCTTGAGCAGATTGCCGGCCGATTGCATGCCGGAATAGAGCCGCCCCTGCATACGCGCGGCGATCGGGGTGCGGTCTATGGTTTCCAACACCTCCTGCAGCAGCGGGCTGCCCGGCTCGGCCAGTTCCGGGATATTGGTATGCCAGGCGAAGCGCATCGGCTCGGGACAGAAGTTGTACTCATCCGGCACGCCGAAATTGATGGCATGGTGGGTGGAAAGGGTGGCCAGCATCATGGATTTCTTGCCGGAATGCACCATGGTCTTGAGCTTTTCACGGAACTCGTCGTAGCGCTGGATGCGGTACATGCACTCCATGGCGCGCTCCTGGAAATCCTGGAAACGTGAGCGCTCGAAATACGGGATCGCATCTTCGTAGCGTTTGGCCAAGCTTAAGAATTCTCCCATGTTGTAGTTGGCGTTGGAGTGGCCGGGGTCGATCGCCATGGCGTTCTGGTAACACTTGATGGCTTCGTCCATATTGCCCTGATCGCGGAAAATCTCGCCCAGGTTATTGTGCGCATCGGCGTAATCCGGCTGTAGCGCGAGGGCCTGCAAGTAGCTTTGCCCGGCTTCCTCATGTCGGCCCTGGTCACGTAAGGCGGTACCCAAATTGAAATGCCCCCTGGCATCCAGGCTGATCGCCAGCGCCTTACGGTAGTTGACGACGGCATCCTCCAGCCTGCCCTGCTTCTGCAGCACCGTGCCCAGGTTGCCATAGGCCTCGAAAAACCCCGGCTCCAGCGCCACCGCCTTGCGGTAGCAAGTCACCGCCTCCTCGAACTTGCCCTGCTCCTGCAACACCACGCCAAGATTAAAGTAAGCCACCGTCAAGTCCGGCTTCAGGCCAAGCGCCTTGCGGTAGCTGGCAATGGCTTCCTCCACCCGTCCCAAATGACCCAGCACCACACCAAGGTTGAAATGGATTTCGGCGATCCTCGGCTCCAGTTCCAGCGCCTTACGGTAAATCGCCACAGCCTCCTCAAATTTGCGCTGCCCTTCCAGTGAAACGCCCAGCACGTTGTACAAAATAAAAGTGCTGGGGTAGGCCTTGATCAAGGCCTTGGCAGCCTCCTCGGCCTGCGCCAAGTGGCCGGCGTTGAACAAGCTAAGCAGCGACTGAACCTCAAACTGGCTGGGTTGCTTGGGTATTTGGAATAGGGTCGCCATGGAGTATCTCTCTAAGCAAGCAGGTTGAACTTGCTTAATTATAGACAAACACCGGATGTTGCATAGAAAAACAAAAAAACAGCTTAGGAAAACCTAAGCCGTTTGCTGTTGGTGGGCCCCCTCGGAGTCGAACCGAGCACCAACGGATTATGAGTCCGCTGCTCTAACCAGGCATGAGCTAGGGGCCCGGGGAAATCAGTCGTTGCCGGTTTCGAGGAAGCTGCGCAGCTTGTCCGAGCGGGTCGGATGGCGCAGTTTGCGCAGGGCTTTGGCTTCAATCTGGCGGATACGTTCGCGGGTGACATCGAATTGCTTGCCGACTTCTTCCAGCGTGTGGTCGGTATTCATTTCAATGCCGAAGCGCATGCGCAGCACCTTGGCCTCACGCGGAGTGAGCGATTCCAGCACTTCCTTGGTGGCTTCGCGCAGGCTGGCGTAAACCGCTGCGTCTACCGGCGCCATCGTGGATTGATCCTCGATAAAGTCCCCCAGATGCGAATCATCATCGTCGCCGATCGGCGTTTCCATAGAGATCGGCTCCTTGGAAATCTTGAGGATCTTGCGGATCTTGTCCTCCGGCATTTCCATCTTCTCCGCCAGCGTCGCCGGATCGGGCTCTTGTCCGGTTTCCTGCAGGATTTGGCGGCTGATGCGGTTCATCTTGTTGATGGTTTCGATCATGTGCACCGGGATACGGATGGTGCGCGCCTGGTCGGCGATGGAGCGAGTAATGGCTTGGCGTATCCACCAGGTGGCATAGGTGGAAAACTTGTAGCCACGGCGGTATTCAAACTTGTCCACCGCCTTCATCAAGCCGATATTCCCTTCCTGGATCAAATCCAGGAATTGCAGGCCGCGGTTGGTGTATTTCTTGGCGATCGAGATCACCAGGCGCAGGTTGGCCTCGATCATCTCGCGCTTGGCGCGGCGCGCGCGCGCTTCGCCGGTGGACATCTGCTTGTTGATTTCCTTCAGCTCGCGGATGGGAATGCCAACCTTGGCCTGCAAGTCCAGCAAGCGCTGTTGGCGGTCGATGATGTTGTGGCGGTGGCGTTCCAGTTTCTGGCTATAGGCCTTGCCGGCGGCGACTTCCTCGGCCAGCCAGTCCAGGTTGCCCTCGTTGCCGGGGAATACCTTGATGAAATGCTGGCGCGGCATGCCGGACTTTTCCACGCAGAATTCCATGATCTTGCGTTCGTGCGAGCGCACTTCTTCCACCAAGCTACGCACCTGGTCACACAGCGCTTCCACCTGTTTGGCGGAGAAGCGGAACGCCATCAGTTCGTTGAGGATTTCCTCCTGCAACCCCTTGTAGCTCTTGTGCTGCGAGCCGTGCTTTTGCAGCACCTGCATTTTCTTGTCGAAGGCGGTGCGGATCACGGCGAAGCGCTTCAGCACTTCCTCCCGCAATTGCGCCAGCGCAGCTGCGGAAACGGCGGCGGCCTTGGCGCCGTCATCGTCTTCTTCTTCCTCTTCCGGCTCGGCTTCCTCGGCTTCCACTTCTTCGGCCGAAAAGCCTGCGTCCAAGCCGACATCGGTATCAATCAGGCCATCCACCACCTCATCCACCCGCAGCTCGTCCTTTTCGACCTTGTCGATCATGGACAGCAGTTCGGCGATGGTGGTCGGGCAAGCGGAAATGGCCTGCACCATGTGCTTGAGGCCGTCCTCGATACGCTTGGCGATCTCGATTTCGCCTTCGCGCGTGAGCAAATCCACCGTGCCCATCTCGCGCATGTACATACGAACCGGATCGGTGGTGCGGCCGAATTCCGAATCCACGGTGGACAGCGCCTGTTCGGCTTCTTCCACCGCATCCTCGTCGGCCACCGTGGGCGTCGCATCGGACATCAGCAACACTTCGGCATCCGGCGCTTCTTCATAGACCTGGATGCCCATGTCATTGATCATGCCGATGATGCCGTCAATCTGCTCGCTGTCCTGGATATCATCCGGCAGGTGGTCATTGATCTCGGCGTAGGTCAGATAGCCGCGCTCCTTGCCGAGCACGATCAGCGTTTTCAGCCGCGTGCGACGGTCTTCGGCATCATTGGTGGCCGGAACTTCCGACTTCTCGTTTTGCTGCTCATTAGCCATACTCAACCCCAGAATCCGGTAAATAGGAAAACTTTGCATTATATCTCAAAACTAATCAGTGCTTTTGCCGTGACCCCAACGGCTGCCTTGCAGCAAGGTTCGTTGTTCCGGTGACAGCGCCTGCAAACCTTTTTCCTGCGCCAGTTGCAACAGTTCCGCCGCAGTTGAAACCTGCTTTTCCCAGGTTTTTTTCAGCTGCTGCAAGGCGCCGTCGAACTCCTGCTCAATTTCCAGCGTGTCGTCCGTCTCCATCAGCTCAGCGCTCAACTCCATGCGCAACTGTTCCGGCATCTCGCCTTGCAGCGCTTGCAGCATGGCGGCCGAGGCCAGGCCTGGCCGTTGCGTCAGCAGCGCCAGCGCACGCCGCAACGCCTCGTCCTCCACGCCCTTGCCGGTCAACAGCCGCACATCCAGTTGCGCCGCCAATTGCGGGCGCAGCAACAAGATATGGATCAGCCGCCGCACCAGCGTGGGCGGTTTGCGGCTGCTACGTGCCGGCTGTGCGGCGCGCCTGGCCACGGCCTGTTTCAGCCCAAGCGAGGATTCCAGCTCTTCCAGCGACATCCCGCCCAGTTCCGCCACCCGCTTGCGCAATAGCAATCCCAAGCGCGGTGCCTGGATTTGCTTGAGGATAGGTTCCGCCTCGTTAATGAAGCGCACCCGGTCTTCCTGCGATTGCAGCTCGTTATCCTCGCTCAACTTCTCGATCATGTACTGCGACAACGGCAGCGCGCCGCGCATGGCCTGCTCGAACGCCTCCTTGCCGTATTCACGCATATAGCTGTCCGGGTCATGCTCCGATGGCAGAAACAGGAAGCTCAGCCTCAAGCCATCCGTCAATGCCGGCAAACTGTTCATTGCCGCGCGCCACGCCGCCTTACGCCCTGCCGCATCACCGTCGAAACAGAACACAATGTCGTCGGTTTGGCGCATCAGCTTGGCGATGTGGTACGGCGTCGTCGCCGTGCCCAGCGCGGCAACCGCGTAGCCGATGCCATATTGCGCCAGCGCCACCACGTCCATGTAGCCTTCGACCACCAGCGCGCGACTTGATTCGCGAATCGCCCGGCGCGCCAGGAACAGGCCGTACAATTCGTGCCCTTTCTGGAACAATGGCGTTTCCGGCGAGTTAAGATATTTCGGCCCGGCATCGTCACCCTCGCCACCCAGCACACGCCCGCCGAAGCCGATCACCTGGCCTTTTTGGTCATGAATCGGAAACATGATACGGTCGCGAAAGCGGTCGTAGCGCTTGCCCTGCTCGTTGGCGATCACCAAGCCGGCCTGGGTCAGCATTTCGGACTGGTAATCCGGCAGCACTGCGGACAAATTCTGCCAGCCGGATGGCGCATAACCCATTTGAAACCTTGCCGCGATCTCGCCGCTCAAGCCGCGCCCCTTGAGGTAAGCGATGGCTTTTTCCGATTTCTTCAGCTCGCCGCGGTAATAGTTGAGCGCCAGCTGCAGCGCTTCCTGCATACCGACCGACGCCTTTCTCGCCTCAATCTCCTGCCCACTGCGCGTCTCCTGCGGCACCACCATACCGACGCGCTTGGCCAACTCCTGCACCGCCTCGACGAAGCCCAGCCCCTGATATTCCATCAGGAAGCCCAGCGCGGTGCCGTGTGCGCCGCAACCAAAGCAATGGTAGAACTGCTTGGTCGGACTGACGGTAAAAGACGGGCTTTTTTCGTTATGGAACGGGCAACAGGCGGCGTAATTAGCGCCGGCTTTTTTCAGCGGTACGCTGGCGTCGATCACGTCGACGATATCGACGCGATTGAGCAGGTCTTGGATGAAAGTCTCTGGGATCGCCATGGAACTAGCGAATATAAAACAAAAAAGGAGCTTCACGCTCCTTTTTGTTGGTGACTACATCCATGCGTTGCAAGCTAGGCACTTAACCTCGCCTTGATCAGCCCCGAGATGCTGCCCATGTCGGCCCGACCCACGACTAGCGGCTTTACCGCAGCCATCACCTTGCCCATGTCCTTGATGCCGCTGGCGCCGGACTCCGCCACCACTTTGTCTAGCAGGGCGGCGATTTCTTCTGTGGTCAGCGGCTGTGGCAGGTAAGTTTGCAACACGCCGACTTCAAACTTCTCGGCATCGGCCAGATCGTGGCGGTTGGCGGCTTCGTACTGGCTGATCGAATCGCGGCGCTGCTTGAGCATCTTTTCGATGGCTTCGATCACCTGCGTGTCATCCAGCTCGATGCGCTCGTCCACTTCGCGCTGCTTGATGGCGGCCTGCAACAGCCGGATGGCGCCCAGACGCGGGACGTCCTTGGCACGCATGGCGGACTTCATGTCTTCGGTAATTTTGGCTTTCAGTGACACAGCGAAAGCGATTTTTAGTACATCTTGGGCGGCAGGGTCTGATTGCGGATACGGCGATAGTGGCGCTTGACGGCAGCGGCAGCCTTGCGCTTACGTTCCCAAGTCGGCTTCTCGTAGAACTCGCGCGCGCGCAGCTCGGTCAGCAGGCCGGTCTTTTCCATAATGCGCTTGAAACGGCGCAGGGCAACGTCAAACGGCTCGTTCTCTTTTACACGTACGGTAGTCATTGAAATCTTCTCTCCTAATGGGCAATTCAAAAGTCGCGAGGCAACGAAAAAGTTTGCTATTCTAGCCAGTCACTTCTAAAGAATCAATCAATTTCATCATGTTAGTACTAGGCATCGAAACCTCCTGCGACGAAACCGGCATCGCGCTCTACGGCACCGAAATAGGCTTGCTGGCGCACGCATTGCACTCGCAAGTCAAGATGCACGCCGAATACGGCGGCGTGGTGCCGGAGCTCGCCTCGCGCGACCACATCCGGCGCGTGCTGCCGCTGACGGAGAAAGTATTACAGGATGCCGGACTGGCACTGCACGACATCAATGCCATTGCCTACACTCAAGGACCGGGGCTGGCCGGGGCGTTATTGGTCGGTACCAGCGTGGCTGAAGCGCTGGCCTTTACCCTCGACATCCCCGCCCTCGGCGTACATCACCTGGAAGGCCATCTGCTCGCCCCGCTGCTGGAAGAAAACCCGCCAGCCTTCCCTTTCGTCGCCCTGCTGGCATCGGGCGGCCATACCCAGTTGATGCGCGTGGCCGGTATCGGCCAATATGAACTACTGGGCGACACCCTGGACGATGCCGCCGGCGAAGCCTTCGACAAGACCGCCAAGCTGCTCGGCCTGGAATACCCCGGCGGCCCGGCGGTTTCCAGGTTGGCGGAACAGGGCGTGCCGGGGCGCTACAAGCTGCCGCGCCCCATGCTCAACAGTGGCAATCTTGACTTCAGTTTCAGCGGCCTCAAGACCGCCGTGCTGACGGCAGTGAGCAACGCTCCGCAGGACGGCACCGCCAGGGCCGACATTGCCCGAGCCTTCCAGGATGCCGTGGTGGATGTGCTGACGGCCAAATGCGTGGCCACACTGGAGCAGACCGGGCTGGAACGCCTGATCGTTTCCGGCGGCGTCGGCGCCAACCAGCAACTACGGGCAGCGCTCACCGCCGCCGCGCAAAAAAACCGCTTTGAAGTCTCCTATCCGCGCCTGGAATTCTGCACCGACAACGGCGCCATGATCGCCTTTGCCGGCGCCATGCGGCTGAAAAACTTGCAGCCCGGCAGCCATGCCTTCACCGTCAGGCCGAGGTGGGACTTGGCGGAACTCACAGCGCCTTAGATTATTGCGGTGGCGCGTCGCCCGATTTGGGTTTGCCGAAACCGGCTTCGGTGCCGTCCAACAACTTGCGGATGTTGGACTGGTGGCGCCACACCAGCAGCGCAGACAGCAGCAGCACCGTGCCCGTCACGAGATTGAAGCCAAACAATGCCGCCGCATACACCGGCGCCAAGCTGGAGGCGATCAGCGCGGAGAGCGAGGACATCCGCCACATAAAGAACGCAAAAACCCAGGTCGCCAGCACGCTGACGCCCAGCCAGGGTGAGAGCGCCAGCAAAACACCTGCTGCCGTCGCCACCCCTTTGCCGCCCTTGAAGCCGTAATAGAGCGGGTACAAATGGCCGAGGAAAACTGCCAGTGCCACTGCGCACACCCATGCCGTCGTCAGGTCAAGCTGTTGCGCCAGCCACACCGCCAGCCAGCCCTTGCCGGCGTCGCCCAGCAGGGTCAGCAGCGCCGCTGCCTTCTTGCCGCTACGCATGACGTTGGTCGCCCCCGGGTTACCCGAGCCTACAGTTCTAGGGTCAGGCAATCCGAACAGCTTGCAAACGATGATGCCGAAGGAAAGCGACCCCAGCAGATAAGCCGCGACAATAAAACCCCACGCGTTCATAGGCGGATGCTTTAAAATTTGAAAAAACCGATTGTAAGCGAAATGGACATTATTTTTTTACAGGAAGTCAAAGTCGAAACCCGCCTCGGCGTACCGGAGTGGGAACGCCTGCTGCCGCAAACCATCGTCCTCGACATCGAGCTCGCCATGCCGCACAGCCGCTCCTGCCAGAGCGACGCCATCGCGGACACCATAGACTACGGCCAGATCATCGCGCGTATCCGGCAGACACTGGCCGAACACAGCTTCCGCCTGGTCGAAGCCCTGGCCGAACATGTCTGCCAGTTGATCCTGGCCGAGTTCGGCACGCCGTGGGTCAAGGTGCGAGTCGGCAAGCCGGGGATACTGCCGGGCGTCAAGCAATTGGGCGTGGTGATCGAACGCGGCAGCAAGGTTTAATAGAAAGGGAAACATGAAAATTCTGGTCATCGGTAACGGTGGGCGCGAACACGCGCTGGCCTGGAAACTGGCGCAAAGCCCAAGAACGACGCGCGTCTACGTGGCACCTGGCAACGCCGGCACCGCGCTCGACGCCAACATGGTCAACGTGCCGATCACCGCCATCCCGCAGCTGGTGGAATTTGCGCAGAAGGAAAGCATCGCGCTCACTGTCGTTGGTCCCGAAGCGCCGCTGTCGCAGGGCGTCGTCAACGCCTTCATCGCCGCCGGGCTGAAGATATTCGGGCCGACCAAGGCCGCGGCGCAGTTGGAAAGCTCCAAGGATTTCGCCAAGGCCTTTATGCAGCGCCACGGCATCCCCACCGCCGCCTACGCCACCTTTTCCGATGTGACCGCCGCGCATGATTATGTAAAAGCCCAGGGCGCGCCCATCGTCATCAAGGCCGACGGCCTCGCCGCCGGCAAGGGCGTAGTGGTAGCCATGAGCGAGACAGAAGCGCACGACGCCATTGATTTCATGCTGTCCGACAACAAGCTGGGTGATGCCGGCGCCAAGGTGGTGATCGAGGAATTCCTGCAAGGCGAGGAAGCCAGCTTCATCGTCATGTGCGACGGCGAACACATCCTGCCGCTGGCCACCAGCCAGGACCACAAACGCCTGCTGGATGGCGACCAGGGGCCGAATACCGGCGGCATGGGCGCTTATTCGCCGGCGCCGGTGGTGACCCCGGAAATCCACGCCAAGGCGATGCGCGAAATCATCCGCCCCACCATTCAGGGCATGGCCAAAGACGGCATCCGCTACACCGGCTTCCTTTATGCCGGTCTGATGATAGACCAGCAAGGCAGCCTAAAAACGCTGGAATTCAACTGCCGCATGGGCGACCCGGAAACCCAGCCCATTATGCTGCGCCTAAAGAGCGACCTGGTCATGCTGGTGGAACATGCCGTCAACGGCACGCTGGACAAGGCGGAAGCCGACTGGGATCGCCGCACTGCGCTGGGCGTGGTGATGGCAGCAGCCGGCTATCCCGACGCCCCGCGTAAGGGCGACGTCATCAGCGGCTTGCCCAAGGAGTTGCAGGACGCCCACGTGTTCCACGCCGGCACCACGCTGCAAGATGGCCTACCCGTCACCAGCGGCGGCCGCGTGCTATGCGTCACCGCGCTAGGCGATACGGTCAAGCAGGCGCAAGCCAAAGCCTACCAGATCGCGGGAAACATCCATTTCGACGGCAGCCAGATGCGGCGCGATATTGGCTATCGCGCCATCAAGGGCTGAGTCCGGGTGAAAGCGCGGCGCCTTCGCCTGTTCCTCAAGCGCGGTGGTGTCCTCGCCTATCCCACCGAATCCTGCTATGGCCTGGGCTGCGATCCGCGTAACGCCGCGGCGGTGAAGCGCCTGCTACGGCTGAAAAAGCGCAGCGCGTCCAAGGGGCTGATCCTGATCGCCGGCCACGCGCGCCAACTGCGGCCTTATCTGGCTCAACTGCCGCCCGCGCTGGAAAGCCGGATGCGCGCCCCCTGGCCCGGCCCGCATACCTGGCTGGCGCCCGCCGCGCATGACTGCCCGGCTTGGCTGCGCGGCGGTCACAACACGGTGGCAGTACGCGTCACCGCCCATCGTGGAGCTGCGCGCCTGTGTGAACTGGCCAACATGGCGCTGGTTTCCACCAGCGCCAACCTGAGCGGCGGCAAGCCGGCCAAAACCGCCAACCAATGTCGCCGGCTGTTCGGCCAACGCGTGCTGGTCATCCCCGGCCGCACCGGCGCGCGGCGGCACCCTTCCACTATCCAGCACCTCGTTACCGGCCAGATCATCAGAAAGTAAGCCATGGATTTCGATGCCGTAAAAGACTATTTCGCCAACCTGCAAAACCGCATCGTCGAGGCGCTGCAACTGGCCGATGGCAAGAACTTCCTGCACGATTCCTGGCAGCGTGCGGAAGGCGGCGGCGGGGTGAGCTGCGTAATCGAGCAAGGCAATGTGCTGGAGCGCGGCGGGGTCAATTTCTCCCACGTCATGGGCGACAAGCTGCCACCCTCCGCCAGTGCGGGGCGGCTAGAATTGGCCGGGCGCGGCTTCGAGGCTGCCGGCCTGTCGCTGGTGCTGCACCCACGCAACCCCTACGCACCCACTGTGCACCTCAATGTGCGCTGTTTCATGGCGAAGAAAGCCGGCGAGGAACCGGTGTGGTGGTTCGGTGGCGGCATGGATTTGACGCCTTACTATGGCTTCGAAGAAGATGCAGTGCACTTCCACCGCACCTGCCAACTGGCACTCGACCCCTATGGCGCCGAGCTGTACCCACGCTTCAAACGCTGGTGCGATGACTATTTCTACCTTAAACACCGCAAGGAACCGCGCGGCATCGGCGGCGTGTTCTTCGACGACTTCAACGAGCTAGGTTTCGAGCAAAGCTTCGCCATGCTGCAAAGCGTGGGCGACGCCTTCCTGCACGCCTACCTGCCGTTACTACAACGGCGCAAGGATATGCCTTATACAGAACGCGAGCGCGACTTCCAGGCCTACCGCCGCGGACGCTACGTCGAATTCAACCTGGTATTCGACCGCGGCACCCTGTTCGGCTTGCAATCCGGCGGCCGCACCGAATCCATCCTGATGTCGCTGCCGCCCATCGTCAAATGGCGCTACGACTGGCAGCCGGAGGCAGGCACGGCCGAGGCCAAACTGTATACGGACTTTCTCATCGGCAGGAACTGGCTGGACAATCACTAGCACTCGGGCATAATCCCCCGCACACTACTCAGGGAGTACCAAAAATGGCGTTGTCCATCTTCCGCACCAAACCGATCGAACAACCAGACGCCGGGCTGAAGAAATGCCTGTCGGCGTTCGACCTCACCCTGCTCGGCATCGGCGCCATTATCGGCACCGGTATTTTCGTGCTGACCGGCATCGCCGCCGCCAACCAGGCGGGGCCGGCGGTGGTGTTGTCGTTCGTGGTTTCCGGCTTTGCCTGCGCTTTCGCCGCGCTGGCTTATTCCGAGCTGGCGGCGGCGGTGGGCGGCTGCGGTAGCGCTTATGGCTACAGCTATGTCGCGTTTGGCGAAGTGGTGGCTTGGATCATCGGCTGGATCCTGCTGCTGGAATACAGCGTGTCGGTGGCGGCAGTGGCCAACGGCTGGTCGGGTTACTTCAACAACGCGCTGACAGCCATGGGCATGGGACTGCCCGACGTCTTGACCAAGTCGCCGATGCTGGGCGGCATCATCAACCTGCCCGCCAGCGCCATCATCCTTATTTTAATGGGCTTGCTCATCGTTGGAGTGAAACAAAGCGCGCAGCTCAATACCGCCATGGTGTTCGTCAAGGTGCTGACCATCGCCGTATTCATCGGCATCGCCGGCTTCAACGTCAATCCGGCCAACTGGCACCCGTTCATGCCCTATGGCTGGTTCTCCACGCTGCCGGATGGCAAAACCGTCGGCGTGCTGGCGGGGGCTTCGCTGGTGTTTTTCGCCTATGTCGGCTTCGATGCGGTTTCGACAGCGGTGGAAGAAGCCAAAGACCCGCAGCGCGACGTGCCGGTCGGCATCATCGCTTCTCTGGCTTTCTGTACGGTGATTTACATCGTGGTGTCCGGCCTGCTGACCGGCATCGTGCCCTACACCGAGCTTGGCGTATCCTCGCCGGTGGCGCATGCGCTGCAATTGCTGGGCTATAACTGGGCGTCGGCGCTGATTTCCACCGGCGTCATTGCCGGGCTGACCACGGTCATGCTGGTGCTGTACTACGGCCTCACCCGCATCATTTTCGCCATGGCGCGCGACGGCCTGCTATCGCCATTCTTCGCCAAAGTCAGCCACAAGACGCGCACCCCGGTGCGCGTCATCGTGCTGTGTGGCATCGTCATGGCTCTGGGCGCGGGCTTCTTCCCGCTCGGCGCACTGGCGGAGCTGGTCAACATCGGCACGCTGGCGGCCTTCGTGCTGGTGTGCCTGGGGGTGATTGTGCTGCGCATCCGCCAGCCGCATCTGCACCGCCCGTTCAAGAACCCGCTCAACCCGCTGTTCCCGCTGCTGGGCATGCTGTCCTGCGGTACGCTGATGGCTTTCCTGCCGCACTCCACCTGGCTGCGCTTCATCGTCTGGCTCTGCATCGGCCTGATCGTGTATTTCACCTACTCGATCCGGCATAGCAAACTGGCTAGGTCATAAGCTGGCGGATATTCAGCCCGGCCAGCGCCTGCAGATATTCGTCCAGTGATACCAGCCCAACACAAGGCGTGGCACCAGCCGGCAATTTCTCGCCGCGTGCCAGTTTGCGCGCCAGCGCGATGGCCGCGCCGCATGGGATGTGGGGGCCGTGATGGTTGAAGGCGAGAATATGCCAGGTTCGGCTCAATGGCCGGCCATTGTGGCCGAGGCCGCTGAGTTCCACGTGCATGGCAGAAGCGCCACTGCCCAGCACTTCCAGTTTGCGGCTGATCCAGTATAGAGGCTTGGCCCAGTCAGCCAGGTTGTTCACCACGCGCCAGCGCACCAGCCAGGACAGCACCCAGGTGGCCAGGTGCGACAACGGCACCCCCAGGCCGGCATGGAAGGCGACGTTTTTCACCCCCGCGTAGCGTTGCGGGAACAACACCAGGTCAGGTACGTCGCAACTGCTCAGCCAGCGCCAGCCGACAGAGCCGGGATAGCGCCGCCAGTGCAAATCCTGCCAGCCGTAAACCGTCTGCATTTTGCCGTGCTCAAGACGCTGGAACGGCTTGCCGCAATAGCCGAGCACCGCGCGCAACGTGGCAATACCGGGGGTTCTGGAGCCGGACACGATGGCGTGGCGGATGCTGTCCAGTTGCGAAAATTCCGGCAGAAAATTATCTACCACGGCGGCAGACAACGCCGGCACCGAACTCGCCCCACTGGTCACCAGCACGCCGGCTGTGCACGCGGCATCATCCAGCTTGGCAATGCCGGCGACGAAGTGGCGCGCATCGGCCAGGTCTATGTAGTTGCAACCGGCTTCGAGGCAGGCACGCGCCACGCGGTAATCGCGCCCCTGGAACGGCCCGGCGGCATGGATCAGGGTGTTGACGCCCAAGGCACGCAGCTGCCGCGCCATGTTGACCACCTCGGCGTTGAGGTGCACGCCGCGGTCATCCGGCAAACCCAGCTGGTTGGCGAAGCGCTTGGCCTTGCCGGCGTCGCGGCCGGCAATCAGCAGACGGATGTTGCCATCGCCGGCCAGCGTGCGGCAGATATAGGCGCCAAAATTGCCGTAGCCGCCCAGCACTAAAACTGTATGTACCGAAGATTCCATGCGCGTATGGGTCACTTGCTGTTGATGGTTTCCCCATCCTGAGGGAGCGGGATCAAGCTCGAATTAAAATGAAATCCGGCGGATTTTACCTGACAATGACGCCGCTTGGTGTTGTAGCTGAAACAGTAGGATGCGTCGTGCGCAGCGGTTAAATCATTATGGTGCGTGAGACGCACCCTATATATGATGATTTTCGTAGGTGGGCACAGGTTTTTGTGCCCACGCGGTTGGCATGTGGGTCGGCGGCCCCGACAGTAGAAAGAGTGGAGCCAAGGAAAACCAGGTTTTGTAGGGCGTCAATAAGCGTAGCGCATTGCGCCGAATGGAAAGCACCATTTAAGAGCCACATACGGCGCAATGCCCGTTGGTTATTGCGCCCTACCGGGCTTGCTCCAGCAAGATGTTAGACCCAACGCCACCAAGTTTGCTGCGACTGCGGGTTGTCAAATCTAGGTTTTGTTGCTGGAGCACTTCCTTTGGGAATATCTAACGAATTCCAGAAATCTAATGGTCTTAGGAGAGCCACCACAGTATTCGACGAGAGATTCGCTATGAATCCAGAATCGAAAGTTAGCATCACCCTCAACCCCGCATCTTCTGCCTCAGCAACGATTCTGCAGTCGCCCTCGTCCCGATGAAACTGCCCTAACTCAGTTGCACGTGTATTGATTCTTGTCTGATCGATTGGCTGCGTCTCCGGAAATAGCGTCGTCCAGTTAGCGTGATGCGTTGCTCGCCCGGGAGATGGAATCGCTTCAAACTCCCTCCGCACTGTCGGGGTCAAAAAAAGTCCTTCTGAGCGATACAAGAACACTCGAAAAAGCGCAATGCGCTGCTCTGCTAAAGGGTCTGTCGGTTCTTGGAGACTCTGCATTGTATCTATCAGATACGTGTAACAGTTTGAATCAAGACCGATGGCGCACACTAGCGCTTCTCCACCTGCGTCACATCCCGCACCGCGCCCTTGGCGGCACTCGTTGCCATGGCCGCATAAGCCCGCAGCGCCGCTGACACCACGCGTTCGCGCTTGACCGGCTTCCAGGCGTCCTTGCCTTTGGCTTCCATCGCCTCGCGGCGGCGTTCCAGTTCTTCCACTGTCACGGCCAGATGAATGTGGCGGTTGGGGATATCAATTTCGATAGTGTCGCCTTCTTCCACCAAACCAATGGCGCCGCCCTCCGCCGCTTCCGGCGAGGCGTGGCCGATGCTCAAGCCCGAAGTGCCGCCGGAGAAGCGGCCGTCGGTGAGCAGGGCGCAGACTTTGCCCATGCCCTTGGATTTGAGGTAGCTGGTGGGGTAGAGCATTTCCTGCATGCCGGGGCCGCCTTTCGGCCCTTCGTAGCGGATCACCACCACGTCGCCGGCGACGATCTGGTCGGCCAGGATGCCCGCCACCGCGGCGTCCTGGCTTTCAAAAATGCGCGCGCGGCCGGTGAACTTGAGGATGCTGTCGTCCACCCCGGCGGTTTTGACAATGCAGCCGTCCAGCGCGATGTTGCCATGCAGCACCGCCAGGCCGCCGTCCTGCGAATAGGCATGGGCCTTGTCGCGGATGCAGCCCTCGGCGCGGTCGTCGTCCAGCGCCGGGTAGCGCATGGACTGCGAGAAGGCAATGGTGGTCGGCACGCCGCCAGGCGCGGCACGGTAGAACTCCTTGACAGAGTCATCGTGCGTGCGCTGGATGTCCCATTGCTCCAATGCGGCGCCCATGCTGGGCGCGTGCACGGTTGGTACTTCGCGTTGAATCAAGCCGGCGCGGTCTAACTCTCCTAATATTCCCATCACGCCGCCGGCGCGGTGCACGTCCTCCATGTGGTATTTCTGCGTGGCCGGGGCGACCTTGGACAGGCAGGGCACGCGGCGCGAAATCTGGTCAATGTCGGCCATGGTGAAGTCCACGCCGGCTTCGTGCGCCGCCGCCAGCAGGTGCAGCACGGTGTTGGTGGAGCCCCCCATGGCCACGTCCAGGCTCATGGCGTTCTGGAACGCGTCGAAGGTGGCGATGCTGCGCGGCAGCACGCTGGCGTCGTCCTGCTCGTACCAGCGTTTGGCCAGTTCGACGATGGTACGGCCGGCGCGCAAGAACAATTGTTTTCTATCCGCATGCGTGGCGACAATGGAGCCGTTGCCCGGCAGCGACAGCCCCAGCGCCTCGGTCAGGCAGTTCATCGAGTTGGCGGTGAACATGCCGGAACAGGAACCGCAGGTGGGGCAGGCGGAACGCTCGATGGCCTCCGATTTTTCGTCGCTCACATTGCTGTCGGCGGCGGCCACCATGGCGTCCACCAAGTCCAGCTTGAGCGTATTGCCCTGCCAGTTGACTTTGCCCGCCTCCATCGGCCCACCGGAGACGAACACCACCGGGATATTCAGGCGCAGCGCCGCCATCAACATGCCGGGGGTGATCTTGTCGCAGTTGGAGATGCACACCAGCGCGTCGGCGCAGTGCGCGTTGACCATGTACTCCACCGAATCGGCGATCAGGTCGCGGCTGGGCAGCGAATACAGCATGCCGCCGTGGCCCATGGCGATGCCGTCGTCCACCGCGATGGTGTTGAACTCCTTGGCCACGCCGCCGGCTTTTTCAATCTCCCTGGCCACCAGTTGGCCCATGTCCTTGAGGTGCACATGGCCAGGCACGAACTGGGTGAAAGAATTGGCCACCGCGATGATGGGCTTGGAAAAATCCTCCTCCTTCATCCCGGTGGCACGCCACAAGGCGCGAGCCCCAGCCATGTTGCGGCCCTGGGTGGTGGTATAGGAACGGTATTTAGGCATGGCAAACCTCGATCAAATAGCGCTAAGCAATACATCAAAAAGTTACGGCGGGCATACAAGTCCCACCATCGTCATTCCGGCCTCGAGCCGGAATCCAGTGGCGCGCAAAGCGCGCCGATCTATTGATTCGGCTGGATTCCGGGTTCCGCCTGATCGGCAGCCCCGGAATGACGACTTGGCTGGTTTTTATAGGATAATGCCCGTAATTCTAACCTATTAAGACGCCTTCCCCCACATGCTCATCCACCCCCAATTCGACCCCATCGCCATCCACCTCGGCCCGTTCGGCATTCACTGGTACGGCCTGATGTATCTGGCCGGTTTTCTGGCTTTCCTGTGGCTGGGCAAGCGGCGTATCCACCAGCACCCGGACTGGGGCTGGAGCGAGCAAGACCTGGACGACATGCTGTTCTACGGCGCGCTGGGCGTCATCCTGGGCGGGCGGCTGGGCTACGTGCTGTTCTACCAGCCGGAGCAATTCCTGGCGCACCCGGCCGATATCGTCAAGGTGTGGCAAGGCGGCATGAGCTTCCACGGCGGCTTTCTCGGCGTGCTGGCGGCGATGGCACTGTTCGCCCGCAAAACCGGCAAGCGCTGGCTCGCCATCATGGATTTCGTCGCGCCCATGGTGCCGGTCGGCCTCGGCGCCGGACGGCTGGGCAACTTCATCAACGGCGAACTATGGGGCAAGGCAACCGATTTACCCTGGGGCATGGTGTTCCCGCAGGTGGACGCCCTGCCACGCCATCCCTCGCAGTTGTACGAATTCGGGCTGGAAGGCGTACTACTGTTCACACTCCTGTGGCTCTACTCCAGCAAGCCGCGCCCGGTGGGGGCCGTCTCCGCGCTGTTCCTGATCGGCTACGGCAGCTCGCGTTTCCTGGTGGAATTCGCCCGCCAGCCGGACAGCTTCCTCGGCCCGCTGGCGCTGGGCATGAGCATGGGGCAGTGGCTGAGCTTGCCGATGGTGGTGGTGGGGATATGGATGTTTCGCGGGGTAAAGAATTAGCCACATTAGACTAGCAACCGGATAGTCATATACAAAAACCATTCAACGCATAACAGTTGTGCTTAGAATCGCCATCCCCAGAGGGCTTTTCATTCGGGCAGTAGATGAGGCCACGAGCATGATTGGACACAGCCTTTGGTGAGGAAATATCTGTGAAGAATTTCAAAACTAATAGGCGAGCGGGAGCCTTGATGGAATGTAACGCAAATCGCGCCCTCCACCGCTGGCTTAGCTAACGGATTTAGGGTTTGCGATTACTTGCGCTTGCGCCGATTCTTGAGAAAATCCACCAGACTCAAGACCGCAAAGGCCAGCTTCGCCAAGTCGGTCATGAACCCGAGGACGGCATGTAGCTCGTCCACGTGAACTCCTGTGGTTCGAAGAAATAATTAGCACTACGAATAGTTTCTCCATAAAAAATCCCGCCGTCACAGCGGGCAATAAAAAAGCCGCTCAATGAGCGGCTATCCATTTTCCGGGCGCACTTTCCCCCGCTCGAACTTTAGCACAAGTTCGGTAATTAATGGAGAGTCAGTGATATATGCAACTGTTGCAATCTCATCCCACTAATTGAAAATCCGTAGCACCCAAGTCCCTCTTGAGGACTACGCCTCACCCACCACCCGCTTGCCAATATAAGCCAGCGCCTCGTCCACTTGGTCTATCAGGATCAGGCATAAATCCCCGGTTTGCAGGCGCGCCAGGGCGGCATCGATGGCGTTGAATTCGCCGCGGATTTCGCTGATGTCGCTGGCGCGCTTGGCGTTGGCCAGGCCTTGGCGCAACAGCGTGACTACTTCGCCGTCCTCGCGCCCGCGCTGGCATTGATCCTGATACAAAATCACGCTGTCGAAGGCATCGCCGAGGATTTCGGTCTGGCGGCGGATGTCCTCGTCGCGGCGGTCGCCGGCGCCGCTGATAACGACCATGCGGCGTTGCGCCGGCATGTTCTCGATGGCGCCCACCAGCGCCACGATGGCATCCGGGTTGTGGCCGTAGTCGGCAATCAGGGTGGCGCCGCGATAGTCGAACACGTTAAAGCGTCCGGGCGCGGTGGTGGCGTCGTTGATGAAGGTGGCAAGGCCATTGCGAATGACTGCCCAGTCCAGGCCCAAGCCCCAGGCGGCGGCGGTGGCGGCCATGGCGTTCTCGACCTGGAAGCCGATGCTGCCGTTACGCGTCAGCGGGATTTGCGCCAGCGGCAGGCGCTGCTCGAACGCACCCTCGGCCGCGACGATATGGCCGTCCTCGGCATACACCACGCGCTTGCCCTGCGCGCGGTGGGTGGCCATCACCGGATGCTGCTTGTCCAGGGCGAAGAAGGTGACCGCGCCGGGGCAGGCTTCGGCCATGCGCGCCACCATGGAGTCGGTGGCGTTGAGCACCGCCATGCCGTCATTGGCGACGTTCTGCACGATGACGCGCTTGACCACCGCCAGGTCTTCCACCGTGCTGATATAGCTCAAGCCCAGGTGGTCGCCCATGCCAAGGTTGGTGACCACGGCGACGTTGCAGCGGTCGAACGCCAGGCCTTCGCGCAGCACGCCGCCACGCGCCGTTTCCAGCACCGCCGCGTCCACGTCGGGGTGCATCAGCACGTTGCGCGCGCTCTTGGGGCCGCTGCAATCGCCGGTGTCGATGCGCCGGCCCTGGATGTAGACGCCGTCGGAATTGGTCATGCCGACGCGGTTCCCCGCCAAGGCCAGCATGTGCGCGGTCAGGCGCACCGTGGTGGTCTTGCCGTTGGTGCCGGCCACCGCCACCACGGGGATGCGGCCATCCTCGCCGGGCGCGAATATGTTGGCGATGATGGCTTCGCCCACCGCGCGGCCCTTGCCGTAGGAAGGCTGCAAATGCATGCGCAGGCCGGGCGCGGCATTAGCCTCGACGAGGCCGCCGCCCTGCTGTTCCAGCGGCTGGATGACGCTGTCGCACACCACGTCGATGCCGCAGATATCCAGCCCGATCATTTGCGCCGCCGCCACCGCGCGCGCCGCCAGCTCCGGGTGCACGTCGTCGGTGACGTCGGTGGCGGTGCCGCCGGTGCTCAAGTTGGCATTGTTGCGCAGGATAATGCGCGCGCCGCGCGGCGGCACCGTGTCAGCGGCGTAGCCTTGGCGCGCCAGCGTCGCCAGCGCGATGTCGTCGAAGCGGATCTTGGTCAGCGAAGTGGCGTGGCCTTCGCCCCGACGCGGGTCGCGGTTGACCTGTTCCACCAGCTCGCGCACGCTGCGGGTGCCATCGCCCACCACCAGCGGTGGTTCGCGCCGGGCGGCGGCCACCAGCTGCTTGCCCACCACCAGCAGGCGGAAATCGTGGCCGGGCAGGAAGCGCTCGACCATGACGTCGTCGCTGATTTCCGCGGCGGCGGCATAGGCCGCCAACACTTCTTCGCGGGTTTTGATGTTGACGGTAATGCCCTTGCCCTGGTTGCCGTCGCGCGGCTTGACCACCACCGCGCCGCCGATTTCCTGCGTCACGCTCCAGGCGTCCTCGGCATCGGATACTGGCCGCCCCTGCGGCACCGGCACCCCGGCGGCCTGCAACAGCTTCTTAGTGAGTTCCTTGTCCTGCGCGATGGCTTCGCCGATGGCACTGGTGAGGTCGGTTTCCGCCGCCTGGATGCGTCGCTGCTTGCTGCCCCAGCCGAACTGCACCAGACTGCCTTCAGTGAGACGGCGGTAAGGAATGCGGCGCGCTACGGCAGCCTGTACGATGGCGCCGGTGCTGGGCCCCAGGCGCTCCTCCTCATCCAGTTCGCGCAACCGGTGGAGCGCAGCGTCGAGATCAAATGGCTGATCATGCAGCGCCGCTTCGCACAGTTCCCGCGCCAGTTCCACTGCCAGCCGCCCCACCGCCTCCTCGCTGTATTCGACCACCACCTGGAAAATCCCGGGCTCGGTGGTTTGCGTGGTACGGCTGAAAGTCACCGGGCAACCGGCGCTGGCTTGCAAGGCGAGCGCGGCGCATTCCAGCGCATGCGCCATGGCAACCGGCTCATCATGCCCGGCTGGTTGCAGCAGGCCGATTTCCGGGAAGCGCTCACGCAACCGCGCTTCAAACCCGGCAATGTCGCCGATGGCATGGGTACCGTCGGTACAGGCCACGATGGCTTCGATGGCCGTATGCCGGCTCCACAAATTGGGGCCGCGCAAGGCGCGGACGCGAGATACTTGCATGGGTAAAGAATCCTGTCAGGTTGGCGAGTGTTTCGCCTCAAAAGTTTCCACGCCGGTGCGGATGAGATGCGGTGCAATCTCCAGCGCCCAGGCCGCGGCGACGGCGGCGAGGATAAGTTCCACCGCCACTTCGATATGGATATTTTCCAGCGCCATCAGCGGCACTTCGTTATGGCCGCTGGCCAGCACCATCTGCCCGCCACGCACATACACCGCGCGCTTGCCTTGTTGCAGGTGCTCAGTCATAGCAGGAGCATCGCGGCTGATGCCGAACAGGATCACTTCGCCGTCGCACAGCGGCGCCATCTGCACCGCCAGCACATCATCGGCGTTGAGCACCGCCACCCCGCCCGGCAGCACCAGGTCCACTTGCGTGCGCAGCACGTTGCATACCTGCTCCGGGGTTTCGATGTAGTAGCGGCCAAAATGGTGATCCGGGTCAATATTGGCGACGATGCCGACCTGGCAGCGATCGTAGGCCAGGCCTTCGCTCAAAATGGCGTCGCTGCCGTTCTCGAATACCGCGGCCTCCACCATGCGGTTCATCAATACGCGCTCGGCGGCAGCAAAGTTGGCGCGGTTGCCCGGCTCCACTTGGCGGCGGTCGAGGTAAAGCCCGTGGCTGCAGGCCAAGCCGACGTGTTTGCCGCTCAACTGAATCAGCCACGCCACCAGCTGCGCCAGCGTGGCCGTGCCGTGCGAGCCGGTAACGCCGACCACCGGGATGCGGCCGCTTTCGCCCGCCGGGAACAGGTGGTCGGCAATCGCGCGGCCGACCGGGCGCACCTCGCCATTAGCTGGTTTGAGGTGCATCAGCAAGCCAGGGCCGGCATTGACCTCGACGATGGCACCGCCCTGTTCATCGAGCGGGCGCGAAATGTCTGCTGCCACCAGGTCAACCCCGGCAATATCCAGCCCCACCGCGCGCGCCGCCAGCGCAACCGCTGCCGCAGTCGTCGGATGCACCAGATCGGTCACGTCGTTGGCGACATTGCCGTTGCGCTGGATCAGCACCGCTTGGCCTGCCGGCACGATGGAGTGCGGCTCGTAGCCTTGGCGCGTCAGCTCCAGCCTGACTGCCGGGTCTTCATCCACCAGCACGAAATTAAGCGGGTAATCCTCGGTCGCGCCACGGCGCGGGTCGGTATTGATCTGGCGGTCTATCAGTTCGAGCACCGTGGAGCGGCCATTACCCAGCACCGATGCGGTCTCGCCCTTGGCCGCCGCCACCAGCCGCCCGCCGACCACCAGCAGGCGGTGCTCGTCGCCGGAGATGAAGCGTTCGACGATGACCTCGCTGCCTTCCGCTTCGGCCAAGACATAAGCAGCCTCGACCTCGACTTGCGTCATCAGCTCGGTGGAAACGCCGCGCCCGTGGTTGCCGTCGCTGGGTTTGACCACCACCGGCAGGCCGATGTCTTCGGCCGCTTCCCATGCCGCTTGCGGGCTGCTGACGATCTCGCCTTCCGGCACCGGCACGCCGCAGGATTGCAGCAGGTTCTTGGTCAAGTCCTTGTCGCGCGAAATGCCCTCGGCAATGGCGCTGGTCTTGTCGGTTTCCGCCGTCCAGATACGGCGGCTTTTAGCGCCGTAGCCAAGCTGCACCAGATTACCTTCGGAAAGCCGGATGTAGGGGATGCGCCTGTCCTTGGCGCTGGCGGCGTCTACAATGCAGGCAGTGCTGGGGCCGAGCAGCAGGTCGTCGGCCAACTCATGTAAATGGTTAACCGCTGCCGCCACGTCGAACGGTTTGTCCTCGATCGCCGCCAGCAGCAAGTCGCGGCCGTAATTCAAGGCGGTACGTGTCACTTCCGGGTGCCAGGCGCGCACCACGACCTTGTACACCCCGCGTACCGAAGTGCTGCGCGCGCGGCCGAAACCGCCCGGCATGCCGGCCAGATTCTGCAGTTCCAGCGTGACGTGTTCCAGGATATGCCCGGGCCAGGTGCCTTCGCGCAAGCGCAGCAGGAAGCCGCCGCGCTCGCCCTCGCTGCAGCGGTGCTCGATCAGCGAGGGCAGCCATGCGGTGAGGCGTTCGTTGAATCCGGGAATAGTGTTGGAAGGTGAGTCTTCCAGGTCGCCGATGTCGATCCATGCTTCGAGAACCGGGCGATAAGTCCAGATGTTGGGACCACACAGGTGCATGGTCTGGAGAATTTCAATATTTGGTTTTTTCATGCCCGCAAGGTGTTGACTTAAGAAAGTCCTGAACAAGTCCAAAAAGTGGTTCGATACATTTTCCGTTCGTCCTGAGTGCCGCGCAAAGCGCGGCGTATCGAAGGAGCGAACGGAAAACACTCACCACGAACGGACTTGTTCAGGGCTTCCTTAAGCAACGAGCCTGTAACAAATTTATCAAATTCTAGCATTTTGCCGTAAGGGACTTACGTCAAACTTACTCGGCCGCATTTAGGCAAATTGCCAGTTCTCCTCGGTTATACTTGCCACCTTCAACATGAACACCCTGACTCCCCAATTTTCCACCTTGCCTGACTCGTGGCGCGCCGAGGCCGAGACACGTCTGGCTGCCGGTGAAAACGTGCTGGCCTGGCTGGAAGTTGACCTGGATAGCCAGCTGCATTTTTCGCGCGGACTGGTGGTCGTCAGCGAGCGCCGGATATTGGCCAAGCCGGACGCAGCCTCGGCCTGGCAGGAGTGGCCGCTGCAGGCCGGCATGGCCATGCAGCACCACGACCATGCCGGTGTCGGCAGCCTGGAACTGGTGGACAATCAAAGCCTGCTGGCGCGCTGGCGCTTTACCCTAGGGCAGAACATCGCCGCGCTGCGCCTGATCGACCAGTTCAAACGGCAACTGGACATCCTCGGCGGCCAGCCGGTGGAGCCCGAGCTGGAAGCGGTGTGCCCCAAGTGCAAGGCGCCGCTGGAAGCGGATCAGGACGAGTGCCCGATTTGCACTCGCGAAGAGCAGACGCCGCCTTCGACCTGGACGCTGTTCCGCCTGTGGCGCTTCGCCCGCCCCTACCACAAGCCACTGCTGGCGGGCTTTGTGCTAACGTTGATTTCCACCGCCGCCAGCCTGGTGCCGCCCTACCTCACCATCCCGCTGATGGACAAGGTGCTGATCCCCTACCAGAATGGCGCGCCGATCGACGTGAAGCTGGTGACGCTGTTGCTGTCCGGCCTGCTGGGTTCCGCCCTGGTGGCCTGGAGCCTTTCCTGGGCCAAGACCTATATTCTGGCCTTGGTGAGCGAGCGCATCGGCGCCGATTTGCGCACCACCACCTACGAGCACCTGCTGCGCCTGTCACTGGAATATTTCGGCGGCAAACGCACCGGCGACCTGATGTCGCGCATCGGTTCGGAATCCGACCGCATCTGCGTGTTCCTGTCGCTGCACCTGCTGGATTTCGCCACCGACGTGCTGATGATCGTGATGACCGCGTTCATCCTGTTTTCCATCAACCACTGGCTGGCGCTGGTGACGTTGCTGCCATTGCCGTTCATCGCCTGGATGATCCACGTGGTGCGCGACAAGCTGCGCACCGGTTTTGAGAAAATCGACCGCGTGTGGTCGGAAGTGACCAATGTGCTGGCCGACACCATCCCCGGCGTGCGCGTGGTCAAGGCCTTCGCCCAGGAGCAGCGCGAGGCCGAGCGCTTCCGTGCCGCCAACCGCCACAACCTCGCCGTCAACGACCGCCTCAACAAGGTGTGGTCGCTGTTCTCGCCCACGGTGTCGCTGCTCACCGAAATCGGAATCCTGGTGGTGTGGGGCTTCGGCATCTGGCTGGTGTCCAAGAACGACATCACCGTCGGCGTGCTGACCGCTTTCATCGCCTACATCAGCCGCTTCTACACCCGGCTGGATTCCATGAGCCGCATCGTTTCCGTGACGCAAAAAGCCGCCGCCGGCGCCAAGCGCATTTTCGATATCCTGGATCACGTCTCCAGCGTGCCGGAGCCCATCAACCCGGTGCATCTGGCGCAAGTACAGGGTCGCATTGAAATGCGCGGCATCGGCTTCCGCTACGGCAACCGCGCCGTCATTCGAGGCCTCGACCTCGACATCGCGCCGGGCGAGATGATTGGCCTGGTCGGCCACAGCGGCTCGGGAAAAAGTACGCTGGTCAACCTGATCTGCCGTTTCTACGACGTCTCCGAAGGCGCCATTTTTATCGACGGCGTCGACATCCGCGCGCTACCAGTGTCGGAATACCATAGCAATATCGGGCTGGTGCTGCAGGAGCCGTTTCTGTTCTTCGGCACCATCGCCGACAACATCGCCTACGGCAAGCCGGACGCCACGCGCGAGCAGATCATCGCCGCCGCCCGCGCTGCCCACGCCCACGAATTCATCCTGCGCCTGCCGCAGGGCTATGATTCGCTGGTCGGCGAGCGCGGCCAGGCCTTGTCCGGCGGCGAGCGCCAGCGCATCTCCATCGCCCGCGCCCTGCTGATTGATCCACGCATCCTGATTCTGGACGAAGCCACATCGTCGGTGGACTCCACCACCGAGCAGGAAATCCAGAAAGCGCTGGACAACCTGGTGCAAGGACGCACCACCATCGCCATCGCCCACCGCCTTTCAACGTTGCGCAAAGCTGACCGGCTGGTCGTCATGGATCGCGGCCAGGTGGTCGAGGTCGGCAACCACGATGAGTTGATGGCACGCGAAGGCGCCTATTACCGGTTATACCAGGCACAGGCGCGCAATGTGGATACCGAACTAGAAGTCCCGCAATGGAATGGGGAGAGCATCGCATGAGTCTGGACTTCCAACTGAGTCGCGACGCTTTCGGCAAGCTGACACTGACCACGACTGATGGCATTGTGCATTCTGGCGTAGTGCCGGTACGCGCCTTTCCTATCAGCGCTCCCGGTCAGGATATTTCGCTGGTGAGCAGTGACGGCCATGAACTGGCCTGGCTCCCCAATCTGGAAGCGCTGCCGGCCGACCTCGCCAATCTGGTGCGGGAGGAACTTGCCAACCGCGAATTCATGCCGGAAATCCGCCACATCCTCAAGGTTTCCAGCTTCGCCACCCCCAGCACCTGGACGGTAACCACCGACCGCGGCGAAACCAGTTTCATCCTCAAGGGCGAAGACGACATTCGCCGCCTCGCCGGCCCCGCATTACTGATCGCCGACAGCCACGGCATCCAGTTCCTCATCCGCGACCGTAATGTGCTGGATGGGCATAGCCGCAAGATACTGGATAGATTCCTGTAACGAAGCCTTCAGAAGCCGCCTCTCAGCAGCAGCGTTTGACGCCCTGCCACTTGCCGTCCTGCCACTGCCTGAAAAATTCCTCGCGCGACAACGGCGGCTGATCCGGGTGGTGCTCGGCGTGATGCGCCAGGTAGCGCTCGTAGGCGTCGTCGCCGGATAGACGGCGGATCAACCGCCACAGTTTGCGCAGGGTAGTCATTAGTCGCGTGCGTAATCTTCCACCAGTCGGCTGGGGATGTGCGGCGATTCAGCCATCGGCGGCACCGGCCGCCCAGCAAGAGAGCGTGCGCTCACACGCAGCATGTCGAGCACGATGATCCACAGCACGCTGACGAAGAATACGGTCAGCCAGGCATCCAGGTGCTGGTTGAAAATCAGCGTCGGTGCGACTGCGGCCTTTTCCGGCGGCAAGGCACCGGCAGCCAGCTTGGCGGCCAAGTCGTTGGCGGCAGCGAAGAAGCCGATGCGAATATCGGCACTGAAAATCTTTTCCCACGCCGCCGTGCTGGTCACCAGCACCAGCCAGGTCAGCGGCACACCGGTGATCCAGGCATATTTCAGCTTGCCCGACTTGATGAGGATGCCGGTAGCGACGCACAGGGCGATCGCCGCCAGCATCTGGTTGGCGATGCCGAACAGCGGCCACAGCAGGTTGACCCCGCCGTTGGGGTCGATCACGCCGATGTAGAGGAAATAGCCCCACGCCCCCACCACCAGCCCGCTGGTCAAGATCACCGAAGGCATCCAGGAGGTCTCGCCCAGCTTGGGCCAGACGTTGCCCAGCATGTCCTGCAGCATGAAACGGCCAACGCGGGTGCCGGCATCCAGCGTGGTAAGAATGAAGATGGCCTCGAACATGATGGCAAAGTGGTACCACAGTGCCAGCAGACCGTTGCCGAAGGCAGAACCGAAGATGCTGGCCATGCCCACCGCCAGCGAGGGCGCGCCGCCGGTACGGGCGAACAGCGTGGTTTCGCCCATCTGGCTGGCCAGCGCCTGCATTTGTTCCACTGTCACCGCGAAGCCCCAGGAATTGATCTTGGCCACGGCATCCAGTGCTTCCTTGCCGACCACGCCGGCCGGGCTGTTGATGGCGAAATAGACGCCCGGTTCCAGCACCGTGGCGGCGATCAGCGCCATGATGGCGACGAAGGATTCCAGCGCCATGCCGCCGTAACCGATCATGCGGATGTCGCGCTCATTAGCCAATAATTTCGGCGTGGTACCAGAGGCAATCAGCGCGTGGAAGCCGGAAATTGCCCCGCAGGCAATGGTGATGAATACGAAGGGAAACAGCTTGCCGCCAAAAATCGGCCCGCTGCCGTCGATGAACTGGGTCAGCGCCGGCATCTTGACCATGGGCTGCAAGATGACGATGGCGATGGCGAGCAGGATCACCGTACCCAGCTTCATGAAGGTGGACAGGTAATCGCGCGGCGCCAGCAGCAGCCACACCGGCAAGATGGCGGCAGCAAAACCATAGCCGATGACTGCCCAGGCCAGCGGCAGGCCTTCCCGGTCAAAAAAGCCACGTATCGTTTCGTGATGATCCACCCAACCGCCGCCTACCACCGCCAGTAGCAGCAGCATCACCCCCAGCGCAGAACCTTCCAGCACGCGGCCGGGGCGGAGGTTGCGCATATAGAAGCCGACAATCATGGCGATGGGGATGGTCGCCGCCACAGTGGAAGTCGCCCACGGGCTGTGCTTCATGGCGTTGACCACCACCAGCCCCAGCACCGCGATCAGGATAATCATGATCGCCAGCGTGCCGATCAAGGCTGCCGCGCCGCCAATCGGCCCCAACTCGTCGCGCGCCATCTGGCCCAGACTCTTGCCGTCGCGCCGCATGGAGAAGAACAGCGTCACCATATCCTGCACGCAACCGCCCAGCACCGCGCCGATCAGGATCCACAAGGTGCCTGGCAGGTAGCCGAACTGCGCGGCCAGCGTGGGGCCCACCAGAGGGCCCGGCCCGGCGATGGCGGCGAAATGGTGGCCGAACACGATCCACTTGTTGGTCGGCAGAAAATCGCGCCCGTTATCGAATCTTTCAGCAGGAGTCGCGCGGGTTTCATCCAGCACCAGCACCTTGGCCGCAATCCAGGCCGCGTAGAAACGGTAGGCAATGGCATACACGCACACCGCCGCGGTCACAAACCACAGCGCGTTGATGCTCTCGCCGCGATTGAGCGCGATGCCGCCCACGGCCGATGCGCCCAGCACGGCAACACCCAGCCACAACAGTTTCTTCAGTAAACCATTCATAAAGCCACCACAGGGTTATTTCGGAATTTGTTTCAAGTATAATTCACCCGGTTGCAACTTGGGCCGGTAGCTCAGCTGGGAGAGCGTCGCGTTCGCAATGCGAAGGTCGGGAGTTCGATCCTCCTCCGGTCCACCATCTTCTAATAACCCGAAAGGGGCTATCCAACGTGTCCATTCTGGTCACCGGCGGCGCCGGTTTCATCGGTAGCAACTTTGTGCTGGACTGGCTTGCGCTTAGCGACGAGCCTGTCATTAATCTCGACAAGCTCACCTACGCCGGCAATCTGCAGAATCTGGCCGCATTACAAGGTGATACGCGCCATGTCTTCGTGCATGGTGACATCGGCAACAGCGCCTTGGTAACCAGGCTACTTACTGAACACAAGGTGCGCGCGGTGGTTAATTTTGCCGCCGAAAGCCATGTCGACCGCTCCATCCATGGCCCGGAAGATTTTATCCAGACCAATATCGTCGGCAGCTTCCACCTGCTCGAAGCCGTGCGTGCTTATTGGGGCAGTTTGCCGGACAGCGAGAAAGCAGACTTCCGCTCCCTGCACGTTTCCACCGACGAGGTTTATGGCTCGCTCGACAAAAACGATCCGCCGTTTGCCGAGACCAACCGCTACGAGCCCAACAGTCCTTACTCGGCCAGCAAGGCAGCCTCCGACCACTTGGTGCGCGCCTATCACCACACCTATGGCCTGCCGGTGCTTACCACCAACTGTTCCAACAATTACGGCCCTTACCACTTCCCGGAAAAGCTGATCCCGTTGTGCATCCACAACGCCCTGGCCGGGAAACCTTTGCCCATCTACGGCGACGGCCAGCAAATCCGCGACTGGCTGTACGTCAAGGATCATTGCAGCGCCATTCGCCGCGTGCTGGAAGCCGGCAAAGTCGGTGAGGTGTACAACGTGGGCGGCTGGAACGAGAAACCCAATCTGGAGGTGGTGAAAACCCTGTGTGCCATCCTCGACGAGGAGGCTCCGCGGCAAGATGGAAAGAGTTACGCCGAGCAGATCACCTACGTCAAGGATAGACCCGGCCATGACCGCCGCTACGCCATAGATGCTAGCAAACTGGAGCGCGAGCTGGGCTGGAAGCCGCAGGAAACCTTTGAAACCGGCATCCGCAAGACGGTGTGCTGGTACCTAGAACATCAGGATTGGGTGGCCAATGTTACCAGCGGCGCCTACCGCAATTGGGTGGAAAAACAGTACGCATGAAAATCCTGCTGCTTGGCAAAGACGGACAGGTTGGCTGGCAGTTGCAGCGCGCGCTGGCACCATTGGGTGAATTAACCGCGCTGGATGCTGACAGCCGTGACCTGTGCGGGGATTTCACCAACCTCGAAGGCCTGCGCAAGACTGTCCAGACCGTTGCCCCGGACGTCATCGTCAATGCCGCCGCCTACACCGCCGTGGACAAGGCCGAAAGCGAAGCTGATCTGGCCCGTACCATCAACGCACTGGCTCCGGCAGTACTGGCGCAGGAAGCAAAGCGGCTTGGCGTATGGCTGATTCACTACTCCACCGATTATGTGTTTGACGGTAGTGGCAACCAGCCGCGACTGGAAACTGACCCGGTGGCTCCGCTCAACGTCTATGGCGCCACCAAGCTAGCAGGTGAGCAAGCGATACAATCCAGCGGCTGCCAGCACCTGATCTTCCGTACCAGTTGGGTTTATGCCGCACGCGGCGGCAACTTTGCCAAAACCATGCTGAAGCTGGCGCAGGAACGGGAAAGCCTAGCCGTCATTGATGACCAGATTGGTGCCCCCACCGGAGCTGACCTGCTGGCGGACGTAACAGCTCACGCCATTCATATGGCCTTGTGGCGCCCGGAGGTGGCCGGCCTGTATCACCTCGTAGCTAGCGGCCAAACCTCCTGGTACGACTACGCTAGTTTTATTATTGATTTTGCCCGCCAAGCCGGTATTGCCATCAAGACTGCTCCAGAGGCGATTCGGCCGGTTCCGACCAGCGCCTTTCCTACGGCAGCCAAGCGTCCGGCCAACTCGCGCCTGGATACCCACAAACTACGAAACACTTTTGACATAAATCTCCCCAACTGGGAAAATGGTGTTGTTCGAATACTTACAGAACTTCTTGAAAAACAAGCATGATCCAACGCAAAGGTATCGTCCTTGCTGGGGGTTCCGGCACCCGGCTTTATCCTGTAACCAAGGTAGTCTCCAAGCAGCTGCTGCCCATTTACGATAAGCCCATGATCTACTACCCGCTCAGCACCCTCATGCTGGCCGGCATTCGTGACACCCTGATTATTTCCACCCCGCAAGATACGCCGCGCTTTGAGCAACTGCTTGGCGATGGCAGTGAGTGGGGGCTCAACCTGCAATATGCGGTGCAACCCAGCCCGGATGGCCTTGCCCAGGCCTTTATCATTGGCAAGGATTTCATCGGGAACAGCCCTGCTGCCTTGGTGCTGGGTGACAACATTTTTTATGGTAACGATCTGCACACCCAGCTCGCGCAAGCCATGGCGCGCAACCAAGGCGCCACGGTCTTCGCCTACCACGTACAAGACCCGGAACGCTATGGCGTAGTCGCTTTCGACGCACAAGGCCGCGCAACCAGCCTGGAAGAAAAACCCACCAACCCTAAGAGCAATTACGCTGTTACCGGCTTGTACTTCTATGACAACCTGGTTGTTGATATCGCAAGCAGCCTCAAACCGTCAGCCAGGGGCGAGCTGGAGATTACCGATGTCAATCGAATCTATCTGGAACGCGGGCAACTTAGTGTGGAAATCATGGGACGCGGCCATGCTTGGCTGGATACCGGCACTCACGAAAGTTTGATTGAAGCGAGTAATTTCATTGAAACCATCGAGCACCGCCAGGGATTAAAAATAGCCTGCCCGGAAGAAATCGCCTACCGGCAAAACTGGATTGATGCCACCCAACTGGAAAAACTTGCCCAGCCACTAGCCAGAAACGGCTATGGGCAGTACCTGTTGCGCCTGCTCAATGAAAAGGTATTCTGATGAAGGCTACGCGACTCTCTATCCCTGATGTCCTCTTGCTCGAACCCAAAGTGTTCGGAGACGAGCGGGGGTTCTTTTTCGAGAGCTTCAACCAGCGCGTATTCGAAGGCATAGTTGGTAGAAAAGTCGCTTTTGTGCAAGACAACCACTCACGTTCGGCCAAAAACGTACTGCGTGGCTTGCACTATCAAATCCAGCAACCTCAAGGCAAACTGGTACGCGTGGTACAAGGCGCGGTCTTTGATGTAGCCGTGGATATTCGTCGCAGTTCACCTACATTCGGGCAATACGCCGCAGTAGAACTCTCTGCCGAAAACAAACATATGTTTTGGATACCCGAAGGTTTTGCTCATGGCTTCGTGGTGCTTTCGGAAACCGCAGAGTTTCTTTACAAAACCACCGACTATTGGGCGCCGGAATTCGAACGCAGCATTATCTGGAATGACCCCGCCATCGGCATCCAATGGCCCATCCAAGGCGACCCTGTCTTGTCTGCAAAAGATCAACAGGCCAAGCCATTGGCGGATGCGGAATACTTCGCATGACCCACTTCCAAACATCGGTCAACCCCCATGCAGCCCAGCCCACGTCTCTCGTGGCATTGACCAAAAGTCTGTGGCATAACCGCCAGCTCATTGCCCAAATGACCAAGCGCGAAGTGGTGGGCCGCTACAAAGGCTCGGTCATGGGACTGGCTTGGTCTTTCTTCAATCCAGTTTTCATGCTGACTGTGTACACCTTCGTCTTCTCCGTGATCTTCAAGTCCCGTTGGGGTGGGCTAGGTGGTGACGATAGTAAAACGCAATTTGCCGTGGTGTTGTTTGTTGGCATGATCGTGCATGGATTGTTTGCTGAAGTGCTCAACCGTGCCCCTGGGTTGATTCTATCCAATGTTAACTACGTCAAAAAAGTCGTGTTCCCTTTGGAAATACTACCTGTCACTGCCATGGGAGCAGCGTTATTTCACAGTTTTATCAGCCTAGGCGTACTGCTCGCCGCTTTTGTCCTGTTCAATGGCTATTTGCACTGGACGGCAATTTTCATTCCCCTGGTGCTGTTGCCGTTGGTTATTCTTACCCTTGGTTTTGCCTGGATGCTCGCATCGTTGGGAGTATTCCTGCGTGATGTGGGACAAACTATTGGCCTTATCACGACAATTATGATGTTCCTCTCTCCTGTGTTTTACCCCGTAACCGCTTTGCCGGAAGAATTTCGTCCCTGGCTCATGGCCAACCCACTCACCTTCATCATCGAACAAGCGCGAGAAGTGCTGATCTGGGGACACTTGCCAAACTGGACCGGGCTGAGCATTTACACTCTTGTCGCTATTGTAGTTGCCTGGTTAGGTTACGCCTGGTTCCAGCAAACACGCAAAGGGTTTGCCGATGTCCTCTGATGTTGCTATCAAGGTAGAAAATCTTAGTAAGTGTTACCAGATTTATAACAACCCACACGACCGACTCAAGCAATTTGTTATACCAAAACTGTGCCGAGCGATTCCCGTGCTGAAAAGGTTTTATCCTGCTTCCGGCACCCCCACCCTTTGCTATGCTCTTCCCGTTTTCTATAAGGAATTTTGGGCGCTCAAAGATGTATCGTTTGAAGTCAAGAAAGGCGAAACCATCGGCATCATCGGTCGCAATGGCAGCGGGAAATCTACCCTGCTACAAATGATTTGCGGCACCCTTAACCCCTCCAGCGGCAACATTCAAACCAATGGCCGCATCGCGGCGTTGCTGGAACTTGGCTCTGGATTCAACCCTGAATTCACAGGGCGCGAGAACGTCTATATGAGCGGAACTGTGCTTGGGCTGAGCAGGGAAGAGATTGAACAACGCTTCGAAGCCATCACCGCATTTGCAGATATCGGTGATTTTATCGAGCAACCGGTGAAGACGTATTCAAGCGGTATGTACGTCCGCCTCGCGTTTGCGGTGACCGCGCATGTGGATGCCGAAATTCTTGTGATTGATGAAGCGCTTGCTGTTGGAGATGCGGTATTCACCCAAAAATGCATGCGCTTTCTTCGTAAGTTCAAGGAGCAGGGCACTCTTATCTTTGTCAGCCATGATATGGGGTCAGTGCTTAATCTCTGCGAGCGTGCCATTTGGCTGCATGGAGGTCAACTTAGACAGATCGGCGAATCCAAGGATGTCGCCGAGGCTTATCTTCAATACACGCTACAAGAAATGTATGGACAAGAAGCGGAACTCCAAGGGCTGTATCCAGCCAATGTCGCCGTGACGGATGCAGAAGCGGCCCCCAAGACTTCGCCAGCGGAGACCGACTCAGCCCCGAAGATAGACTATGGAAGCCAGATGTGTGTCAACGAAAATCTGAGCGAAGCCAATGGTTGGAAGACGGGCGCGGGTGAAATCGTATCGGTTCGGCTTGAACACTTGATTCCACAAGGAAATGCCGTTTTCCAAGGGGGCGAAACGGTTCGCATGGTTATTAAGGCCTTAACGCATCAGGACATGGATCGCCCTATCCTCGGCTTTCTGGTAAAGGATCGTCTGGGGCAAGACCTGTTTGGTGAAAACACCCTCCCTTTTACAGACTTGAATCCCCACCCGGTTGCTGCGGGTTCCACTCTCGAAGGAGAATACGTTTTCCGCCTGCCAATGCTGCCAAACGGGCAGTATTCTGTCATGGCCTCGCTCGCAGATGGCGACCTACATGCCAATGTCCAGCATCACTGGTTGCATGATGCACTAATCCTCAATGTTTCGTCGAGCAAAGTGCGTTGGGGATTGGTTGGTGTGTACTTTGAAAAAGTTGAGTTGAAAGAAATCGCATGAAATCCTTGTTTGAGCTCTATCACGAGCATGAAGGAAAAGTCTCGGATAAATGGTCAACCTACCTTTCGGAGTACGATAGGCTTTTCTCTGCTTACCGGGATAAGCCGGTAAGCATGCTGGAGATCGGTATACAGAATGGCGGCTCGTTGGAAATCTGGAGCAAATATTTTCAGGATGTTCAGTCCCTAGTTGGCTGCGACATTAATCTGGATTGCGCCAAGCTAGCTTTTGACGACCCTCGCATCAGGGTGGTTATAGGTGATGCTAATACCGATGTGACAGAAAGAGAAATTCTGGGTCACTCAGCACATTTTGATCTGATTATCGATGATGGTTCGCATACCTCAAGCGACATTGTCAAATCCTTTACACGTTATTTTCGTCATCTGAGCGATGGTGGAATCTTTGTTGCAGAAGACCTGCATTGCAGCTATTGGAAGAGTTTCGAGGGAGGCTTGTACTATCCTTACTCCTCGATTGCATTCTTCAAGCGGCTAACAGACGTGGTTAACCACGAGCACTGGGGCATTGAGAAAGAGCGGAAGCAACTTCTACGCGGCTTTTCCGAACAATTCTCGATTGAGTTCGACGAATTAGATCTTGCTGACGTTCACGCCATAGAGTTTTTTAATTCGGGGTGTGTTGTTCATAAACGCAAGGCGCAATTGAACGTGCTCGGTGAACGTTTTATCGCCGGACAAAATGAGCTCGTGGTTTCTGGTCTCCACAGCTTGCTTGGTCAGTCATTAACTCAATCTCAATCCAGCAATCCTTGGGCAGTAATGATTCCCGCGCCAGACGAAGATTGGGAAAGGTTGTCAAACGCTCTCTCCGAGCGCGACGGGCAGATTGGCAACCTCAACCAAATTGTGATCGACCGAGACAACCAGATTGGCAACCTCAACCAAATTGTGATCGACCGAGACAACCAGATTGGCAACCTCAACCAAGTTGTAATCGACCGAGACAACCAGATTGGCAACCTCAACCAAATTGTGATCGACCGAGACAACCAGATTGGCAACCTCAACCAAGTTGTGATCGACCGAGACAACCAGATTGGCAACCTCAACCAAGTTGTGATCGACCGAGACAACCAGATTGTCAACCTCAACCAAATTGTGATCGACCGAGACAACCAGATTGTCAACCTCAACCAAATTGTGATCGACCGAGACAACCAGATTGTCAACCTCAACCAAGTTGTGATCGAAATTAAAACAAGTACGAGTTGGAAACTAACTTTGCCACTAAGATTTATCAAATATCAGATAAACCGTGCTAGAAGCATAGCAATCCAATTACCCCACTCACTACATGAAAGTGGTGGTGTAAAAGAAACTATTTCAAAAACGTATTCAATCTTTCGACGAGAAGGTGTTCATGGTGTGATAAGAAGGCTGCGCTCACGCCTGTCGTCAGGTAAAACGGATACCTTGAACAAGGTCTCACATCAACATAATTTTCAGGTTCCGCAATTGCCGCCAGAAGTCAAATTAACCAACTCCTCCAATCTAGTAAGGCTATTAGAGACTTATGTTGGTGAGCGATTTCGTAGCGCTAGCAGCAAGGTAACTTGGTCAAGCCGTTATGTGCCAAAAGCAACTGATGGCGTAGACGTTAGTCAACTCCCAATCAAAACAATTGCCTTTTATTTACCACAATTCCACCCTATCCCAGAAAATGACGCTTGGTGGGGCAAAGGCTTCACAGAATGGACCAATGTTAGCAAGGCACAACCTCAATTCCTCGGCCACTATCAACCACATTTACCTGGTGAATTAGGGTTTTATGATCTGCGTCTGCCGGGCATCATGCATCAGCAGGTTGAATTGGCAAAGAAATATGGTATTGCTGCCTTTTGCTTTCACTATTACTGGTTTGGTGGGAAACGCCTTCTTGAACTGCCAATCAATAATTTTTTAGCCGACCCATCATTGAACCTAGATTTCTGTTTCTGTTGGGCCAATGAGAACTGGTCAAGACGCTGGGACGGGCTAGAGAGCGATATCCTCATGGAACAAAAACATTCGCCTGAGGACGATATTGCTTTTATTGAGGCAATGGTGCCGGCATTTTCTGATCCACGCTATATCCGGATTCACGGTAAACCATTGTTGATAGTGTACCGTGTTAGCTTATTGCCCGACGCACCTGCGACCGCGACAAGATGGCGCAAACGCGCGAAGGAAATGGGCTTCCCCGGTCTTTATTTGGTAGCAGCCCGTTCATTTGAAATTACAGACCCGCGACCCTTTGGGTTTGATGCCGCAGTGGAGTTCCCGCCTCATCAAGTTAGCGCTTCGGAAATATCTCGCAATTTAAAAATTGTTAATCCTGATTATTGCGGCAAAATTTACGATTATGCGGAATTGGCTGAAAGATACGGTCAACAATCAGAAACCAAGTTTGTCAATTTCAAGACCGTTATGCCCTCCTGGGACAATGAAGCCCGTAAGCCCGGTGCGGGCCACACCTTTGCAGGCGCCTTGCCGGAAACTTATGCAAAATGGCTCACTATTGCAGCGCAGGCAACTTTATTGCACTCCCCCGAAGAGCGCTTACTTTTTATCAATGCTTGGAACGAATGGGGTGAAGGGGCACACCTCGAGCCGGATCGGCATTACGGATACGCTTACCTGCATGCTACAGTCAGTGTCCTACGCAATCTTGTGTGTAACGATGGGACAGTCACGCGGGTTGCCGAAATTAATACGGCTTATGTTAAGCGATTCAATATAGCTGTAATTCTCCATTTGTATTACGAGGATTTAATCGATCCAATTTTTTCCAGTTACCTATCCCCATTGCATGCGGATGTTGACTTGTTTGTCACCCTCAAGAAGGATGTCTCTTTAGGTGCCCTGGAAAAAATCCAACAACTGTTCCCAAACGTCTACATTCTTTTGGAAGAAAACTGTGGACGCGATATTCGTCCTTTTATAAAAGCTTATCAGTTGGTTGAGCAAAAAGGATACCAATATATATGTAAAATTCACAGCAAGAAGTCCCCGCATAGATCAGATGGTACAGATTGGCGAGATTACTTGATAACTTCTCTGCTCTCATCGCGTGATGAGGTTATGAGGATAATTAGCCGATTTACATCGGACGACAAGCTTGGCTTGCTGGCGCCAGCAAATTCTTTAGTGGATCTCTCAATTCCAGATATCCACATGGACAATAAGAAATGGCTGGATTTGCTTCTTGCTCGGATTGGGGCCAATGAGCAAATCGGCAGATATACATTTCACTTCCCGGCTGGCTCAATGTATTGGTTCCGAACATCCGCATTGCTCCCATTGCTTGATGAATCAGTAATCAATATCAATAATTTTGAATTGGAAGCGGGTCAGCGGGATGGGACGCTGGCACATACGGTAGAGCGAATCATCGGGTTACTACTTACTCGTCAAGGCTATACCATACGTGAGTTGCCATAAATTGGGGAAGACACTGTAAAAGCTTGGAATGCAAATAAACAACATTAAATTGATGGGTGAAAATTGCTTTCAGTCGCAAAAGCATCGGTCAGTTATTGTCATGATTGCAATCATGACAATAGTGATCTACTCGATAATATTTACCATCTCTCCTTTAAACGGGGAGGATTATGCATTGACACGAAGATTTTGGGACGAAAGCTTTACCCTTCGTCTAGGATGGGTGCTGGATAGATCGATTGAGCAAAGCAGAGATTGGAATGCTCGATTTGGAGAACAGTTAGCCATTTTTTGGCTCAGCATGCAAAAAATATACTTCACTTTATTCGCAACAGTTATTTTTGTACTCTTTAATTTTTTTATCGCAACAATTATTTCAGACAACAAAAATTGTATTGAAAAAACAGCCTTATCAATTACACTAATTTTTTCAATATGGCCCGGTATGGAGTTGTTTTTTTGGGGCACGGCAAATGCAGAATATATGCAACCATTAGTACTGCTTTTAGCCTGTATTTATATGTACCGAAGTGAAGCCGCAATTGCCAGAATAACCAGCTCATTACTTTTGGTAGTATCAATGAGCATTATTGCATTTCTTGCAGGCGCATCTTTTGAAAACGCGCCAGTTGCAGTAATTATTTATATGTCATTAGCAGTTGTATTTAAAGAACAAAGGGCTACATATCTGCGAACTGTGGCCCCGATTCTTTCAATGGGGGCAGGTTGGTTATTTTTAATCACCGCCCCCTCTACGACACATCGGAGGCTATACTACAATGGCGTCTTCGGGGTGGATAGTTACAGTATTGACTATTGGCCAAGCCGCTTTGCCGATGTGATACGTGTGTTTTTTTCCACAGCATCGCCACTTATGATTGCGTTCTTGATCTCGTTTTCCTATTTAATAATTAAGCATGAATATAGAAAGGATTTGTTATTACTTGTAGTTGCGATATCTCTCGTGATTGTATCTGTAATTGCTGCTCCATATACCGAACCACGGTCTTTTAGCCTTGCATGGGCTTTAATTCTTTCAGTTTCCCTGGCCGGTTTATTTGACTTTCTCAGTAAACAAAAGTTTTTTCAATCCACGTGGGTGATTGCCAGTATTGTCTTACTTTATTTCCCACTAAAGACCTACTTTATTTATTCTGATTTTGCACAAAAAATAAATGCTCGCGATTTACTTATAAGTGAGCAAACAAAAAACGGAAACTGCGACAAAGGTGTTGTAGTAAGCCATCTTTTTGAATCTTACCCATATAGGTATCTAAACAATCGAGATGAATGGTACAAAAGTAATCCAGAATTTGTAAGTAAGTATTATAACTGTAAGATACTTATTCATTGAACAATGTGTTTCTTCACGATTCGCTAAGCACTCTCGATAAAGTTTCAGTTGTGGTCGTAAACTGGAACGGTGAACGGTTCCTCGAACGATGCCTTGCCGCCTTAATGGCCCAGACAGTCAAGCCGCATGAAATCATTCTGGTGGATAACGCAAGTTCCGATGGATCAGTCAACATCGCACGACAGTTTTCATTGTTGCGGCTGATGCTACTAGACCAGAACACGGGATTTGCGAGAGGCAATAATCTGGCACTCAAAGCGGCTTCTGTCGAATCAAAATGGATTGCACTTATTAACCCTGATGCATTTGCCGAACCATGCTGGCTGGAATCACTATTAGTGGCGGTAGAGCGCAATCCAGGATTTGATGTTTTCGGTAGCAAATTACTTAATGCGGCTGATCCAACTGTTCTGGACGGGGTGGGTGATACCTATCACGTGAGCGGTCTGGTGTGGCGCGCTGGGCATAGCGCACCCGTACCGACTTATGCGGAAAATGAGCGCGAAGTATTTTCACCGTGTGCGGCGGCGGCTCTTTATCGGCGGAGTGCAGTGCTCAAGGTGGGCGGTTTTGACGAAGATTATTTTTGCTACGTGGAAGACATAGATCTAGGTTTCCGTCTGCGGCTGGCAGGATATCGTTGCCTTTATGTGCCTCAATCTGAGGCCTACCATGTCGGTTCGGGGACGACTGGTGGACAGCATAGCAATTTCTCCGTTTACCACGGGCACCGCAATCTTGTGTGGACGTATGTGAAAAATATGCCGGGCATGTTGTTCTGGTTACTGTTGCCGCTGCATTTGTCTTTAAATATTTTCAGCATTTTCTGGTTCACCTTACGTGGCCAAGGTGTGACAATTCTTCGAGCTAAGCGAGATGCTATCAAAGGGCTACCTAACATGTGGCGCAAGCGGCGTGAAATACAAGCCAAGCGCGCAGCTACAGTTGGCGATATTTGGCGTGTATTGAATAAGAGTTTAATCCCACGCAGAATTCCATGGGAAAAGCGGGGTTAATTGATGCCTAATGAAGCAAATACCTGTTCCGATGGGCCGTTGATTTCTGGTGTGATCGTCAACTACAACGCTGGCTCCTTCCTTGCAAATTGCATACAAACAATACTGCCCCAAGTGGGGGAGGTCGTAGTTGTCGATAACGCATCGAAGGATTTGAGTATCGCGCAATGCAAGCACGCTTTCGTCCATGAACCGCGACTCACAATTGTTAGCAATAAAACCAATCTCGGTTTTGCAGCTGCCTGCAATATCGGGCTCCACCAAGCTAAAGGCGACTTCATACTATTTCTGAATCCAGATTGCTCCCTGGAAGAGAATGCTGTTTCCGAATTGTTAAGGGCTTTGCAGTCGGATGTAACTGTAGGCATGGTTGGCGGATTGCTGGTTAATCCTGATGGTTCCGAGCAAGCTGGCGGTCGTCGTGCAGTACCCACGCCTTGGCGTTCTTTTGTGCGGGCGTTTGGTTTGAGCAGCTTGGCTAACCGCTGGCCAAAGTTATTTTTTGACTTTCACCTGCACCAGCAACCATTGCCGGATCGGTCTATCGAGATAGAGGCGATTTCCGGTGCCTGCATGTTGGTCAAGCGCGAGGCAATAACCGGTGTGGGATTATGGGACGAAGGGTATTTTTTGCACTGTGAGGATTTGGACTGGTGTCTACGTTTTCGCCAGAAAGGCTGGAAGATTCTGTTTGTGTCTTCGGCGCGTATCACGCATGCACTAGGCGTGTGTGGCCGCCATCGCCCGATTTTTGTGGAATGGAACAAACATAAGGGAATGATGCGGTTTTATCGCAAATTCTTTCGCCATCAATATCCAGGCGTGTTGATGGCTTTGGTGGCTGTTGGCGTATGGCTACGGTTTGGACTGGTGGCTGCTTATCATTTGACCAAGCGGGCATGCCAAGCGTTGAGGTTTAAGCGTGGAGGGTAATGCAAAGCCTCTCGCTCCTGCCGCTTCTCCAGAAAACAGGAAACTTCAGCCTAATCAAGTAGGTGTCATCGGCGCGACTAGCTTGGTGGGAACCTGCTTATTGCCGTTGCTATCGCAAGCAAGTTGGCAGGTAACGGCATTTACGCGGCAAGCAGTCGGAGGGCATGGGGATGCTGTGAAGTGGCAGCAGTTACCTATAGCGGAATTACCTTCCTCATCATCCATCGCCCCTCTCCCGACTAGGGAGAAGCATTTGCCGTTGTGGATTTGCGTTGCGCCGATTTGGGCATTGCCAGAGCATTTTGGCTTACTAGAAACACACAATGCCCGCCGTGTGGTGGTTCTTTCGTCTACCAGCCTTTTTACCAAGGAGAACTCGCCAGGTCAGGCAGAACAGGCCTTAGCCCACCGATTGACAGCCGCTGAAGCTCAAGTGCAAGCCTGGGCGAAAAATCACGGGATCGAATGGTTAATTTTGCGACCAACATTAATCTATGGTCTGGGATTGGACAAGAATATCGCCGAGATTACTCGTTTCATTCGGCGTTTTGGTTTTTTCCCCATTTTTGGTAAGGCCAACGGCTTGCGCCAGCCCATTCACGCAACAGATGTTGCCAAAGCTTGTGTGGCTGCATTGATGAAAATTGAAATAACCAACCGATCTTATAATATCTCTGGCGGTGAGATTATTACTTACCGTGAAATGGTGTCACGAATTTTCAGCACAATGGATCGAAAATGCCGGTTGCTACCCGTTCCATTATGGGTTTTCCGTCTGACAGTCTTGCTGCTACGTCCCCTGCCACGCTACCGCCAATGGACCAGTACTATGGCCGAGCGCATGAATCACGATCTGGTGTTTGACCATAGCGATGCCACTCGCGACTTTAATTTTTCGCCGCGAGGGTTCTTGCTCAGCAACGAAGATATTCCCTTCTAAGCTTGCTTAAACTAAGACCCAACAGTAATTTTGCCATTTGACCTACCCCCAACCCTCGTACCAGTTTTAAGTTCGCAAGTCCGATCATCAGTGGGTTATGAGCAGCTGTTGTTTTAGACAATAATAATATCCGCCGCCATCAGCGTAGGCTGCCCCGTCAGAGTAGCGAACTGTATTGCAGCCCCAGCGCCATTCCCATCGGCATCGTAATACAGCTTGCCATTGCTGGTGTCATAGAGGATATGATCGCTC